>Ga0326726_10000272_pt1 | contig 49980 bp, 41 predicted proteins | sample MHFenrmetagenome_2_FD_207603 | JGI IMG/M metagenome (GOLD analysis project Ga0326726, IMG submission 207603) | Lab enriched peat soil microbial communities from Michigan Hollow, Ithaca, NY, United States - MHF15MN | ecosystem: Environmental > Terrestrial > Soil > Wetlands > Peat | place: USA... | reverse complement strand
TGATGCGAAGCTACGAAGGCTTCTTCGAGCAGATGGCCGAGCTGATGTCCGGGCCGGTCGGCAGCGGCGCTCGCGACACGATGCGCGATGAATTCGCACTATGGAAGAAGCTCGACGGGTTCCCGTTGGCGACTCGCGGCTACGCGCACGGCGTGCTCGAGGACAGCGAGACCGTCGTGGCGACCTGGAAGAGCAAAACCGTTCCAGCCGCGATGTTCGACGTGCCGTCCAACTACACTAAACGCGATCTCATCAAAGATCTCGAGACCGCCAGCGGCAAGTAGCCGTTCAGCAAACTGTCGCGAGCGCGCGAGTGCGAGCGCCTCTGACAATAGGTACATCCCGCCTCTGGCCGTGGAACCCTCGCGACGGCAGAGTGTCTGACCGGCCAAGCACACCTAGTGCCGGAAGTAAGGGAGTAGATGTACGTGAATTTCAACCGTTTGATTTCAGCTCTGGCGTTGCTGGCTCTGGCGCCCGCCGCTTTTGCACAGAGCAGCAATCGTGACAAGACCTGGGAATTCGAGTTCGACGTGAACTACCAGGATTCCTATAGCCTCGATTTCAAGGGCGGCTCGAGTGCGGACACTGATTCTGCCTGGGGCTTCTCGGTCGGGGCCAACTACCACTACAACGACCGCCTGGAACTGCAGTTCCTCGTCGACTGGCTGCGTGTGGACTATGACTCCACGGTCGTCTCGGGTAACACGCCTCCGCTGGCCAGTTACTCGGTGCGCGGAACGATGGATACGATCACGCCGCGCATCAACGGTGTGTTCAATTTCCTCGAAGGTCCGATTACGCCCTACGTTTCGGCGGGCATCGGCTGGGCCTTCATCGATACCAACATTCCTCAGGGCCCGCCGCAGACGGGATGCTGGTGGGATCCGTGGTGGGGCTATCTCTGCTCTACTTATCAGAACACGAAGAATACCGACGCTTTCGCGTACCAGGCTGGCCTGGGCGTGCGCTGGGACATGAGCCCGGCGATGTCCTGGCGTCTCGGCTATGAGAAGCAGTGGTATGACGTCGGCACCACCACCAGTACGCCGGGGTTCGACCAATTGCGACTCGGCTTCGGGTACAAGTTCTAGAGTCTCTTTCTGGAATCTCTTCGCCGAGCGGCGCTCTTGCGGATCATCCGGGGGAGCGCCGCCTCGTCAGTCTCCGCACCAGGATTGCATAAGCGATCACATTGATTGCGAGCACGCAGGCGCCGAGCCAGAACTGTACGCCGCGCGTGAGACCCACCGGGTAGATCACCGGGAGCACGTAATGATCGATGAAGTCACCCGCATAGCCAGTTTCTCCGGCTAGCTCACGATAATGATTCTCTAGCGGCGTGAGCGGACAGATGCGTCCCGAGAACTCGATGAACGCCGCCCAGATCACAGCGGGCAGGTGCAGCCACACGATCCGTGGCCAGCGCAGGGCGAGCAGTCCGCCGCCCAGCGCGAACAGGATAAAGGCCGCGTGCACCAGCACCGTCAGATCGGCGAGCAGGCGATAGGGCACGCGCCTCAACCGAACGGGTTGTCGCTCTTCTCGGGCGGCGGCCGGGAGAATCGGCGCCAGAATGCCCAGCCCCACACGATAATGAAGGCCAGGTAGCCGATCAGCAGCCACACCAGGCGCGCGCTGTCGAGCACGGCGGGCATGTGCCGGTTGGCATCGACGACCAGCTGGAACACGGCCATCAGCAACAGGAGCGTGACGATCCCGTACCAGAGAAACTGGCGCTGCAGGTACTCGATGGTCTTCTCGCGCCGCTCGTGCGCCAGCCAGTACTCGCGGTTGGGCAAGCGCCAGCGCAGCTGGCGGCGCCGAGCCATGGCACCAGGCAGTATCAGGAATGCCGCCACGACGATCGCAATGATCACCAGGTTGGTGGTCGCGAAGGCCTGCGCGCTGCTGAAACCGACCGGTACGCCTGCGGCATTGAAGCGCACAGCCATGTGGGCGGGCAGATAGGGCGCCTGCAGTGCCACCTGGATCACGCTGAAAACCGCCACCAGCACCATGGCGCGGCGCAGGCTCTGATTGATGGTCATGTGCTAATCTTCGCCGCCGTTCCGCTCACATCTCAACCCCATGCTGGCGCTGTCGCTCAAGAACCTCACCAAGACGTACAAGAACGGCGTCCAGGCACTCAAGGGTATCAATCTCGACGTGGAGGAAGGCGACTTCTTCGCCTTGCTCGGCCCCAACGGTGCCGGCAAGACCACCGCGATCGGCATCGTCACCTCACTGGTCAGCAAGACCGGCGGCACTGCGGCGGTGTTCGGGCACGACATCGACACCGAGCTGGAGGTCGCCAAGTCCTGCATCGGGCTGGTGCCGCAGGAGATCAACTTCAACCAGTTTGAGGCGGTCGAGACCATCGTCGTCAACCAGGCGGGTTTTTACGGCTTGCCGCGGCCGCTGGCGCGCGAGCGGGGCGAGAAGTATCTGCGGCAGTTGCAGCTATGGGAGAGACGGCGCGGCATGGCGCGCACGCTGTCCGGCGGCATGAAGCGGCGCCTCATGATCGCGCGCGCGCTGGTGCACGAGCCGCGCCTGCTGATCCTCGATGAGCCGACCGCCGGCGTCGACATCGAGAACCGTCGCTCGATGTGGGAGTTCCTGCGCGCCATCAACGCCAGCGGCACCACCATCATCCTCACCACGCACTATCTCGAGGAAGCCGAGAACCTGTGCCGGCACATCGCGATCATCGACGAGGGCTGCATCATCGAACACGACCGGATGAGTAACGTCATCCGCAAGCTCCAGACCGAGATCTTCGTCTTCAACCTGCGCAATTCGATCGCGGCGCCTCCCGCGCTCCCGGGCTACGAGGTCAAGCTCACGGATGATCACACGCTCGAAATCGAGGTGGATCGGGAGCAGACCCTCAACGACATCTTCGCCCACTTGTCCGCGGCCGGCATCGAGGTGCTCAGCATGCGCAACAAGGTGAACCGCCTCGAGGACTTCTTCATGCGGCTGGTGGAAGGTAAGGGCCACGGCGACGGTGCGCCCCGGGCATGAGCGAATCGCGCCTCAAGCCGGACTGGATAGGACTGTGCACCATCCTGCTGCGCGAGCTCGGGCGCATCGTGCGCATCTGGGCGCAGACCATCCTGCCGCCGGCCGTCACGGCGGCTCTCTACTTCATCATCTTCGGCAGTCTCATCGGCCGGCGCATCGGGCAGATGGGCGGCTACGACTACATGCAGTACATCGCGCCCGGGCTGATCATGATGACGGTGATCACCAACTCGTACGCCAACGTCGTGTCGTCGTTCTTCGGTGCACGCTTCGGCAAGCACATCGAGGAAATCCTGGTGTCACCGCTCCCGAACTGGCTGATCGTGCTCGGCTACATCGGCGGCGGCGTCATGCGCGGGTTGCTGGTGGGCGCAGTGGTGACGCTGGTGGCACTCGCCTTCACCCACTTGCACGTGCATCACGCGCTCATCATCTTGTCGGCGGTGCTGCTGACCTCGATCGTGTTCGCGCTCGGCGGCTTCATCAACGCAATCTTCGCCAAGAACTTCGACCAGATCTCCTGGTTCCCGACCTTCATTCTCACGCCGCTCACCTACTTCGGCGGCGTCTTCTACTCGATCTCGCTGCTGCCGGGATGGGCGGGTGTGCTGTCGCATGCGAACCCGATCCTGTACATGGTCAACGCCTTTCGCTACGGCTTCCTCGGCGTCTCGGACGTCAACCTCGGACTCGCCTTCGCGATCATGCTCACGTTCGCGATCGTGCTCTTCAGCCTGGCGGTCGTGCTGATGAACCGCGGTGTCGGAATTCGCGAGTAGGACTGCGCGCGGCTACTTCTGCTTCCAGCTGCCGCCGTCCTTGTAGTACCAGCCACCCTGCGCCTTGGCGATCCAGCGCTTGGCGAAGGTCTGGCGAATATCGGTTTCCCACTCGGGATGGCCGTTGACCTTGGCGATCTGCGAGTACAACGCGGCGCGATCGCGGTTCTCGTCCGCGACCAGGCGCTGCACGGCGTTGCGTTCCGCCAGCGGTACCGCGTTCTGGTCGCGCACCTCCACCATGCCATCGGCGGTGAGGCCCACGGCGCCCGAGCTGTAGTACTTCACCAGCGAGGCGTGACGCGATTCCATCGAGGCGGTGATGGCCCGAATTTCCGGCGTGGAGACGTCCAGGTCGACCTGTGCGTGCGCTGCCGGGATCATGAAATCGAGCACCGCCCCGGCGGCTGCGAGCAGCACCCGCTGCGTGCCGGCAGGCGCTAACAACGAGGTCTTATCGGGTGGCTTCGGTGCCGGCTGGCCTTGCGGGCCCCAGACATCGTCGATGATCCTGTCAGCGGCCTTCTCGGCGGCGGCGGCCGGGAAGTACACGTTGATCGTCACGCAGGCGGCGACGAGAACACTCAAAAGCGCGAGCACTTTCAAGGTAGCGAGACGACGCATGAAGCCTCCTCGATTGCACAGCCGCCCGCTCGGGCAGTCTGTCAGGCAATTCTGACGCTGGGCGCTGAATGCGGGCTGAACGAGTTTATGGGAAAAGACGCTGGGATTGCACCCGTCAGCGGACTACCGGGCCGCCCGATTCCTGGATCGCCTGGAGCTGGCTGACGAGGCGATTCCAGTTGACCCGGTGGGCATTGCCGATGATGTCGATGCGCGGGATCCCGCTGCCTTTGACGATGTAGTAGGCGTCGCCCTGCTGCGGCTCGATGCCGTCCATGAAGCAGGTTTCGTTGTCCAGGCGGCAGCTCAGGCCGAGGCGTGCATAGCGGAAGTTCTCGAAGAATCGCAGAAAGCCCTTCTGCAGCACTGCAGTCACGCCGCCGCCGCTGCCGCCGATGTTGGCGAGATTCTTGACCGCACGCTGGCTGATGAGATGGCGCGAGCGGTCCCCCGGCGTTGTGTAGAGCCGCGCGTCGAACTTGATCGGTGACCAGCGGAACAGCTCCAGGCCGCGAATGTCGGCATCGAGGTGCCCGGTGATCTCTCCGAACTCGAAAGTGCCGGTGACTGCCTGCAGATCGAGCGCGCGTGCCGTGATATTGGCATTGAGCAGCGGGTAGGTGCCAAGCGGATTCTTGAGCTTGAGCCCGTTGACCCGGATCTGTCCGCCGAAGGCCGACATCTCGAGATCGCCTCCTAGGGAGAGCATGTCTTCGACGAGGTTCACCTCCGGAATGCGCCCTTCGAGCTTGCCGCTGAACTCCGGCCAGCCGAACGCGCGGCACAGCAACGGCATGCTGATGGGCTGCAGCTCCGCTGCAAATCGCAGCGACATCTGCGGCGAGCCGAACTCGCGCACGCTGAGCGTCGAGATGTTGAGCCCGCCGTCGAACACCGGCAGCCGGGTCGGCTGCAGCACGCGAAAGTCGGCACCGGCGACCGCGAAATCGATCTGTGCCGGTCCGCCCGTGATCCCATAGATCGCTGCGCTTTGCCACTCGAGGTGCGAGTGGGGCTCCGCCGCCGAGGGCTCGCTGCGCGCGGCAACGGCGCGGCGCGCGGATGACAGCCACACCATGCGGCCGTTGAGCGACTTGAGCGCGAGCCGACCCTCCTTGTCGTCGAGGCTCAGCTCCTCGAGCCGCAGGTCGAACGCGGCGGGAGCCCCGGCGTCGAGCTCGACGGAGCCGGAGAGCCGGCCCGACGTGGTGAAGTCCTTGAAGGCCGTGGTGACCAGAAAAGGCTGGATGAATGTGGCGAATGCGCCCGGGAACTGCAACGTGCGCAGCTCGAGGTGCAGGTCGCGCAGCATGCTCGCGCCCTTGAAATCGAGATCACCGGCGATCGAGCCGCTGACGGTGCCCTGTTGCACGACGTCCAGCGGTGCGAGGTGCAGCAGCCCGGACGCCGTGACCCAGCGGCCGTTGAGCGTCGCGGCCACGGGGTTCTGGCCGAAGTCCATGAACACCGGATCGCTGTACGCCTGGCCGGAGCTCGACTGGATCTTTGCCCGAACGTCCCAGTCGGTGCCCACCGGCTTGAGGGTTGCCTCGAGCCCGAACTCGAGCTTGTCGGTCGCGAGCGTACCCGCATGGTTGTTCGCAGTGACCTCGGCAAACTTGCCGCTGACCTCGATGACGGAGAGGCTGTCTGCTCCGGTGAGCCGCAGCGTCATGGTTGTGCGGCCGTCGACCGACAGTTCCGCCGGCAGCTCGAACCAGGGCGCGGCAATCTTGCGCAGCTCCGCCAGCCGCGCCGCCTGGTTGTGGATTTCAAATGCCCAGCCCGATTCTAGCCAGCGGCCATTGATGCTAGCCGGGCCGCCGGCGACTTTGAGCCCCCGCGTCGCAAAGGTGAGCGTGCCGCGGGCACTGTCATAGGCAGCATCGGCGGTGAACTGTTGGCGACCGAGGCGGCCGAACTGTCCTGTGACGCTGGCACCCGTGCAGCTGAAGCGGGGTTCCTTGACGACGGGGTTGCGGCACACGACGGCTACATCGGTAAGAGCGCCCAGCTGGGGCAACACTGTCAGGCGTTGCGCTTGCAGGTGGACGAGCGTCTGATCCGTGGCGCCGAGCTCGAACGCAATCGTCACTCCCTGTGCATTCCAGCCATCACCCAGCACATCGCCGATGTCGAGCGTGAGCGCGCCGATCGCGGAGCTGCGCGGTGGTGACGCCAGCATGCACAATACGGCGACGAGGCAGGTCGCCAGGAAGCGCACGCGAGTGACGCTAAATGGAAAGGTCCGTTCGCCGGGCATGCGGGAGCGATTAACGATGAGTCCGCATCAGGGTGTCAACCGGCGCCGCTTCGGCCTGCGCGCCGGAGTGCTGACACTCCTGTGCCTCACGCTGATGTGCGGTTGCACCGCGCAGTTCCTCTACAACCGCCTCAACTTTCTCATTCCCTGGTATCTCGGCGGGCACGTGAGCCTGGACGACGCGCAGGAAGCGGAGCTCAAGAGCGCCATCTCCTCTCTCACAGCCTGGCACCGCGGCTCCCAGCTCAGCCGGTACAGCGCCTTCATGCGCTCGATGGCCGACGAGGTCGGCCAGCCGGTGACGCGCGAGCGGATCGAGCGGGCGGCGCAGACCATGGAGGGCTTCTGGGTAGACATCATCCGCGAGCTCACACCCGGCGCTGCGCACTGGCTGCAATCGCTGTCACCCGCGCAGGTGGACGAGCTGCTGCATGGCTTCGCTGAGGATGACGAGGAGACGCGCGACGAGGAATGCACGGCTTCCTCGGAAAAGCAGGTCGAACGACGCATGCGCGGTATGACACGTGCCGTGAAATACTGGTCCGGCTTACTTGATGACTCGCAGCACGCGCTCATCGCTGCCGCCGCACGGGACCTGCGACCGACCGGCTGCGACTGGCTGGAGAGTCGCGCGCTCTGGCGCGATCAACTGAAGGCGGCGCTCAACGCCCCGGGCGATGCGCAGGCGCGCGATACCACGGTACGCGCGCTACTGCTGGACCCCAGGCCCGTGTGGACCGAGGCGTACCGCTCCGGCTTCGAGGCGAATCGCAGCCGCATCATCGACATGATGGCGGCACTCGATGCGACCTGGAGCGCCGAGCAGCGGCACGCGATCCAATCCAGACTCAGGAAACTGGCTGCAGACGTTGACGAATTGGTCAAGCCCTGAGTCCAATTCGATCGTGAGCCGGTCCGCTTTCGGTTGCGTGACCGGATCGCGTCGCAGTTAGGAGCGACCCTGAAGGAACAAAAAAATGCGGCGTGGATCTTCAATCTCCACGCCGCGGTCATCGAGGTGGCGTGGGGGTTCGCCACATTCCTCGAAAGCCTCAGTTGCTGCCCGTGTTCGCGCCGCCGTTGACGACCACGTCCTTGCTGCAGTTACCGGCTGCCTTGTCGCAGGCCACGGTCACCTGGCGCGTGCCGCTTTGCCCGTTCGCGCCGGTGGCGGTTGCATTGCGCGTGTAGCCCGTGTCGGTCCGGGTCGTCACGCTGTCCACCGTCGAGGTCTTGCCGTTAACGCCGGTATACGTCACGTCGCGCGTACGGGTGCCATTGTCCTTGTCATTCGTGACGACCGCGTTACGCGTGGCGGTCTCGCCCTTGCCGTTGGTGTACGTCGAGTCGCGCGTGTGACCGTTATCGGTTTTTTGCGTGACATCGTGCACCGAGTTCTGCTTGCCGTTCGGGCCCGTGTAGGACACATCACGGGTTCTCGACCCGGCCGCCTTGTCGTTCACTACCTTGGCATCACGGGTCGCGGTCTTGCCGTTCTGCCCATTCCAGGTCGTGTGGGTCTCGTGCCCGTTTTCGGTGCGCTGACGCTCGCTATGGCTGCTCCAGCTGCCCTGCGGGACATGTGCGCGGTGAGGGCGTTCGCCCGACGTGCGAGTCTGCGCCGTGGCACTGCCCAGGACCAGCAACAGGCCGAGTGCACTCGCGGCCGTGAGCAGGGCGGGCTTCATCGAACGAGTAAACATATTGAGGCTCCTCTCTATATACGGGGTATGCCGAAGCTGAATCCGTTACTCCACGCTGCCAACGTGGCAGCCGCGCAATCGTTTACCCGCGGGTGGCCTAGTCGCGTGAACGGAGTCACAAGCGGCAAATCGCGTTAAGATCGCGACGCGTAACCGTGAGGACTGGCCCAATGTCGGCCAAGCGCGCTCTGATCGTCGATGACTCCAGGTCCGCTCGCATAGTGCTGAGCCGGATGCTGCAGAAGTACAGCATCGAGGTGGATACGGCTGAATCCGCCCAGAGTGCGATCGACTATCTGGTGCACCATCGTCCCGACGTGATCTTCATGGACCACCTCATGCCTGGCATGGATGGGTTCCAGGCGGTGCAGGCGATCAAGAACAATCCCCGTACCGCGACCATACCGATCATGATGTACACCTCGCAGGAAGGAGAGTTGTACGTGGGGCAGGCGCGCGCCCTCGGCGCCGTTGGCGTGCTGCCCAAGCTGGTCAAGCCGGTCGATGTCTCCAAGGTTCTCTACCAGCTGCATCTGCTACCCGAGCGTCGCGACCTGGCGCCGCCGGCGTTCGTCGCAGTGAACCTGCCGCCCGCTGCGCGCAAAGACACGCCCGAAGGTCAGGCCCAGGACCTCCTGCCCGCCGACTGGCACCAGCAGCTGGAGGCCGCGCTGCGTAATCACGATGCGGAGCTGCGCCGCTTCGTGATGGCTACACTCGACGCTCAGTCCGACCGGATCGCGGGCGATGTTCGAACGACTCTGAGCGAGACGCCCGCGCTGCAGACGCTTCGACCCCCGCCGAAGCCCCAGCCGTACTGGTGGATCGCCGGCACGCTGGCGGCGTTGCTCGTGAGTGCCGTGCTCGCGGGCCTTTACGTGAAAGCGCGCGAATCGAGTCGCTTGCTCGTGGCCGAGAGTGCACGACTGCAGCAGGCGAACTCACAGCTCAGTCTGGCCGTGCAGCGCCTCACGCAGGTCCAGACCACCCCGCAGAACATGCGCTCCGAGGAGGCGGCGTTGGGGCCGTCATCCGCCGGCGCGCTTCCCGGAGCTCACAGTGCGGCGTCCGAAGGCCAGCCGCGAATCGAGCTGGTGCCTTACGGCGAACCACCGCTGGCACTCGGGCGCGTGGACACACTGCGCGAATATATCGCGCACCTGCAGCAGCAACCGTTCAGCGGCATCGTACGCGTGAGCGTCTATCGCGGGCGCTTCTGCCTGGCGGGTAATGCCACCGAAGGGTACGCGCTGGCGCCGCCGGAACTGCCACTGGCGAAGTGCGACCAGATGGGCAATCCCTTCGACGAAGCCCTGAGCCCGGCTCAGCGCCAGTCACTCGCGTTTGCCAATCTGGCTTCGAGCGCGCACCTGCGCACCGGAGGTGCGATCAACGTGATGGTGCTGGATGATCCAGCCGATAACCGCATAGCGGTACCCTATCCCGCGGCCACTGCAGGTGTGACTGCTGGCCAGTGGAACGAGATCGCGGCGCGCAACAACCGGGTCGAATTCACTGCCGCGCCAGCCGCGGCAGCGGTGCCATGACGGAGTTCACGCCGCCCTTCTGGCTACGCAGCGCCCACCTCCAGTCGATCCTCCCAAGCCTGCCGTTACGCCGTCCGGCCGTGGAGCGCCGCGCAGCGCCGTTACTTCAGAGCAGCATAGAGCAGGTCATCGATTGCGGTGACGGCGTGCGCCTGCTCGGCCTGTATTCCGCGCAGGAGAGCTGCGGCCGCGCTCGCGCCGAGCAGCTCGTGGTTCTGCATCATGGTTGGGAAGGCAGCGCGGACTCGCTCTACGTGCTGTCGCTGGGCCAGTTCCTGTTCGAGCGCGGCTTCGACATCCTGCGGCTCAACCTGCGCGATCACGGTCCGACCCATCATCTGAACCGTGAGCTGTTTCATTCCTGCCGCATCCGCGAAGTGGTCGGAGCCATCCGCAGCATCCAGGCCCAGCATCCCTCACAGGGACTGAACCTGGCCGGATTTTCGCTCGGCGGGAACTTTGCGTTGCGTGTCGGCGCGCGCGCGCGCGAGGCGGGGATCCGGCTGCGACGCATCGTCGCGATCTCGCCGGTTCTCGATCCCGAGGTCACGCTCGAGGCACTGGAGCATGGCGCGGCGATCTATCGCCAGTACTTCGTCTGGAAATGGACCCGCTCGCTGCTCAAGAAGCAGCTCGCCTGGCCCGGGGTTTACGACTTCGAAGAGCTGACGCGCGACCGTACGTTGACCGCCATGACCGACTATCTGGTCCGGCACTACAGCGAGTTTCCCGACCTGCGCACGTATCTGCGCGGCTATGCGCTCGTGCATGGCGCGCTCGAGCCGCTGGAAGTGCCGGCCCGGATCATTGCTGCCGACGATGATCCAATGATTCCGTCGCGTGATCTCGGGCGCCTGCCGCGACTGGCGAATCTGCGCATCACGACGACGCGCTTCGGTGGTCACTGTGGCTTCATGCCTGGCCTGCGCGGCGAGAGCTGGGTGGCGGGCGAGGTCCTGAGCGAGCTGCGCCAGTAAGTCGGCCAATTTCTCAAGCGATGGTCGAGCTTGCTGATACGGCGCGCTTCATCTCCTTGAGCCAGGCGAAGAAGCGCTCGAGCAATCCAGAATCCGTCCCCGGCGCGAACAGTCGCGCCTTGGCCGCGAGCCGCCACTCGGCGGGCTGCTCGGCAACCAGAAATCCGAGCCCACGCGCAGTCGCTTCCAGCTCCTCGTAACGCTGCACCGGCAAGGAGAGCAGGTCGGCGAGGCGCTGACACAGCCAGTCGCTCGCGGCGAGACCGCCGGTCACCACGACGCGCTCGAGCTTCGTGCCTGCGTGCTGCATCTCGTCGAGATTGACGCGGACCAGGAACAGAATGCTCTCGAGGAGTGCCACGAGGCGCTCCTGTGCGGAGCCGTTGCCGACGAAGCGCGGTTTGAAATCCGGTACCCAGAACGGTGAGCCGAGGCCCGAGACTCCATTGAGGAACAGTGGCGGTCGCAGCTCGCTGTCAGTGTCCGGCGTCAGGGCAGCGAGCATGCGCTGCGCGTCGAGGCCTTCCGTCCCGTTGAACCACTCCAGCGCGCTCCCTGCGCCGTTGATCGTCCCTTCGAGCACGTACACGACGCGCCGCGCATCCGACCAGATCACGCTCGTGAGCAACGGCGCCGCGATGACGGGCTGACTCAGCGGACACTGGATGAAAGCGCCGGTGCCGATGTTGACGTACGCGCAATCGAGTCGTGCCGGCCCGAACGCGAACGGCACCGTCGATTGATCGCCGGTGCATATCCGCAGCGGCACACTCTGTTTCCTGACAGTGAGGTGGCCGAATTCGTGGCGCGTGCCGACCGGCTCCGGCAGACACGCGACCGGGATACCGAACAGCTCCAACAGTTCCGGCGACCAGTTACGGCTGGCCGGCTGGTAAAGCTGTGTGCGCGACGCGTTGGCGGGATCCACGAGCAACGGGTGTTCGTCGAGCAGGCGAAAGAGGAGAAAGCTCGACAACGGCCCTAACGCGAGGCGCCCGCCACGCGCGGCGTCTGCGACCGCCGGCAGATTGTCCAGACACCAGCGCAGCTTGCTGGCCCCGTAATGTGGCGAGAGCACGAGACCTGTGCGCGCGTGAATTTCCGCTGCGCGCGCGCCGAGGCCCACGACGAACGCGGCGTTGCGCCGGTCTTGCCAAGAAATCACCGGTGACAATGCTGCGCCGCTGACCCGGTCCCAGCACACGATGCTGGAGCGCTGAGTCGCCAGGCCTGCGGCAATAACCTCGTGCGCGACGGACAGGTCGTGGCCGGCATCTTCGATCGCGGCACGGAGCGACTCGCAGATCTGCTCCGGATCGTGCTCGACGCGGTCAGCCGCGGGACGGACGGTTGCGACCGGAGCGTAGGACTGGGCCACAGCATTGCCGTGCGCGTCGAAAAGGATCGCGCGGCTCGCATGGCCGCCCTGGTCCAGGGCCAGATACAGACGCTCCGTCACGACGTGGGCATGATAACCCCTGTCGGTGTCGTCAACGCCCCGCAGGGCATATAGGGCGACTGAATCGAGACGAGTTGCAACGCCGCTCGCCTCGGAGGCGTCTGCCAGCGCTGCTTCGCGGGCCGTAGAAGCGCCGCCCGCACTCTCTACTCTGGCGTCAGGATCAGAGTGCGCGTGTCGGCGCGCGGCGATGCGCTGGGCAGCGAGGCGCGGATGCGTTCCAGCACCTGAGCGGCAGTGGCGCGCCAGCCCGTGAGCTTGCCCCCGTAAATGCCCAGCACGCGCGGTCGCTGCGCGCGATCGCTGACCAGCACGGTCTCACGTGAGCGGTGAAACGCATGTCCTGCACCGGCGGGCAATACGCGCACGCCGGCGAAGGCGTCGAGCAGATCCGCGACCTGCAGCTGCGCGTGGCGCGGAAAGTAGTGCCGCAGCACGTTTACGAGGTAGTGCTTCTCGGCGGTGAGCGGCTGAACGTTATCGGGGCTGCCTCGAAGACGGGTCTCGGTAGTGCCCACGAGCATGTTGCCGTGCCACGGCATGACAAATACCGCGCGTCCGTCACGCGGGCTCTCCACGTAGTAGATCCCGTTCTCGACCACGTCGCACACCACGATGTGCGCACCCTGCACGAGCTCGGTTCGCGGTGCAGGCACGTGCGGCGAAATGCGATTCATGACCTGAGTCACCCACGGGCCGGCCGCGTTCACCAGCACTCGCGCCTCGCATTCCTCGGGGATGCCGTCACGCGTGTAGCGTGCGACCACCGTATCGGCACGCAACTCGGCGCCGTAGAAGTCGGCGGGCAGTACGAGCTCTGCCCCGAGAGAGAACGCAGAGCGCATCACCGCGCGTGTCAGTGCTGCATCGTCGGTTTGCGCATCGAGGTAACGCAGGACCGTGACCAGGCCGCGCGTTTGCAGTCCATCGAGCAGTGGCCATTCGCTCTTCGGCACCGTTGCGAAGCGCATTTCGGGACCGAACCCACCGAGCAACGCGTAGAGTGACAGTCCGAGGCGCAGCTGCCACGGACGGCGCCGCGTGGTGCGATACACGGGGAGGATGAAGGGTTTGAGTTGAACCAGCTCCGGCGCGATGCTGAGCAGAATCTGGCGCTCACGCAGGCTCTCGCGTACCAGGCGAAACTGTCCGCTCTCGAGGTAGCGCAGACCGCCGTGAATCAGCTTGCTCGAACGGCTCGAGGTGCCTGCTGCGAGCGCTCTTTTCTCCAGCAGCAGCACCGAATGCCCGGCCGCGGCGACCGCCTGCGCGACGCCGACGCCATGAATGCCGCCGCCGACCACGACGACGTCAACGTGCTTCATCCGGCCCCTTGGGGTTGGCGCGAGCAGCGAGATCGCGAAATGCCTGGATCATCGGTTTGACGGCCATCGTCTCGATGAAATCCACGCCGCGCTCGGCGAGCGACAGCGCGAGTTCGACGCTCTCGACCTCATAAATCGCCCAGCGCCAAGGGCCGCGCCAGAGCCGCTCGCTGCCCAGCGGCAGCTTTTCGTGATCGCAGAACAAAAACTGCGGCTTCAGGGCCTCGAACTTCAGCCGCGCGTGGCCGTCGTATTCACTCAGCACCCACCCGATGGCGAATGAGCCGTGCTGACGTGCCATGTGCACGGCGGGCAGGTCGAACGAAATGACGACGCAGCGCGAACGCACCGGCTTCAGGATCTCGAGCACCCGCGCTACCACCTGCTCATGGCCGAAGCGACGCAGGCTGGCGCGCTTGATTTCAACGAAGGCCGTGATCTCGTGGCGCTCCTTGAGGAACTCCACGACCTCGGCGAGCGTCGGAATCATTACGCCGTTGAAGCGGCCGCCCAGGCGCTCGGCCTCGTTAACTTCGATGCGGCCGAGCTCTGCAACGGGATGGTCGAACACGGAACCCGGGATGCCGGCGGTTCGTAGCAGCTCATGGTCATGGATTACGACGGGCACGCCGTCGCCGGACAGATGCACGTCGAACTCGAGAAAACGCACGCCGAGCTCCACTGCCGAACGCAACGCCGGCAGCGTGTTCTCGGGGAAATCGCGCGCGTTGCCGCGGTGGGCAATGAGATGAATGAGCCGATGATTGAGGGGCCCGGGCATCTCGTCAGCGTGGAGCGCTGCGTACGCACGCCTGTCGCACAATTCCGACAACAATCCACGTTCTCATCACGCCGGCCCTGTGCAAGGATGAGTCGCCGCGGACATTACACGAGGATCGTCCGATGACCAACTTGCGGCGCTCCGGCTGGGGCGTTGTTCTTATCAGCTCGCTCGCTCTGCACGCATGTGGCGGTGGTAACGGCGGCGGCTCGCAACCGATGCCGACGCCGACACCAACGCCAACCCCGACTCCATCGCCGCCAACCATCGGCGTACAACAGGTCTTCTCCGGCCTCACCTTCTCGAGCCCGGTCGCGATGCTGCAGGCACCAGGGGACAACATGCACTGGTTTGTGGTCGAGCAGGGCGGCCGCGTGCGGGTGTTCGACAACAACGCAATGGCCACGACCGCGCAGAACTTCATCGACATCACGAGCCGCGTGACCTCTGGAGGCGAAACCGGACTGCTCGGCATGGCTTTTCATCCGAACTTTCCCACCGATCAACGCGTATTCCTGTTCTATTCGCACAACGATGCGACGCTGGGGCTGGTCTCGCGGCTGTCAGCGTTCACCACACCGAACGCAGGCGCGACGCTCGACCCCAACTCCGAGCAGATCCTGCTGACGGTCCAGAAGCCCCCAGGTGAAAGTAACCACAACGGCGGTGGCATCGGTTTCGGTCCCGACGGATTTCTTTACGTCGGGCTGGGAGATGGCGGCGGCGGCAACGATCAGCACGGCACGATCGGCAATGCGCAGCTGCTGACGACCCTGCTCGGAAAGATGCTGCGTATCGACATCTCAGGGGGCGTGGGGGCGGCCTACCGGATTCCTCCCACGAACCCGTTTGCCGCCAACCCGACGTGCGGCGCGAACGGTACGGGCAGCATGAGTTGCCCGGAGATCTTCGCGTGGGGCTTGCGTAATCCCTGGCGCTGGAGCTTCGATCGGCAGACGGGTCAGCTCTGGGTGGGCGATGTTGGTCAGAGCGCGCGCGAGGAAGTGGACCGCGTCGTTCTCGGCGGCAACTATGGCTGGCGCTGCTTTGAGGGCACTCGCAACACGGGGATGGCCTGCGGCTCCCCGTCGAATCCGCTGGCGCCGGTCGCGGACTACGGCCGCAGCGTGGGCACTACGGTGACCGGTGGCTACGTGTACCGCGGAGCGGCGTATCCGGCGCTCGTCGGCCGTTACATCTTCGGCGACTTTGGCTCCGGGAGAATCTGGAACATCGCGAACGATACTGCGCCGACGATGGACATGACGACGGGCTTCGATTCGGGCTTGAGCATGTCCTCGTTCGGTCAAGGCAATGACGGCGAGCTGTACGTCGTGAGTTACGACGGTCGCCTGTTCCACATCACGGGCTAGGCTCCGTGCGCTCCTTGCGCCGTTCCTCGAAGCGCGTGATCGGCGCGCCACTCGTGACCGTGATGTCGCCGTCCACCTTCGCGCCCTTGGCGATCGCAATCGAGCGTGCCTTGACACTGCCGCGAATCACGGCCGTCTGACCGATCTCGAGCTTCTCGTCTACCACCAGGTCGCCGGTAACCTGGCCCGCAACCACCGCCTGCATGGCGTGCACGCGGCCCTCCCAGTGGCCGGAGATCGCGAGATTGAGTGCGCCTTCAATGCGCCCGTCACCCTTGACGTGGCCGCATAGCACAAACGCGCCCGAGGTGGTGAGGTTGCCGACGAAGCGGGTGCGCTCACCGAGAAAAGTCGGCGAGCCGGAGACGGAATCGAGCAGGCGGCGTCTGGGTTCTTCGGCCATGGCTTCCTCGCAGCAGTACGGGCGGCCGCGCAAGACTAACCCCTCATCCTCGCCCGCTCCAGCACGTTCGCAGCCCGTGGCCATCGGCAAGTGTGATCCTCGCGCGTACAATCCGCGAGTCCAATCGCCTGGCGGAGGAAGCGTGAGCCGCACGACACTCGTGACGATGATGGCAGCGGTGCTGCTCACAGTGATGGCCTGCAGCAGCCGCCAACAGCAATGGGAAGACGCGCGCCGCGCGGACACGCTCGAGGCGTATCAACAGTTCCTGCGCTCCTATCCGGACGGTGAGTTCGCCTCGCAGGCCCAGGCGCGCGTGCGTGAGCTGCAGGAGCTCGCCGATTGGCAGAAGGCCATGCAGACCGACACCGCCGACGCGTATCAGCAGTTCCTCAATGGGCACCCTCAGGGGCGCATGGCGGATGAGGCGCGCATCCGGCTCGGGAATTTCGCGCTGGCCCAGACCCCCTCGAACACGCCTTCAGACGTGATGCCGGAAAACGCTATGGCGCCTCCAGCGCAATCGCCGCCAGCTGCGGTCGCGGCGCCGACGACCGCCAAGCCCGCAGCGATGCAATCAGGTGGCTACCACGTTCAGCTCGGCGCGTTCTCCGGCGGCGACAAGCAGGCCATGGGTGAGTGGCGGCGATTGCAGGCCGAATATCCGCAGCTGCTGCACGGACTCTCACCGTCAGTGAAGCTTGCGACAACACCGGCGGGTCACCTGTATCGATTGCAGGCGGGCGCGCTCTCCGAGGCGGGTGCGCGCCAGGTGTGCGCGGCGCTCAAGGCAAAGAACCAGGATTGCGTCGTCATTGCACCTTGAAGCAGCGCGTGCGCACCCGCGCGGCACTGTGACCCGGATCATCAACTGACACTCCTGGCTGGCGCAGCGTCAGAAACTGACAAATTGCGTCAGCACCAGGGGGCTATCGAGCGCCATCTAAGCCGCTGATGCTGAAAGCAATTGTCGTTTGGCACGACGATTGCTTTGTATTACTCAGCGTGTCAGCACTTATGGCTACCGGAAAATCGGAAATCGTTGCGTTGCTGCTGCCGGAGGGCGAGACAGAACATCTCGCGCATCCCGAGCACCGCGCGACGCTCCTGGTCCGACGTGCTGACGGACAGTTCGCGCTGGAGCAGGTCGATGCGCGTGTCGCACTCGCCCGGCGCCTGGCCAGCACTGGATGTTTTCGCAAGGGCAAGCCGATCGTAGATCCGATGACCCGTCAGGTGATGGGTTACGAAATGGAGGAGAAGGCGCTCGCGATGAGCGCGGCTTGACCTGACAACGGTTCCCCCTGAACCCCTGTGGTTCGCTCTTGGCGCCGCGATCAAGCTTCCCCCGCTCGCGGCGCTTTTTTTTTGCATCGATCTTTCCGATATCCTCCGGGCTCGTCTGCGGGGGATTCGCCATGAGAGACACGTGTTCCAGCGCCCGTATCGGAATCGCGCTGTGTGCCCTTCTTGCCGTTGCGAGCGCCGCCGAAGCGCGGCAGCGCGACAAGACCGACATCGTCACACTGAAGAACGGCGATCGCATCACCTGCGCGATCGTTGCCCTGCAGTACGGACAGCTGCAAGCCAGGACTTCGGCGCTCGGCACCGTCAACATCAAATGGGCAGAAGTTGCCACGGTGCAGAGCAGCTTCACATTCGAGGTGGAGATGCTGGGCGCAGCGCGCCACTACGGCGCCTTCAGCGCCGGTGCGGATGGCAGGCATGTCGTGATCGCGGGCGATGCCGGCAGCATCGTGGTCGATCCTTCCGAGGTCACCCGCATTGCCGAGATCGACTCCGAGTTCTGGAAGCGAGTTCACGGCTCCATGTCGGTCGGCTACGACTACACGCAGTCCTCGGATGTGAGCACAGGTTCGGCAGCGCTCGCCGCGGGTTATCGCGCTGAAGAGATCGCCATGAATCTCGACGTCCGCCTGCAGCGGACCACTTCGCCAGACAAGGGAACACTCGATCGTGACAAGATCGACTTCAACTACCTGTGGCTGCGGCCGAACCGCAATTTCTGGGAGGGGCTGAGCTCAGTGGAGCGCAACGAGGAGCTCGGCATCGAAGCGCGCCTGCAGTTGGGCGGCGCCTTCGGTCGCTATCTCCTGCAATCGTCGGTGAGCGAGTTCTCCGCTCTCGTGGGCGCGGTGGTGCAGAAGGAATGGATCACGGGCACACAGGAATCGCAGGAGAGTGTGGAAGGTATGGTGGGCGCGGACTGGCACGTGTACCACCTCGTGGGTAAGACCACGAGCCTCAGCAGCCAGGCGGCGCTTTACCCGAGCTTCACCGAATCCGGGCGCTATCGCGGAGCGTTCGATGTCACGCTGCGCAAGGAGCTGGTAACGGACTTCTACATCGACTTCACCGCATACTATGACTACGACAACAAGCCGCCCGACATCGACAAAACGACCACGAGCGACTTTGGCGTGATCACTTCGCTGAGCTACACGTTCTGAGCTTCGTCACGCCGCCTCGCAGGCTGGAGTCCGAGAACAGTGTCCGACCACGGCTCATCGACGAAAGCGATCCTGTACGCTTTCCTCGCCAACCTGTTCATCGCCATCACCAAGTCGGCTGCCGCGGCCTACACCCATTCGGGCAGCATGCTCGCGGAGGCCATCCACTCGTTCGCGGATTGCGCCAACCAGGTGCTGCTGTTCCTCGGGCTGAAGCAGGCGCAACGCCCGCCCGATGCGTTGCATCCGCTCGGCCACGGCCGGCTCACGTATTTCTGGAGCTTCATCGTCGCCCTGCTGCTCTTCAGCGCCGGCGGCCTGTTCTCAATCTATGAAGGCTGGCACAAGCTCAAGTCTCCCGAGCCGCTGCACCAGGTCTGGGTCGCGCTGCTGGTGCTGGGAATCTCAGTCGCACTCGAGACCGGCAGCCTCATCGGCTGCCTGCGCGAGATTGCCAGGCTGCGTCGCGGACGCTCGCTGGCCTATTGGCTGCGCCACACGCGCAACGCCGAACTGGTCGTGGTGCTGGGCGAGGACATCGCGGCGCTCCTGGGACTCGTGCTGGCCTTTCTGTTCGTCGCCCTCGCCGCGCTCAGCGGCGACACCCGCTTCGATGCCGCGGGCTCGATCGCGGTGGGCGCTGTGTTGATCGCGATCTCCGCGTTCATCGCCATCCGCATCAAGCGCCTCTTGGTGGGCAGTGCAGCCGAGGAGGATCTGCAACAGGGCGTCGCTGAGCTGATCCGCAGTGACCCGGAAATCGTCGGCCTGTTCAACGCGATTACGCAGCAGGTGGGGCACCAGGTCATGCTGGCAGCGAAGGTCCACATGCGGCCGGGTATCAGCATCGAATCCGCCGTTGCTAGCCTCAACGCTCTCGAACGGCGCATCAAGGAGCGCTTCCCGGAAGTCGGCTGGTGCTTCGTCGAACCGGACCTCGAGGACTGATGCGTCAGTAACCGCGCTTCACATCTACGACTGACAACATCCGCTCACCGGCTACGTAGCGGCGCAGGTTCTCACGTGCGATCGTCCAGTGCCGGTCCTGATCGAATTCCGAGTCGCTGGAGACATGCGGCGTGATGATGACATTCGGCAGGTGCCACAGCGGGTGATCGGGCGGAAGCGGCTCCGGATCCGTCACATCGAGCGCCGCGCCGCCGAGGCGAGACTGGCGCAGGGCGTTCACCAGGTCGTCGGTGACCACTGTGCCGCCGCGGCCAACGTTGACGAAAAACGCGCCGGGTTTCATGGCTGAGAACGCGCGTGCATCGAATGTGTGCTTCGTCTGCTCCGTGAGCGGCAGCGTGTTGACGACGACGTCCGCCTCGCCCAGGAGCTTTGGCATTTCGTCGGCAAGTCCCACGTAGCTGACGAAATCCGGTCCCTCGCGTCCGCTCGCGCGCGTGGCGATCACGCGCATACCGAGGGCGTGCGCGCGACGCGCCACTTCCACGCCGATTCCGCCCAGGCCGGCCACCAGCAGCGTCTTTCCTTCCAGCGATACCGCCCGTACTGAACCGCGCGGTTCAGGCTCCCAGTGACCGCTGGCTTGGGCACTGATGTAGGCGGGCAGGTCGCGAGCCAGTGCAAAGGTCAGCGCGATGACGTGCTCCGCCATGACGGGTCCGGCCACACGCTGCATGTTAGTGACGAGCAGGCCGCGCTCGGCCACGGCCGGGATCCCGACGCACCGTTCGACGCCGGCGCTCAGCAGCTGGATCCAGTACACGTGCGCGGCCCGCGCCACGATCTCGGGCGTGCACAGGCCGATGAGCGCGTCGGCATCCGCTGCCGCACTCATCGCAGCTGCATTGTCCGCCGCGAACACCAGCTTCACACCAGGAGCGGCGGCCTGCAGTCCGGCGCGATGCTCGGCATCGCCAGGATCGCGCACCACGATGAGCTTCGGCTTGTGCCACCTGTTGCTCGCGCTGAGCGGCTCGTCGGCCTCGTGCAGACCGAGTCGGGCGATGAGTTGCTGCACGTCGGTCGCTGCTGCAGGAACCTGTGCGCAGGCTGCCGCGCTGCTCACGGCAGACAACAGCAAGACGAGGAATCGCGCGTAACCCGCGCCACGCGTACTTGCGGCATTTACCTTGGTTCTCACCATATCTTTGCGCCTCTTCGTTTATGCCTGCCGGCGACAGTCAAGGCTTGCGTCCGCTCACGATCGGCACGTGCCAGACGGCATATTGCGCCGGATCCCTGATGCTCGCGATCGCCTGATCGAACAGCGCACGCGTCTGCTCGCGGCCCAGCTTGGTCGAGTCACCGATGGCATTCGTATAACCGTCGCGCCATGCTTCCATGATCGACGCAAAGATGTCGCGCTGGACGCGCAACGTGTCGACGATCGCGTAGTCGACCCGCAGCTCTGTCAGTCCCAGCGCCAGTAACAGTGAATAGGTGTGCCGCCCCACGCGGGCGTCGGTGCCGGTGACCCGTGCGAACTCGATCGCGCCCTCGTGCCACAGGCGGTCGGAGTTGAGTGCACCGACCGGCATATGCAGCATGCCGTAGTCCTCGCTCAGGACGTGCAGCCAGCCGCCCGGTCTGCAGATCCTCACCAGCTCGGTGAGCGCGCGCTCCGGCTCGGGGATGGCCTGCGTCATGTGCCGGCAGGTGACGAAGTCGAACCTGTCCGCCGGCAATCGCAGCTCAAAAGCATCCCCCTGCTCAAAGCGCACGCGCGGCGCAAGCGCGGCGTAGCGCTTGCGCGCGTAGGCGATGGGGCCTTCCAGGATGTCGACACCGATGATCGGTGCGTGCGGATAGAGACCGGCGAGGCGTGCCGTGATCTCGCCACTACCGCAGCCGACATCGGCAATCTGCGCGTCGGCCCGCAGCCGGTAGCGTGCGAGCAACGGCTCCTCCTGCGGCCAGATGGCACTCGCCTGCGCGGCGAGGTTGCGCACCATCGATTCGTCCGCCATCTGCTCGGCCTGGGGGTTGCGTTGCTTGTTCATGTGTGAAATGTCAAACCCGCGAGTTGCGAGCACGCGTTGACAGTCATTGTGATTACCGGTTCAGATTCTATTTGAGGGCGGCGCGCAATTGCGCGCGAAGGGAGGCTCCATGCCGAAACGCGTGCGTTCCTGGCCGGTGCTGTTGCTGCTGGCCATCCCGTTGCGCTTGCTTGTGGCTGATGTGGCGGTGCCGCCCGAGCTGCAACCGTGGCAAAGCTGGGTTCTGCAGGGGGAGGAGTTTCGTCGCTGTCCTTATGCGACGGGCAGCCAGGCGGCGGACGCGGGCGCATTTCGCTGCGCATGGCCCGAACGCCTGGCGCTCGATCTCGACGCGCACGGGGGCCGCTTCGCGCAGCGCTGGGAGCTGTTCGCCGAGTCCTGGATCAGCCTGCCGGGAGATCTCGAGCATTGGCCTCGCGAGGTGCAGCTCGACGGCGCGCGCGCTGCCGTCGTGATGCGCGAGGGCATTCCCCAGATTCACCTGAGCACCGGCAGTCACTTCATCAGCGGCAGCTTTCGCTGGGCGCGTCGCCCCGAGGCTCTCACCGTGCCCGCAGAGGCCGGCATCATAGCCTTGACCATCGAGGGGCGGCCGGTGGCGCAGCCGGAACGCAGCGGCAATGCGGTGTGGCTGGGCCAGCGGCGCGGTGCCGTCGAGCCTCAGCAGCTCTCATTGCAGGTCTACCGCTTGCTGAGCGACGACATCCCCGCGGCCTTGACGACTCAGATACGGGTCCAGGCAGCCGGGGAGGCCCGCGAAGAACTGCTGGCGCCGGTATTGCCAAAGGGCTTCGTGCCCATGAGCCTGGCGAGCGAGCTGCCCGCGCGGCTGGAGCCGGACGGGCGCTTGCGCGTGCAGGCGCGCGCCGGCAACTGGCAAATCGTGCTCGTTGCGCGTGCGCCCGGAGTTGCTGACGTGCTGCGCCGTCCGGCGGGCGAAGGGGCGTGGGCGAGCGATGAGATCTGGAGTTTCCAGGGCATCGATCGGCTGCGTGTCGCCGCGGTAGAGGGCGTGGAATCGATCGATCCGGGCCAGGCCAATGTTCCCGCCGATTGGCACGAATACCCGGCCTACCGCCTGCAACGCGACTCCGAGCTCAAGGTGGTCGAGCGCAGTCGCGCTCTCTCGGCGAGCGACGAGAATCAGCTCACCCTTGCGCGCGAGCTGTGGTTCGATTTCGCACATCATGGCTTCACCGCCGTGGATTCGATCGGTGGGCGGATGCGACAGGGCTGGCGACTGGACATGGTCGCGCCCTATCGCCTCCTAAGCGCGCGCATCGATGACCAGAACCTGCTGGTCACGAAGGGCAGCGCTGCGGGTACGAGCGGAATCGAGCTGCGCGTGCCCGACGTGGACGTGCAGGCCGTGAGTCGCATCGAGGGTGGCACCGCGATGCCCGCCACCGGCTGGCAGAGCCGCTTCACCCAGGTTCGCGGTGAGTTGTACCTGCCGCCCGGGCATCGCCTGATCGCGGCACTCGGTACGGACAGCGCGCCGAGCGCCTGGATCGAACGTTGGCGCCTGCTCGACATGTTCCTGGTCCTGATCGCGAGCCTTGCGGTGGCGCGCCTCCTCGGGTGGAAGATCGGATTGCTCGCGCTGGGCGGGCTGGTGCTGACGCATCACGACAGCCAGGGAATGACCTGGCTGTGGGTGAATCTGCTCGTGGCGCTCGCGCTCGCTCGCGAGGCCCCGCAAGGACGCCTGAGACGCGTGGCGTCCGCCTACCGCGCGGTGAGCGCCATAGTGCTCGCGCTTGCGCTCGTGCCGTTCATCGTCGGTCAGGCGCGCCTCGCGATCTATCCGCAGCTCGACGCCCCGCAGTTCGACTTTGGGCGCGCGGGCGTGCCGGCTGTTGAGGGCAAGGTGACAGGTGGATTGGCCCCTCCAGCCTCCGCGCCGGTCACCATGGACGAGTCTCGGCGTGTCGTGGCGGAAAAGCTGAAAAACGTCACCGTCACGGCTGCCGCCAGACCCGGCGCGAGCGTGGCACAGCGCTATGCGCCCGGCACGGTGCTGCAGGCCGGACCCGGGATTCCGAACTGGCATTTCGTCAGTCACGATTTCTCCTGGTCCGGGCCGGTCGATCCCGCTCAGCGGCTGCGCTTCGTGATCGCAACGCCTGCCTGGCTTTCACTGTGGCGCCTCGCAGGCAGCGTGCTTCTCACTGGATTGTTCCTGGCCCTCATTCGCTTCGCGTACGGTTGGCCACGCGAGTGGCCGCGCATGCCGCGCCTCGGCGCATCGGCCGCGTCCTGGATACTCGCCCTGGTGGCGCTCGGCGCGCCTTTCTGTGCAGGAGCTGCGCTGCCCGATGCAGCGCTGCTCGCCGATCTGAAGGCACGGCTCACGCGCCCGCCGGAGTGCGTGCCGAGTTGCGCTGAGATCACCGCCGCGCGCGTCCTGGCCGCACCGCAACTGCTCGAGATCGAACTCGACGTGAGCGCCCTCACGGCTGCAGCAGTGCCGGTGCCCTCGGCAGCAGGGCGATGGGAGCCTGAGACTATCAGCGTCGATGGGCAGGCGAACGGCGCCTTGCTCCGCGACAGCGGGCAGCAGTTGTGGGTGCCATTGCGTGCCGGCGTCCACGTCGTGCGTCTCGGTGGGCGCATCGTCGCTGCCGAGAGCGTGCAGCTCGTGTTTGCGCGACCGCCGCGCAGCGTGCAGGTTCAGGCTGAGGGCTGGGAGATCTCGGGTGTGAGCGATGAGCGTCTGCTCACGAATGGGCTCGAGTTGGTGCGCAAGGTGGCAACCGGGTCCGCGGCGCGGCTGGAGGCGTCGCTCCAGTTCGCGCCCTTCGTGCGCGTGACGCGGCATGTCGTGCTCGGGCTCGACTGGACGATCGCCACCCGCGTCGAGCGGCTGGCGCCGGAGAAAGGCGCGTTCACGATCAAGGTGCCGCTGCTCGAGGGCGAATCGGTGCTGACCGATCTCGAAGTGACGCCGGATCGAAACGTCGTGGTGGCGATGCCCGGCGGTGAATCCCAAGTCGACTGGACATCCGGACTGGCGCGCTCGGAAAAGCTGACGCTCAAGAGCGCGCCCGATATGGCGCGCGCGGAGGTATGGGAATTTCAGGTGAGCCCCGACTGGAACGTCCAGTTCGACGGGACTCCCGTGGTGCTGCCGTCCGATGTCGCATCCGGGAGCTGGACCTACGAGTTCCATCCGCGCGGCGGCGAGCAGCTGCTCGTCAGCATCACGCGCCCGCAGGCGGCCGAAGGCGCCACGCTGGCCATCGACAGCGTCAGCGTCGCCGTGCAGACCGGCAAACGCTCGACGGACACCTCGCTGACGATCAACTACCGCAGCACTCAGGGCGGGCGTCATGTGCTGCACATCCCGGCGGATGCCCGCGTCACCGCCGTGACCGCGAACGGCCAGCCGATTCCGTTGCGCCCGGAGAACGGAGAGCTGGCCGTCGCCCTGTTGCCCGGCGCACATCAGCTGCAGGTCAACTGGCAGAGCGATACCGGCGTCAGCGTGCGTACGCGTACGCCCCAGATCGACCTCGGCAATCCCGCCAGCAACATTCACACGCAGATCGCCTTGCCGGAAGATCGCTGGGTGCTGTACGCGATGGGTCCGGGAGTCGGGCCGGCGGTGCTGTTCTGGGGCGAGCTGGTGGTATTCATCGTGGTCGCGGTTCTGTTGGGGCGTTCGCGCCACTCGCCGCTGCGCGTGCACGAATGGCTGCTGCTCGGTCTCGGCCTGAGCACGTTCTCGTGGGGCGTGCTGCTCGCCTTCGCTGCCTGGGTGTTCACGATGAAATGGCGCTCCGCCTGGAACGGCGCCGTGAACCGGCGCCATTTCAATCTTGTGCAAGTGGGTCTCGGTGCGCTGTCCGTGTTCGCCCTGATCAGCCTCATCTCGGCGATTCCATTTGGCTTGCTGAGCACGCCGGACATGCGCATTCGCGGTCCCGGCAGCGCTGCGAATCTCTTCAGCTGGTTCCTCGACCAGTCGGCGGACGTGCTCCCACAACCCGCGGTCATCAGCGTTTCGCTGTGGTGGTACAAGCTCGCCATGCTGGCGTGGGCGCTGTGGCTCAGCTTTGCGCTGCTGCGCTGGCTGCCCTGGGGCTGGCGTGCATTTACCGCAACCGGGCTGTGGCGCGGCAAGCTAGCCGGAACCACTGCGGCTGCAGCCAAGCCGCCAGCCGGCCCAGAGTACGGCGTGAATCGGGGCTGATCGCTGCAGGCGAGGAATCACTTGCGAATCTGATGGCTCACGACCTCGAGCCGGTTGCCTTCCGGATCGCGCAGAAACGCGGCGTAGTAACTGGCGTGGAACTCCGGATGCAGGGCAGGGGCGCCGTCGTCGAGCCCGCCGTGCAGCGTGCCGATGCGATGAAACTCATCGACGCGCTCGCGCGAGGGAGCCTTGAAGCACCAGTGGCGCGCATCGTCCGGCTTCGCCGCGGCTGAGGCTACCACCGCGAAATATGTGTGCGACTCATCCACTGGATCGGAGCGAGTCCCATACCCAATCGAGCCCGAGCCATCGTGGGTCTTATGCACGCCGAGCGCCGCCATGATCGCGTCATAAAAAGCCCGTGCGCGAGCCAAGTCGCGCACGGTGATCGATACATGATCCAGAACGAACATGTTGACTCCGAGCGAGGGCGGGAACCTCGCGCACAGCGAGTCTCGGTCGCGCGCGTCCGTGCGAGCAATCGTATCTGCTGAATGGCGTTTAAGAATTCCTGAACCGGCTCGAGCCGCGCTGCGCGTGCCCGTCAGGCCCGCTTCAGCGTGTGCGCAAAGAAATCCAGCGTCCGTTGCCAGGCCAGAGCTGCAGCGGGCGCGTTGTAACGTGCCGCCGAGGTGTCGTTGTGGAATGCGTGATCGACGTTCTCGTACATGTGCAGCTCGTAGCGCACGTGCGCATCATCCAGCGCCTGGCGAAACGCCGGCACGTCGGCATCGATGCGGCTGTCGAGGCCCGCGTAGTGAAGCAACAGCGCTGCCCTGATCTTCGGCACATCGACAAGCGGTGGTATCAGGCCATAGAACACGACGGCCGCGTCGAGCTGCGGGTCAGCCGTGGCGAGACGTCCGACGAGGCCGCCGCCCCAGCAGAACCCCACCGCGCCGACTCTGTGCGTGGATTCCTTCGAGCTCCGCAGCCACGCTGTCGCGGTCGTGGCATCGCGCAACACCTGCTCCGGATCGAGCTTGCCGATCATCTCGCGCGCCTGGTCCTCATCGGGCGGCGTGCCGCCCAGCGCTGACAGAAAATCCAGCGCGAGCGCCAGATAACCTGCGAGCGCGAGGCGCCGCGTGACGTCCTCGATGTGCGGATTGAGCCCGCGGTTCTCGTGAATGACGAGCACTGCGGGCCACTTCTTGCCGGCACGCGGCGCTGCGAGATAGCCGCGCAGACCTTCGGCGTCCGGGCCGAGCGTCACGCGGCGCGATTGCAGGCGGGCGTCATCCTCGGCCACCTGGGCGGCGGCCGCGACATTCGCCTGCAGCAGCGGTACGAGGGCGAGGGCGGCAGACATGCCACCGGCGAGCGTGGCGAGGCGCTCCAGAAACACGCGCCGAGCGAGCCGGGCGTGTGTGTATTCGTCATAGAGATCCAGAATCTGTCGATCCATTAGCCCCTTCTTAACTCCTTAGGCGCACTCTAATTGCTGCGTAGCACCCATATAGTTGCATCGCAGCATTGACGATTGAGACTGCACCAGTATGATCGGCCTCCATGACTGAAACGCGTTCGACATCATCTTCGCGGACCCCAGAGCTGACTCGATTCGCCACCGCGGCACGAACGCCTTTCCAGCGCCCCTTCTGACGACGGAGCCGGCAGTACGCCGGTCGATTGACCTGCAACGCGGATCCGGAACATCCGCGCCGACGTTATTGGGGACACCATGGCATCACCTGCAGCGCAGGGTCTGTTCGATCCTGCTTACGAGCGCGACAGCTGCGGCTTCGGCCTCATCGCGAGTCTCGACGATCAGCCGAGCCACTGGATCGTACGCACGGCCATCACCTCGCTCAACCGGCTGACCCACCGCGGCGCGATCGCGGCTGACGGCAAGACCGGCGATGGTTGCGGTCTGTTGCTCAAGAACCCGAAGGCATTCCTCGAGGCGCTCGCGCGCGAATCAGGCTTCGAGCTCGCCGAGCGCTTCGCCGTCGGCTGCGTGTTTCTCAGCACCTTCGAGGACCAGGCGCAGCGCGCGCGTTCAGCCCTGGAATCGCAGCTGCTGCGCGAGGAGCTCGAGGTGGCCGGCTGGCGCGTCGTACCAACCGATCCCAATGCCTGCGGCGAGGAGGCACTCAAGACTCTGCCGCGCATCGAGCATCTGTTCGTCAATTGCCGGCTTGATATCGACGAGGCGGCCTTCAACCGCAAGCTGTTTCTGGCGCGGCGTCGTACCGAGAGAGCGCTCGAGCGCAAGGACCCGGTATTCTACGTGCCGAGCCTGTCGGCCTCGACCCTGACCTACAAGGGCATGGTGATGCCCCAGCACCTCACCGAGTTCTACCCGGATCTCAAGGACGAGCGGATCGCCACCTCGGTCGCGGTGTTCCACCAGCGTTTCTCGACTAACACGCTGCCGCAGTGGCGACTCGCCCACCCCTATCGCCTGCTCGCCCACAACGGCGAGATCAATACCATCCAGGGCAATCGCAACTGGGCCGCCGCGCGCGGTCCCCTCTTTCGGTCGCCGGTGCTGCCCGACCTCAGCGATATTCTGCCGCTGGTGTCGATGACCGGCTCCGATTCGCAGACGCTCGACAATATGCTCGAGGTGCTGCTGATGGGCGGCCTCGATGTCCTGCACGCGATGCGCCTGCTGATTCCGCCCGCATGGCAGACCGTCGATTCGATCGACGCCGACCTGCGCGCGTTCTACGAGTACTACGCCACGCACATGGAGCCCTGGGACGGCCCCGCGGGCATCGTGCTCACGGATGGTCGCTACGCGGCCTGCACGCTCGATCGCAACGGGCTGCGTCCGGCGCGCTACGTGATCACGCGCAATCGCCATCTAACGGTTGCCTCCGAGACCGGCGTCTGGGACTACACGCCGGAGGATGTGGTGCGCAAGGGGCGCCTCGGCCCCGGCGAGATGCTGGCGCTCGACCTGCAGACCGGCGAGCTGCTCGAAAGCAAGCGCATCGACGAGATCCTGAAGGCGCGGCACCCGTACAAGACCTGGTTGAAGAAGGGAGTGCGCTACCTCGAGTCCGACCTGATCGATCCGCGGCTCGCAGCCGAGCCCATGGACCGCGATACGCTCGCGGTTTACCAGAAGATGTTCAACATCACCGCCGAGGAACGCGACGATGTCATCCGCGTGCTGGCCGAGGATGAAAGCGAAGCGGTCGGCTCGATGGGTGATGACACCCCGATGCCGGTGTTGTCCTTGCAGGCGCGCTCGCTCTATGACTATTTCCGCCAGCAGTTCGCGCAGGTGACCAATCCGCCGATCGATCCGCTGCGCGAGAGCATCGTGATGTCGCTGCAGACGCAGATCGGGCCGGAGTGCAACATCTTCGTGCCCGCGCCCGAGCACGCGAAGCAGATCGTGATGAACTCGCCGATCCTGTCGCAGCGCAAGCTGCGCCAGATCCTGGCGCTCACCGACTTCGGAGTGACGCACGAATTCATCGATCTCCAGTACCTGCCCGTCGAAGGGCTGCACCAGGCATTGCTGCGCATCTGCGACCAGGCCGAAGCCGCTGTGCGCGCTGGCAAGCTCGTGCTGCTGCTGTCCGATCGCTACTTGCTGCGCGACAAGTTGCCGGTGCATGCGTTGCTCGCCACCGGCGCCGTGCATCACCGTTTGGTCGAGAAAGGCCTGCGCTGCAAGTGCAATCTCCTCGTGGAGACCGGCACAGCGCGCGATGCGCACCAGTTCGCGTGCCTGATCGCCTACGGCGCCACTGCGGTGTATCCGTACATGGCGTACCAGACCCTGTTCGACATGATGCGCAAGGGCCGCGTGAAGATGGACGTGCACACGCGCCTGGAGCTCGGACGCAGTTATCGCCGCGGCATCCGCAAGGGGCTGTTCAAGATCATGTCAAAGATGGGGATCGCCACCATCGCGAGCTACCGCAGCGCACAGCTGTTCGAGATCGTTGGTCTGAATGATGAAGTCGTGAATCTGTGCTTCCCGGGCACCGTAAGCCGGATCCAGGGCGCGGGCTTTGAGGATCTCGAGGCGGATCTAAAGTATCTCGGCGCACGCGCCTGGAATCCACGCGAGAGCGTCGAGCAGGGCGGATTGCTCAAGTACGTGCATGGCGGGGAGTACCACATGTACAACCCCGACGTGATCGCGACGCTGCAGGCCGCGGTCATGACGGGCGACTACGAGCAGTACCGGCAGTTCGCGCGCCTCGTGAACGAGCGGCCGGTCTCGACGCTGCGCGATCTGCTGGCCCTGAGCCGCGACCGGCAGCCGATCCCGCTCGACGAGGTCGAGCCGGTAGAGGACATCGTCAAGCGTTTCGATGGCGCCGGCATGTCGCTCGGCGCACTCTCGCCCGAAGCCCACGAGGCGCTGGCGATCGCCATGAACCGCCTCGGTGCGCGCTCCAATTCCGGCGAAGGCGGTGAAGATCCGGCCCGCTACCATGGCGAGAAGAATTCCAAGATCAAGCAGGTGGCTTCCGGCCGCTTCGGCGTGACACCCGAGTACCTCATCAACGCAGAGGTGCTGCAGATCAAGATCGCGCAGGGCGCCAAGCCCGGTGAGGGCGGGCAGCTGCCCGGCCACAAAGTCAACGACATGATTGCGCGGCTGAGATTCGCGAAGCCCGGCGTCGGCCTGATCTCACCGCCGCCCCACCATGACATCTATTCGATCGAGGACCTGGCGCAGCTCATCTTCGACCTCAAGCAGGTCAATCCCAAGGCGCTGGTATCGGTGAAACTTGTGGCAGAGCCCGGCGTCGGCACCGTCGCAGCGGGTGTCGCCAAGGCTTATGCCGACCTCATCACGATCTCTGGCTACGACGGCGGCACCGGCGCGAGCCCGCTCAGCTCGATCAAGTATGCAGGCACGCCGTGGGAGCTCGGTCTCGCGGAGACGCACCAGACGCTGCGCATCAACGACCTGCGGCACCGGGTGCGACTGCAGACGGACGGGGGCCTGAAGACAGGTCTCGATGTCATCAAGGCCGCCATCATCGGAGCGGAGAGTTTCGGCTTTGGCACGGCGCCGATAGTCGCGCTCGGCTGCAAGTACCTGCGCATCTGTCATCTCAATAACTGTGCGACCGGGGTTGCGACCCAGCACCACGTGCTGCGCAGCAAGTACTTCATCGGCCTGCCGGAGATGGTGATCAACTATTTCCGCTTCGTGGCCGAGGAGTGCCGTGAAATCATGGCGCAACTCGGCGTGCGGCGGCTCACCGACCTGATCGGGCGCACCGAGCTTCTGCAAATCACGCAGGGAGCGAGCTCGAAGCAACGCAAGCTCGACCTGAGTCCGATCCTGTCGACCGCGGGACTCGCCGACGACACACCGCAGTACTGCGTCGATCCCCACAATGCGCCGTTCGACAAGGGGGAGCTGGCCGAACGCATGCTCAAGGACATGCTCCAGGCGATCGAGAGCAAGACGGGTGGCACATTTGGCTACGAGGTCGCCAACTTTCATCGTTCGATCGGCGCGCGCCTGTCCGGGGAGATCGCGCGCCGCTGGGGGAACTACGGCATGGCCCATGCGCCGCTGGTGGTACGTCTGCGTGGCTCAATCGGGCAAAGCTTCGGTGCCTGGAACGCGGGCGGCCTCCACCTGTACCTCGAGGGCGATGCGAACGACTACGTCGGCAAGGGTATGGCCGCCGGCAAGATCGTCCTCAAGCCGCCCAGGGCTGCGAATTTCTCCGCGCGCGATACGGTGATCATGGGCAATACCTGCCTGTACGGCGCTACGGGCGGTGAGTTGTACGCAGCGGGCCAGGCTGGCGAGCGCTTCGCCGTGCGCAACTCGGGCGCGATCGCAGTTGTCGAAGGGACCGGCGATCACTGCTGTGAATACATGACGGGCGGGGTCGTGTGCGTGCTCGGGCGCACCGGTCTCAATTTCGGCGCCGGCTTCACCGGCGGCTTTGCCTACGTGCTCGATCTCGATCGCGGGTTTGTCGATCGCTACAACCACGAGCTCATCGACATTCATCGCATCACGCCCGAGGGCATGGAGTCTCACCTGCAGCATCTGCGCACTCTCATCGAGCAGCACGTGCATGAGACCGGCAGCACCTGGGGCGAGGACATGCTCAACGACTTTCGCTCGTTCATGGGGAAGTTCTGGGTAGTGAAGCCGAAGGCCGCGGCAATCGAGAGCTTGCTAGAAAACCTGCGGCGCGCGGCCTAGGACACGCAGCATGGCTGTCAACTATCTGCAGTTCCTGGAAATCTCACGCCACGATCCGGAGAAGCTCCCGGTGGAGCAGCGGATTCTCAGCTATCGCGAGATCTACGCGCAGTACGACCCGGAGAGCGCTGCCCAGCAGGCGGGCCGCTGCATCGCCTGCGGGAATCCGTTCTGCGAGTGGAAGTGTCCGGTCCACAACTACATCCCCAATTGGTTGAAGCTCATCCAGGAGGGGAATCTGTTCGAGGCCGCGGAGCTTTCTCATCGCACCAACTCATTGCCGGAGGTGTGCGGTCGGATCTGTCCGCAGGACCGTCTGTGCGAAGGCGCTTGCACGCTCAGCGACGGCTTGGGAGCGGTGACGATCGGCTCAATCGAAAAGTACATTACTGACGAGGCTCTGAAGGCGGGCTGGCGCCCGGACATGTCCGAGGTACGCGCCACTGAGAAGCGCGTGGCGATCGTGGGTGCGGGCCCCGCGGGCCTCGGCTGCGCGGACATCCTGGTGCGCAACGGCGTCAAGCCGATCGTCTTCGACCGCTACGCCAGGATCGGCGGCCTGCTCACCTTCGGCATTCCGCCGTTCAAGCTGGAAAAGGAGATCGTGGAGCGGCGGCGCGAGCTGATGGAGGGGATGGGCGTTGAATTCATGCTCAATACCGAAATCGGGCGCGATCTGCAGTTCGAAAAGCTGATCGCGGACCACGATGCGGTGTTCCTCGGCATGGGCACGTACTCTTACGTCAAAGGCGGATTCCCGGGCGAGGACCTGCCGGGCGTGTACGAAGCGCTCCCCTACCTGATCGCGAACATCAGCCGTGAGCTTGGGCTCGAGACCGACTCTACACGCTTCGTCGACTTACGCGGCAAGCGCGTCGTCGTTCTGGGCGGCGGCGACACAGCGATGGACTGCAATCGGACTGCGATACGCCAAGGCGCCGAATCGGTGACCTGCACCTATCGACGCGATGAGCTCAACATGCCCGGCTCGCGCCGCGATTACCGGAACAGCCGCGAGGAAGGCGTCGAGTTTCTGTTCAACCGCCAGCCGGTCGAAATCGTCGGCGCCGACAGCGTGGAGGGCGTCAAGCTGGTACAGACGCGTCTGGGCGCTCCGGGACCGCGTGGCCGGAGGATTCCGGAGCCCATACCGGGGAGCGAAGAACTCGTTCCGGCGGATGCGGTCGTGGTCGCCTTTGGATTCAATCCCAGCCCGCCGGCGTGGCTCGATGAATTCGGCATCGCGCTCCATCCCGGTGGACGCGTGCGGGTTGCAGCCAACAGCGGTCGGCCCTTTCAGACGACAAATCCGAAGGTCTTTGCGGGCGGCGACATGGTACGCGGCTCAGACCTGGTGGTGACGGCAGTATTCGAGGGCCGCGAGGCGGCGCGCGGCATCCTCAATCATCTTGGTGTGACCTGAACCACGGCAAAAAAAGCCCCGCTCGAGGCGGGGCTTTCGGGCTGACCGGGATCCTTACGTTCTTTTCGGTCTGGGAGCGATCCCGGGGATTCCTTTCTTCTTCTTCGTTAACTCAGGCTGCGGCGACGAGACAGCGCCACACCCATGCCAAGTAGACCAATCGCAAGCAACGCGAGTGAGCCGGGCTCAGGGACTCCAACGACTTCACCGTCTCCGTCGGTAACCCTGCCACCGTTCGCGTCAAGACGGGCCCAGCCGAACATGAAATCACCTAACACGCGATCGATCGTCACCTGGTAGGTGCCGGAGCTGTTCAAGTCTGCCCAGCCTTCAAGCGACCAGCCGCCAAACTCGGAGCCATCGACGCCGAAGAACACTCTGTCCCCGATCAAGCCGGGCACGTCGACCAGCGCCCAGTCAAGCAAGTCGAATAAGCCGTCCTGCTGATCGTCATAGAGGTTGACGGTTAGGTTGAAGTCCTGGACAAAGTCGGTGCCCGGAACGAAACCGTCCGTGGTTAGGTCAAGGGTAAACGTACGCGCCGGAGGGACGACCAAGTCTGGATTCGGATCGTAGGTGGCGCTCCAACTCTCGTCGATGTAGGCCGCATTAGCAGTGCCCGCCAGCAAACTGATCGCGGCTGTCGCCGCAAGGCCCGCGCATATACTTCTTGCCGAGATTTTCATGCTTGAGATTCCTGTATTCGTCCGCTTCTCTGAAACCCTTCACCCTTGATGCGACCGGCACCTTCCCACCGGCGATATTAGATGTGCAACCAATGTGCCATCCAACAGAACACTAATGCACTCAGACACTTGGGCTTAGAGACAGCCGCCAACAAGGCGTCTGTCGCGAGATACTGTAAGAAGCATCGACGGTCGCTGTCAGCGGTGTCATTTGACTGGTGACGTTGATACCTCGCGTTTCGCCGCGCCGAGTTCTTCAACGGGGTCGTTGGCCGCAAGAGTCGCCGGGAACCTCGCCGATCAAGTCCAGCTGGCCGACCGGCCCTGACCGAAAGGCGGGGGCGAGGCCCCGTAGCTGTAAATTTTCTCGACGCCGCGGTCGAATGTCCGTCAGGACAGCGGGCGAATTCGCACGCCGATTCGCACTGCCGGGCGATCGGGCTGATTCTCCGCAAATACCGTGCCGCCGTGAAATTCTGCGATCAGCCTCACGATGTACAGGCCGAGACCAAAATGGGGCTTTCCGGGTGTGTCGGGCCGCAGCTGAAACATGGATTCGAAGAGCCGCTCGCGGGTGTCTTCGGCCAGTGGCTCGCCTTCATTCTGGACACTGAGCACGAACTGCTCGGCCAGCCGTTCCAGTGTGATATCGATCTGCGTACCGGGCGCGCTGAAATCCACCGCGTTATCGACGAGCTTGTCGAGCAACTGCACGATGAGATCGGGTGCACCGTGGAACTCGCAACGGCCGTCCGGGACATGCGCAGCGAACCGATGCGTGGGAAAGGCATCACCGTAGGCTCGCGTCGTTGAGCGCACGAGTTCAGCAAGATCGAAGCGCACGCGCTCGGCGTGCCGGATCGCCTCTTCGGTGCGAGACGCCGCACCCATGGCCGTGAGTATCGCCTGCAGCCGGTCAGTACCCTCTCGCGCCCGCTGCAGGTACGGACCTTTGGCATCGCGCTCCGATTCGAGGTTGTCGAGTGATGAGCGCACGATCGCAAGCGGCGTGCGCAGCTCGTGCGCGAGCTTGCCGGCGAGTGTGCGCAGGTATTCGGTGTACTCGTTCAGGCGTGTGAGCAGTGCCGAGAAACTGCGCGCGACATCACCGAGCTCATCGCGTGCTCCGGTGTCGGGTATCACGGCCTGGACGCGGCCATCGCGGGCGAGCGCGGTCTCAGCTGCACGTTGCAGGCGGCGCAGCCGCATTCCCAAGAGCGCCGCGAACACAAGACTTGCCAGTACCGCTGTCCCGCTCGCGAGCAGCGTCAGATCGAGGAGTCGCGTCAGCGCCTGGCTGCGCAGTGTGAGCAGTCGATCGCCCGACTGCTCGAGCAGCAGGACGCCGTTTGAAGTGCCCGCCTGCGGCAGCGGTACCGCAGCGGCGAGCAGAACGCGGCGCTCGTCCGGCAGGCGAAACCACAGCGCTGCGCGCGTTCGGCGGAGCGCCGCATCGACTGGAGGTCCTGCGACGCGATCGAGCTGGCGCGCGCGCGACGGCAGCCGCTCGCCGGACTCCAGGATCCGGCGATAGAGCACATCGCGCCAACTTGCTCGCGGCGGCTTCGTCGATTCGTAGAGCTCGGCGGGACTCGGGCCGAGCGAACCCGCCTCCGCGAGCACCCAGCCGTTGGCATCGCCGACCACGGCGCGTGTGGCTGCCGGAAGCAGCGGCTCCAGCGCCGCAGTCAGGCTCGCCGATGGAATGACGAGCCGCCCACTCGGTTCATGCGTCGCCGGATCGAGGGTCCCGACGCGGACCGGCAACTGCCCACGCGAGCCGACGTCGACGACTTCGAATCCCAGGCGAGCGCCGACCATGGCGCGCGGCAGCCGGATCTCGAGCTGGTAGCCACTGTGAGTCGGCTGCCAGAACGCCTGGATTCGGGGCTCGACCGTCTCGCGCCGCTCCCCGTAAGTAGAGACGACTGGGCGGCGCGCGCTCAGCAGGCCGGGGGCCTGCGTTGCGAGCAGGTACAACTCACTCTCGCCATCCGGCGCCTCGAAGCCCAGCCACACATGATCGCCACGCGCCTGCAGCGGTGCGGACGGGTCATTCGATTGTTCAAGCGCCGGCGTCAGATCCTCGACCATGAGCATGAGATACAGGCTGCTCTCATCGGCCGCCGCCGCATATCCGACCTTGAGCGGCGCACCTGGAGCTGCCAGCTGCCCAAACGCGTCCGCGGTCAATCCCCAGTCGTCAGCAAAGCCATCCAGCAGCGCCGGTGTCGTCAGGCGATGGGCATACAGATCGCCTGCCCGGGCATCGAATGGCGCGCGCGCGGCCGCATCACTGCCGAACAGCTCCGGCCTGACTGCCAGCAGGTTTGCGAGCGTCGAGGCCGTGGCGAGCAGGGTCTGCTCCTGGCCGTCGCGCAGCGCGGACTCCATTTCGCGCGCGTAGCGGCAGCCGGCCCACGGCAGCAACAGCGTCAGGAGGCTAAGGAGCAGCAGCTGGTAGCGAAGCGGCATTCACTCCAACCAGCGATAGCCCATGCCGTACATGGTCTCGATGGAAGCGAAAGCGGGGTCCACCATGGTGAACTTGCGGCGAATGCGCTTGATGTGAGAGGTGATCGTGTTGTCATCGAGCACCACGTTCGCCGCATCCATCAACTGCTGGCGATTCTTGACATGGCCGGGATGCTGCGCGAGCGCATGCACGATCCAGAATTCTGTCAGCGACAACGGCACCGCGTGTTCGTTCCAGGTTGCCTGCAGCCGTTCGGCATCGAGCGTGAGCGGACCTCGATTGACTACTTGCGTTGCCCTGACGGGCCGGCTGCGCGCCTCGATACGCTTGAACAGCGCAACCACGCGCGCGATCAGATGCGCGAGGCTGATGTCCTTGGTTAGAAAATCATCGGCACCCAGCCGCAGTCCCGAGATGGCGTCGATCTCGCTGTCACGCGCGGTGAGGAAGATGATCGGCAGCTCCGCCGACTGCGCGCGCAGCTGCCGGCACAGCTCGAAACCGCCCTCGACCTCGTCCTCGAGCGAGATGTCGATGATGGCGAGGTCAGGCAGCCGCGCGCTGAAAGCCTGCATGGCCTGGCGCCGGCCAGGATACGTGCGCACGGCGTAACCGTTGCGCTCGAATGCGGCCGCATAGTTGGCGCTGATCGCGGCCTCATCCTCGACGATGGCAATCTGCTTTTTCATGCGAGCAGTCTACCGTCCCGCGCCCCGCCTCTGAACGGCCCGGCCGCTCACTGCCCGAATTCGCCACAATTGATCAGGACTCTGCCGCGATTGCCGCACGCGGCAGTCCGACTCTCCGCGCCAAATCGCACATGTCAGGACTCGCTGGATCGGCCAGCTCGACACCGGAGTGCAACATGCGCGCGACGACTCGGCAGCGGACTCAAGAGCAGCTTGGAGCAAGCTTCGGAGCGGAGTTCCACAACCGGCGCGGAACCTCCGCGCAGCCGTTCCCGCAGCGCCTGTCGCGGGCGCGACTGCTGCACCTGAGACGCCGCGACACCGCGGCCAACTGGCTCGCGCTCACGATCCCGATCGCACTCTACTTCCTGCTCGCGAGTTCCCCGGCGCACGCCAATCCCATGGACGGCGTGTACGTATTCCCGCTGGCGGAGAAGTCGCGCGTCTTGCCCAGCGCGTGTTGCACGAACAGCACGCCTCTGTCGCCACGTACCGACGTGTTGCGACAGAACGCTCCGCTGAATCGAAAGTACAATCTTCTGCGAATAGGGTGACGTTATGAACGCCTACGTATCTCGTGAGACTCTTCCGACCAGCGCGCGAGCCGTCGCACACAGGCTCGCGATCCTGCGCACGCGCTACCGCGACGCGGCTGTGAGCTGGATTGCGTTGGGCGCGCTGCTTGCCGCCTGGCACGTCGAGGCCCGTCTCGAGCGTCACGATGCGGCCGCGATCGATCCGCGTCTGGCGGCGGAAAAAGCCGTCCCTGCGGGTCACAGCGAGATCAGGACCGTGCGTGCGGATACGCGGTCCTGGATGGCAAGAGGCCCGCGGGGGCTCAGAACGCGCTGACGCCGGTAAGCTCGCGTCCGATCGTGAGCTGGTGGACGGTCTCGGTGCCTTCGTAGGTGATCACGCTCTCGAGATTGAGCATGTGGCGGATCGGCACGTATTCGGCGCTGATGCCGGAGCCACCCAGCATGTCGCGGCAGTCGCGCGCGACATCGAGCGCCATACGAACGTTGTTCCACTTGGCCAGCGACACCTGGCTCGGGGTCATCGCACCCTTGTCCTTGAGGCGCCCAAGCTGTAAGGCGAGCAGCTGCCCGGTGGTGATTCGGCGGGCATGGTCAGCCAGCCGCATCTGGATAGCCTGCGTATTGTCGAGCGGACGGCCGAACAGCACGCGTGACTTCGTGTAGTCGAGGAGCTGCGCGAGGCAGGCCTGCGCGGAGCCGATCACTCCCCAACTGATGCCAAAACGGGCCTGGGTCAGGCAGGACAGCGGTCCCTTGAGTCCGACTACGCCCGGCAGCAGGTTTTCTTCCGGGACGTGGACGTTGTCGAAGAACAGGCTCGAGGTGACCGAGGCCCGCAGCGAGAACTTGTGCTCGATCTCCTGCGCGGTGAAACCCTTCATCCCCTTCTCGACCAGGAAACCGCGGATACCTTCCTCGGTCATCGCCCAGACCACGGCCAGGTCGGCGATGCTGCCATTCGTGATCCACATCTTGGCGCCGTTGAGGACCCAGTCCTTCCCCTGGCGGCGGGCGTGGGTCTTCATGTTGGCCGGATCCGACCCGCCATGCGGTTCGGTGAGGCCGAAGCAGGCGATCAGCTCACCCCGCGCCATTCCCGGCAGAAACTTCTGCTTCTGCGCTTCGCTCCCGTAGGCATAGATCGGGTACATGCACAGGCTCGTCTGCACCGAGACAAAGCTGCGAATACCGGAGTCGCCGCGCTCGAGCTCCTGGCAGATGAGCCCATAGCTGACCGCATTGAGACCAGCGCAGCCGTAGCCCTTCAGGTAGACGCCAAGCAGTCCCAGATCGGCGAGCTCAGGGACGATCTCGCGTGGAAAGCGATGCTGTTCGAAGCACTCGGCGATGATCGGCAGCACCTTCTCGTCGACCAGGCGCGCCACCGAATCCCGCACAAGCTGCTCCTCCTCGGTGAGCTGCCCGCGTACGTCGAGCAGGTCCAATGGATCGAGGTTGCGGATCATCGAATTGCTCTTGGGAGCGGTGTCGCGTGCAGGCATGGCCACGGTGATCTCCAGTCAAACCTCGGGCTTGGTCGGGCGGCCGATTTGGGGCGCAGAGCATAGAGGATATGCCTGCGTCGGGCCTCTGGAACTGGAGCGCCACACCCGCAGGGATACGCGCCCGATCTGGCCCCCGGGGGACGCCAATGGTGCTCGAACCTGCACAAAACTGCTGCACTTGGCCCAATTGTTGACTATAATTACAACACTATGGACCTCGGGTCCCTCTCGGCCTTCGTCAAGATCGTCCAGAGCGGCAGCTTTACCAAGGCTGCCGATACGCTCGGCAGCCACAAAGCCCACATCAGCCGCAGCCTTGCCAATCTCGAGCGCGAGCTCGGAATCCGCCTTCTGGAGCGCACCACTCGACGTGTTCGCCTGACCGACGTCGGCCAGCAGGTCTACGAGCAGGCGCTCGGCATCATGGCTAGCGTCGCCGACATCGAGGCGACGGCCGCTGGTCTGCGAGGCGAGCCGGCGGGTGTACTGCGTGTCTCTGCTGACGTCGAGTTCGGGCTGAATGGGTTGAGCCGCTGGATCGACGGCTTCGCCCAGAAGTACCCACAGGTCGGAGTCGAAGTCGATCTCGCGACCGGCCCGATCGACCTGGTCCGCGAAGGGTTCGACCTGGTTATTCGCCTCGGCCAGGTCGAAGAGGGAACACTGGTTACACAGAAGCTGGGCGAGCTCTCGTATGGCCTCTACGCGAGTCCGGCCTATCTGGAAAAGGGTGGAACGCCTGAGGACGGCAATGCCCTTGGACAGCATCCCCTGCTGATGTCCAGCAGCGGCGCGCAGCGCGGCTGGCGCCTGAGCACCCTATCTCGGGAGCTGCGCATCGATGGGCCGGCACGTCTGCGGGCGAACAACAGCATCATGGTGCGCGACGCAGCCATGCGGGGACTGGGGATCGCCCTATTACCTACCCCGATGGCCAAGGAGGAAGTGACCCGCGGGGCGCTCCGACGGGTGCTCTCGGCCTGGTCGGGACCCAAGGTGCCGGTATTCGCCGCATTCCCGGGCGGCCGTCAGCACACGCCTAAAGTTCGTGCATTCATCGAGTTCGCCGTCGCTTCGCCCCTGAGTTAGGCCAGGCCGCTCCGGCCTGTTGGCGCAGCCCATCGTAGAAATACTCACGCGGCGCTCACCGCCGCGTGCCTAGACTTTCGCCTCTGACTGCGGAGGACACCCACCATGGATGCCGTCTTCATTGTCGTCGTCATCGCGATCTGGGCCGTAACGCATTGGCTGATCCGGGCCGTGTCCCGCATCGGAGGTGTCGAATGAGCGGCATGTATCTCCTCGGCGTTCTCCTCGCGCTCGGGCTCTTCGTGTATCTGCTCTACGCACTGATCAAGCCGGAGAAATTCTGATGATGATCGAATCACTGATACTGATCGTCGTCTTCCTGCTGGTTCTGCTGCTGTGCGTGAAGCCCTTTGGGCTCTACATCGCGAATGTTGTGGAGGGCAAGGCGATCTGGCCGCTGCGCGTGGGAGCGCGCGTCGAAAGCGTCATCTACCGGCTGTGCGGCATCGATCCGAAGAGCGAAATGGGTTGGAAGCAGTACACAGTCTCGCTTCTGCTCCTCAACACGCTCGGTGTCCTCGTCGTCTATGCACTGCAACGGCTGCAGGCTTGGCTGCCGCTGAATCCGCAGCAGTTTGCAGGCGTGTCGGCGGATTCCTCGTTCAACACCGCTGTGAGCTTCGTCACCAATACGAACTGGCAGGGCTATTCCGGCGAAGTCACCATGAGCTACCTCACGCAGATGGCGGGGCTCGCCGTGCAGAATTTCTTTTCGGCAGCCACCGGAATCGTGGTCGCCATCGCGTTGATTCGCGGCCTGGCGAGGCACAGCGCCAAGACGATCGGCAACTTCTGGGTGGACTTCACCCGCATCACGCTCTACGTGTTGCTGCCCCTGTCGACCGTTATTGCCATCATCCTGGTCTCGCAGGGCGCCATTCAGAACTTCAGCGCCTACAAGGAAGTGACGACGCTCGAAAGCGTCACTTACCAGCAGCCGAAGGTCGATGCGCAGGGCAATCCGGTCGTCGATGCGTCAGGCAAACCCGTGCAAGAGGACGTGACGACCCGCACACAGACCTTGCCGATGGGTCCGATCGCCTCTCAGGAGAGCATCAAGGAGCTGGGCACCAACGGCGGCGGTTTTGTGAACGCGAATTCCGCGCATGCCTTTGAAAATCCAAATGCGTTTACGAATTTCCTGGAGATGTTCGCGATCCTGCTGATCCCGATGGCGCTCACCTACACCTTCGGCCGCATGGTCGGGGACACACGGCAGGGCTGGGCGGTATATGCCGCGATGGCAATTCTGTTCGTGTCGCTACTGACGCTCGCCGAATACAACGAACAGCGCGGCAACCCGCTGATTGGCAGTCTCGGCGTCGATCAGACGGCAAGCGTCACCCAGCCGGGCGGCAATATGGAGGGGAAGGAAGCGCGCTTCGGCGTCGCGGCCTCGGCACTCTTTGCCACGGTGACGACAGCTACCTCCTGTGGTGCCGTTGATTCGATGCACGACTCATTCACGCCCCTTGGCGGTTTCGTCCCGCTGTTCCAGATGCAGCTCGGCGAGGTCGTGTTCGGCGGTGTCGGCACGGGGCTCTATTCCATGCTGATCTTTGCAATCATCGGGGTGTTCATTGCCGGCCTCATGATCGGGCGCACCCCTGAATACCTCGGCAAGAAGATCGAAGCCTTCGAGATGAAGATGAGCTCGGTCGCGATCCTAGTCATGCCCTTCATCGTTCTCGTGGGAACGGCGGTCGCGGTCTCGGTCAGCGTCGGCACGTCCAGTGTCGCCAATCCCGGCGCGCACGGGTTTTCCGAAATCCTGTATGCCTTTTCTTCAGCTGCTAACAACAACGGCAGCGCATTCGCGGGAATCTCGGCCAACACTCCTTTCTACAACACCGCGTTGGGTCTGACCATGTGGTTTGGCCGCTTCTGGCCCATCGTCGTGGTGCTCGCAGTAGCGGGCTCGCTCGCCGCAAAGAAACGCATTCCGGTCTCAGCGGGCACGATGCCTACCCATGGGCCTACGTTTGTCGTTCTGCTGATCGGCACCGTGCTGTTGGTCGGTGCGCTCACGTTCGTTCCGGCGCTCGCGCTGGGGCCGATCGTCGAGCACCTGATCCTGTGGGGCACCTGATGCACACGCAGGCTTGACGAGGAGAATCCATGACCCGTCCGAAGCTATCGATGTTCGACCGTACGCTGCTTGTGCCCGCCATGCTGGCGGCACTGCGCAAGCTCGATCCGCGCGTGCAATGGCGCAATCCGGTGATGTTCGTCGTCTACGTGGGCAGCATCCTGACGACGGTTCTCTGGGTGCGTGCGCTTGCCGGTCAGGGCGAAGCGCCTGCCTGGTTCATCCTGAACATCGCGATCTGGCTGTGGTTCACGGTACTGTTCGCAAATTTCGCCGAAGCGCTGGCCGAGGGTCGCAGCAAAGCGCAGGCCGCTGCCCTGCGCGGACTCAAGCAGACGGTCTGGTCCAAGAAACTCCTCGATGCACGCGATCGCTCGCGTCATTCGCGTGTGCGGGCGGATGAACTGCGGCGCGGCGATATCGTCGTCGTAGAAGCCGGCGACTATGTCCCGGCAGACGGCGAAGTGATCCAGGGCGCCGCCTCGGTGGATGAGAGCGCAATTACCGGCGAGTCCGCCCCTGTCATTCGTGAATCGGGTGGCGACCGTTCCGCTGTCACGGGCGGTACGCGCGTGCTCTCTGACTGGATCGTCGCGCGGGTAACGGCAAACCCCGGCGAGACCTTCCTGGATCGCATGATCGCGATGGTCGAGAGCGCGACGCGACAGAAGACGCCCAATGAGATCGCGCTGACGATTCTGCTGGTCGCGCTGACGCTCGTGTTCCTGTTCGCGACGGCAACCCTGGTGCCTTATTCCCTCTACAGCGTGGCCGTGACGAAACTGGGCACGCCGATCACGATCACTGCGATCATCGCGTTGCTCGTCTGCCTGATCCCCACGACGATCGGCGCTCTGCTCTCGGCGATCGGCGTTGCAGGCATGAGCCGGATGATGCAGGCGAACGTCATCGCCACGTCCGGCCGCGCAGTGGAAGCAGCCGGCGACGTGGATGTGTTGCTGCTCGACAAGACCGGCACCATCACGCTTGGTAATCGTCAGGCCGCCGCCTTTCTGCCCACGTCGGGAGTTACGGAGCAGGAGCTCGCCGATGCCGCGCAGCTCGCCTCCATGGCCGACGAAACGCCGGAAGGGCGCAGCATCATGGTGCTCGCCAAGCAGCGCTTCCAGCTGCGCGAGCGGGACCTGGGTTCACTCGGCGCCACCTTCGTGCCGTTCTCCGCGCACACGCGTATGAGCGGTGTGAACATTGGCGATCGACAGGTCCGCAAAGGTGCACCGGACGCGATTCAAAAACACGTGGAAGCGCAGGGGCAGGTATTTCCCAAGGCGATTGTGAGCACCGTGCAGGACGTCGGGCGTCGCGGCAGCACGCCATTACTCGTCAGCGACGGAGTACGGGTGCTCGGAATCATCGAGCTCAAGGACATCGTCAAGGGCGGGATCAAGGAACGTTTCGGCGAGTTGCGCCGCATGGGCATCAAGACGGTGATGATCACGGGGGACAATCCGCAAACCGCGGCCGCGATCGCGGCGGAAGCTGGAGTCGACGATTTTCTGGCCGAGGCGACACCGGAAGCGAAGCTCCGCCTGATTCGCGATCATCAGGGGCAGGGCCGGCTGGTCGCGATGACCGGTGACGGGACCAACGACGCGCCGGCACTCGCTCAGGCGGATGTTGCCGTTGCCATGAATACCGGCACGCAGGCCGCCAAGGAAGCCGGCAACATGGTGGATCTCGACTCGAACCCGACCAAGCTCATCGAGGTCGTCGAGACCGGCAAGCAGATGCTGATGACTCGCGGCTCACTCACTACTTTCAGCATTGCGAATGACGTCGCGAAATATTTCGCGATCATTCCGGCCGCATTCGCCAGCACGTATCCGCAGCTCAATGCGCTCAACGTCATGCATCTCGCCAGCCCGTTGTCCGCGATCCTGTCGGCGGTCATCTTCAATGCGCTCATCATCGTGGTTCTGATTCCACTGGCGCTCAAAGGTGTCAAGTACCGGCCATTGGGTGCTGCAATACTTCTGCGCCGCAATCTGCTGATCTACGGCCTGGGGGGCATCCTGATCCCGTTCGCCGGCATCAAGCTCATCGATCTGGGATTGGAACTCGTTCGTCTCGTCTGAGGAATCCGCCATGTTGCGTGCCATGTTTCGTCCCGTTCTCGTTCTGTTCGTGCTGCTGACGGCCGTGACCGGATTCATTTATCCGCTGATCGTGACCGGCATCGCCCGGGTCGCGTTTCCCGAGCAGGCGGCCGGCAGCATCATCGTGAAAGATGGCAAGGCGGTCGGCTCAAGGCTCATCGGCCAGAGCTTCAGTGATCCCAAGTACTTCTGGAGCCGCCCATCGGCGACCGGGCCTTATCCCTACAATGCGGCCGCCTCGACCGGCTCCAATCAGGGTCCGCTGAATCCCGCATTGACCGACGCCGTCAAGGCACGCATAGAAGCGCTGAAGGCGGCCGACCCCACTAACACGGCGCCGATCCCGGTCGATCTGGTGACCGCGTCGGGGAGTGGCCTCGATCCCCACATCAGCGTTGCCGCAGCCAACTACCAACTCGAACGCGTCGCGCGCGCGCGCGGGCTCGATGCGCAGACAGTTGCGGCCCTGGTGACCAAGCACGTGGAAGGCCGACTCCTCGGTTTCCTCGGCGAGCCGCGCGTCAATGTGCTGGAGCTGAATCTCGCACTGGATGAGATCGCCGCGCCGGGTCACTGAGACCAACAATCCCGGGCCGGGATTGTGCTAGCGTTTGGGCAAGCGAGACACCCTAACGTGGCATGAATCATGGCCGAGGTTCGGCCGGATCCAGATCGACTCCTGGCGCAGGTCCAAGCCGAAGAGGCGAAGGCGAAGCGCGGGCGCATGCGCGTCTTCTTCGGCGCATCCGCCGGCGTGGGGAAGACGTACGCCATGCTCGAGGCCGCGCGCAGTGCACGCGCGGCGGGTACGGACTTGGTCGTCGGCTACGTCGAGCCGCATGGCCGCGCCGAGACGGAGCGGCTCCTCGAGGGCCTGGAACGGCTGCCGACGCTTGCGGTGCACTATCGCGGCATAGTCCGGCACGAATTCGATCTCGACGCAGCGCTGCACCGGCGTCCGGAAATCCTGCTGGTCGACGAACTCGCTCACTCCAACCTCCTGGGCGGAGAACCCGAGCCGCGTCACCCCAAGCGCTGGCAGGATGTCGAGGAGCTGATTGCTGCTGGCATCAACGTCTGGACCACCGTCAATGTGCAGCATCTCGAGAGCCTGAATGACCTCGTAGCGCAGATCACGGGCGTTCGGCAACGCGAGACGCTTCCGGACCGGGTTTTCGACGAAGCCGACGAGATCGAGCTCATCGATCTGCCGCCGGACGATCTCCTCGCCCGTTTGCGCGCCGGCAAGATCTACATTCCGGATGAGATCGCGAGCGCCGTCGAGCGCTTCTTCCGTAAGCCCAACCTCATGGCGCTGCGGGAGCTTGCGCTGCGGCGCGTGGCCGACCGCGTCGAAGCGGCCGCACGCGCCTCGCTCGAAGTTGACCGCAGCCGACGTGGGCGGCTGGCCGCAGACCGGATACTGGTTGCTATCGGCCCCGATTCACAGGCTGAGCAACTCGTGCGTGCGGGCAAGCGCATGGCGGACGCTCTGGATGCGACCTGGACTGTCGTATACGTCGAGACGCCCGCGCTGTTGCGGCTCTCCGAAGCCGAGCGCGACCGGCGAATAGATCTGCTGGGCCTCGCCGAGTCGCTGGGCGCCGAAAGCGTCACGCTCGACGGGCCGTCGGCGGCGGCGGCGTTGATCGAGTACGCGCAGACCCGCAATGCGACGCGCCTGATCGTTGGAGCCCCGAAACGTCGTGGCTGGCGCGCCTGGATACGGCCGTCGACGGTGACCGAACTCGTTCGCCACGCGCGCGGATTCGATGTCATCACGATTGCGGCATCCGACCCGTCGTTGGCCGGACCGGCTCGGATCTCGGCAGCCGCATCGGTGCACAGCGCCCAACCCATCCGATGGCAACGCTACGTGTGGGCCCTGGTCATCACCGCCATCTGTTCCGCGATCGGCTGGCTGATGGGGCCGCACTTCGAGCTCTCCAATGTGGCGATGGTGTATCTGCTCGGCGTGACGGTTGCGGGCCTGAGACTCGGACGTGGCCCGTCGGTACTGACGGCCATCTTGAATATCGCGGCCTTGGATCTGCTCTTCGTTCCGCCGCGCTTCGCGTTCGAGGTGACCGACGTCCAGTATCTGGTCACTTTCGTGGTGATGCTGACGATTGCGCTGGTCATCGCGACGCTGATGGCGAGCGTGCGGCAGCAAACGCGCGTGGCCGGCGCACGCGAACGGCGCACGGCGCTTCTGTATGGCATGAGTCGCGAGCTCGCCGCGACGCGCGGGATTGCCAGCATGGCGCGCGTGGCCGTACGGCATGTCGCCGAAGTGTTCGAATGCCAGGCGAGCGTTCTGCTTCCGGACGACACCGGCAAGCTGCGCTATCCTTCCGAGCCTGCCATCGATCAGTCCTTTCGCGACGCGGATCTCGCCGTCGCACAGTGGGTCACGGATCACGGGCACCGGGCGGGGCTCGGCTCGGATACGCTGCCGGCCACGCCGGGTCTGTATGTACCGCTGGGAGACGAGAATCACCCGCTCGGCGTGCTCGCGGTGTTGCCCGCCAACCCGCGCCGCGTGCTCCTACCCGAACAGCGGCATTTGCTGGAAACCTTCGCGAGCCAGGTCGGGCTTGCCCTCGAACGGGCTCAGCTCGCCGAAGCGGCAGAGGCGGCCCGTGTTGCGGCGGAGAGCGAGAATCTGCGCAATACCTTGCTCGCGTCGATCTCGCATGATTTGCGCACGCCGCTCGCGGTAATTGCGGCCTCAGGCAGCGCACTGGCCGAGCACGGCGCGACATTGGACCCGGCGACGCGGAACTCACTCGCGCGCTCGGTTGAGACCAAGGCGCGTGAAATGTCGGAGCTCGTCTCGAACGTGCTTGATCTCATGCGCTTCGAATCGGGCCGGATTGCACTACGACGCGACTGGGAGACACTCGACGACCTGGTTGGGGCCGCACTCCATCGAGCGGAGGATCGGCTCGTCGCGCACCCGGTTGAGCTGCATATTCCCGCAGACCTGCCACCCGTGTACGTGGATGCGACGCTCATCGTTCAGGTGCTGGATAACCTCTTCGACAACGCAGCCAAGTACACACCGCCTGGCACGCGGATTGTCGTGTCTGCAGTTGCTGATGGAGCGGTTGTACGCGTGACCGTCGATGATGAAGGTCCGGGGCTACCCCCTGGAGATCCAGCGCGACTCTTCGACAAGTTTCAGCGCGGCGGCGAGGAAGGCACGATCGTCGGTGTGGGCCTGGGGCTCGCGATCTGTCGAACGATTATCCAGGCCCACGGCGGCTCGATCGAGGCACGGCGCCGGCTCGGCGGAGGTGCACAATTCGAGTTCACGCTGCCCGCCACAGAGCCCACGACGTGACCCTCGCGATGCACCAGGTTCTCGTGGTCGAAGATGACAAGGGCATCCGCGACGTTCTGCGCGTGCTTCTGGGGACTGAGAAATACCGTGTGGTCGAAGCGCAGACTGCAGAGCGCGCACAGATCGAGGCGCGCAGTCACAAGCCGGATCTGATGCTGGTCGACCTGGGCCTGCCGGACGGTAGCGGGCTGGACGTCATCCGTCGCGTGCGGGAATGGTCGTCGCTGCCGGTGATTGTGCTGTCGGCGCGGACCATGGAAGATCAAAAGATCGCAGCTCTCGATGCGGGCGCCGACGATTACATCACCAAGCCGTTCAGCGCCCCGGAGCTTCTGGCGCGAGTGCGCGCGGCGCTGCGACGCAATGTAACGAGCGCCGACCAGAAGCGCGGTCTGCGACTGGGTGACGTATTCATCGATCTCGCACTGCGCGAGACGCGGGGCATCCAGGATGAGATCCACTTGACGCCACTGGAATACCGCGTGCTCGAGTGCCTCGCACGGCACACGGGCATGATCGTTCGCCAGGATCAGCTGATTCGCGAAGTGTGGGGTCCCGATCGCATCGGCGACACACGCAGCCTGCGCGTTTGTATCAAGAACCTGCGCGGCAAGCTCGAGCCCGACCCAAGGCGTCCGAAATACATCATCACCGAAGCGGGCCTCGGCTATCGGTTGCGCGAGGATGAAGGCCCACAGGTCGAAGTGCGAGCGGGGGACTGATCAGCGCGCCCCGATGGACCGCAGCTCAGGCAGCCTCCGTCAATCGACCAGCGGGCGGCTCGCGCCGCGGCAGCGTGATTTCGATGCGCGTGCCATGCCCCTCTCGGCTGCCGCGTACCGAAATGCGCCCGCCCATCACTTCGACAAATCCCTTGCAGATCGCGAGACCCAGACCTGAGCCCGGCCGACGCTCGTCACGCTCCCGCACCCGGTAGAACATGTCGAATACGCGCTCGCGCTCCGCAGGCGGAATCCCCGGACCCTCATCGGTGACGGAAATGATCACTTCGTCGTCCAGAACGGCGGCATTGAGCTCGATGCGCGATCCGGGTGGTGAGAACTTTGCGGCGTTGTCGAGGACGTTCACGATTACCTGCTCCAGAAGTGTCGCATCCGCATAGATTCTCCTGGCTTCCGCGGCTACATTCACTTCCAGGCGGTGCGCGCGCAGCGGTTGCTCGACGCGCGCGCGGGCACCCTCGAAGACTTCTCGCAGATCGACCCAATCGCTATGGGCTGCGAGTGCGCCGGAGCCAAGCCGCGTCATATCCAGCAGGTTCTGGACGAAGCGGTTCAATTGTTGGGCCTCCTCGAGGATCGCGCTCGCCAGCTCCCGGCGCGCACGCGCCGGGGTATCGTCCTTGAGCTCCGCCAATTTCGCTGCGCAGCTGAGGATCGAGGCCAGCGGCTTGCTGAGTTCCTGTGAAAGGGAAGACAGAAGCGCGGAGCGCAGGCGATCGGATTCCGACATCAGCTGTGCGCGCTTCACGTCCTCCGTGAGCAAGATTCTCTCGAGTGCGGTGGCGGCCTGATCGCGCATTGCGAAGAACAGGCGTCGCTGCTCAGGCGTGAGAGTAGAGCGCTTTGCGCCGAGATCCAGCCCCAACACGCCCAGCGGTCTAGGTACCGTGCCCAGTGGGGCGAATAGCCACCACGAGGCGGGCAGCGTGCCGGTACCCCATCCCGCGGGCTCGCCATGCCCCACGGTCCATTCTGCAGCCGCGCGATCGACATCAAGGAGAGCGGGCGTCTGCGCGGCGCCGATCGGATCGCCGAGTTCTGAGCCGTGGTAGGCGCGCAGTGCAATCGACTCGAAGCCGAGAGTTTCGGTGAGGTACTGGCAGGTCGCTCGCAACAGATCTTCCGCGCTTACGGCGCCCGCGATGCGCCGGCTGAAATCGAACAGCAAGCCGCTTTGCTCGGCGGACTCGCGCGTGATCTGGATCTGGGCGCGCAGGCGCGC
>Ga0326726_10000271_pt1 | contig 50083 bp, 45 predicted proteins | sample MHFenrmetagenome_2_FD_207603 | JGI IMG/M metagenome (GOLD analysis project Ga0326726, IMG submission 207603) | Lab enriched peat soil microbial communities from Michigan Hollow, Ithaca, NY, United States - MHF15MN | ecosystem: Environmental > Terrestrial > Soil > Wetlands > Peat | place: USA... | reverse complement strand
TAGAAGCAGTCGTCGATCACGCGGAGATACTTGGCCTGCTGGTCGATCAGGGCCTGGAGATACGGATCGCTGGAGTTCGGAGGCAGCACCTTGTTGACCACCGCCGCATCGAGCTTGTAACCGAAGAGGTTGAGGTAGGTCTGAACGCGCAACGCCTCCTTGATAACCATGTTTTCGGGATTGAGCACCACCCTGAAGGTCGTGATGCTCTTGTCCTGCAACATGCCGTGCAGCTCCTTCATGTGCTCGTTGACCTCGGGCATGAGCTTGAAGATGTTCTTTTTGGGCATGAAGCGACTCAGGAGCGGAGCGGCGAAGCCAATCGCCTTGGAGTGCCAGCCACCGATCTTCTCGGAGTACCAGCCGTACGATTCGGGCATACCGAGCAGGCGCATCGTCTCGCCGGTCGGAGCGGCATCGACCACAACCGCGTCGTAATTGCCGGACTTCGCGGCTTTCCAGATATAACGCAGGCTGATCATCTCCTCCATGCCGGGCACGATGGCCAGCTCTTCGGCAACAATCTCGTTCGCGCCGTCATGCATGAGAATCGAGGAGAAGTAGGAGTACAACTCGGTCCAGTTTTCCCTGATTTCTGCAAGAACGTTCACCTCCATGGCGAAGAGATTTTTTTCGACCTCCAGAGGAGTCGAACTCAGCTCGACGCCAAGCGCATCGGCAAGGCTGTGAGCGACGTCGGTACTCATGATGAGCACGCGCTTGCCGCTGCGAGCGATCGCTGTCGCTGTGGAAGCCGATACGGTGGTCTTGCCCACTCCGCCTTTGCCCAGGTAAAGGATGATTCTCATGGTGTTGAAAAACTATGGTGTAAACTTGACTTAAACTGAATACTTGTCTCCTTCAGGCTCAACGCCGTCAGACTTATCTGCCTCGCCGCTTGCCGCGGTGAGCCTTACCGGACGAATGCCGGGGTTGTTCAGGTTTTTTCTCGATAACCGTCTCTTTTACCGGCTCCTTGATCGGTTCGTTAACCGGCTCCTCGACCGGTTCGACGATCCGCTCTATGACCGGTTCGCTGACCACACGACGAACCGGAACGTCGGATTCGATGGTCATATACTCTTTGAATTCCTTCGCATCCTCAGCGATCTCCGGCTCGCCAAGGGCAGCAAAAACGACCTCTTCAGGTATATCGAACGCTTCCAGCTCGGCCTCGATCCTCACCTCTTCAATGGCCGCCGCTTCCGGTTCAGACTCCGGCAAAACCTCAAGTTCAGATTCGACCTCCTCCTCGACAGCGACGCTCTTGACCATTGCCTCAGCCAATTCGGTCTCCATCTCAGACGTGATGTCAAGCTCAGGAGTCACCTCCATCTCAGGCTCTGCTTCAGGCTCGGACTCGACTTCTGGCTCCGGCGATACAGATACCTCCGGTTCAGCTTCCGCCTTGATCTGGATTTTCTTCCTCACCGGCTTCTCTGGCTCCGGCTCAGGTTCTGGCTCGGACAAAACGACAGCGACCTCTTCGGCTTCAATCACGGACTCGACCTCCGGCTCGGGTTCAGCTTTGATCTGGACCTTCTTTCTGACCGGCACCACAGGTTCCTGCTCGGACTCGATTTCAGGCTCGAGCGAAACCACGGGTTCCGGTTCGCGTTCCGCCTTGATCTGGATTTTCTTCTTGCGAGGCGCTTCCGGTTCGGGCTGCTCATCATCGGCTGAACTGGCCGGAATATCGTGCGACAGCGAGCTGACCGCGCCACGCGAAGCTTCATCGTAATCCATCAGTTTGCGGGCGATCTCGGCTTCCGCGCCACTGCCCTCTTCGGCTTTGATGGCGAGCTTCTTCTTGCGAACTCCGAAACCATTTTCAAGGCTTGCGGCTGGGGGCGCGACAACTGGCTTTGGCGGAGGAGCGTCGCGCTCGGACTCGTCGTAGCTCATCAGCTTGCGGGCGATCTCGTTATCGTCCTCCATCTTGATCGAGAGCTTCTTGCGGCGTCCGCCCGGCGCTGCGCCGAAATCGTCGTCAGTGGAAGGCGCACTGCTGCGGGGCGCTGGCTGGCGATTCTCGCGTGAGGTAATCGGTTCGTCGCTACCGGCAAAAAGATCGGCTGCGGAGCGATCATCGTCGTCCTTGATGCTGATCTTCTTGCGGCGAATCGTCGAGGTATCTTCATCCTGCTCCTCGATGATCGGCGAGCGTCGTGGCCGCTCCTCGCGAGGAGGCTCGTTCGCTGGCGGCCTCGAACTCTTTTTACCGCCACCGCCGCCTATGCCGGTCATTTTGATGATCTTGCCGAGAGAACCGAGCACCCCGTCATTGACCACTGCTGTTTTGATGGCGTTCATCACGAAACGCTCGGCAAGAGGATTGCCTGCGATATTGGAGAGCAGCTCGTTCAAAGCGGTCAAAACCGTAGCCATGTCTCCGGGCACATGCTGCAAATCCTTCATGACCTGGTCGCGCATCTTGAACGGCGCATCGCCAACCATGTTCTTGATCTGTTCGGCAATCCGTTTCAGGGATGCAGGATCGGTCGGCAGCATCGACTCCAGACCGCGCATGGCGTCCTGCGGCCCCATCGAACGGGGACGTGGCCCGGCAGCGGTGCCCGGAGGCTGGTAGGGTGGATAGGGCGCTTGCGGCTGGCCGTAACCGGTAGCCCGGTACTGTTCGAGCAAATCCTGCCCATAGCCGATGCCCGCATCGGGCACGGGAGCCTGCGGCGTATCGAGCTTGAGCGAGATTTGCCTCGGCGGGCAGACGCTCCTCGATGCCTGATAAATCCTGTCGGCGGTATCCTGGGGAATTTCCTGACGGTAATTGACCCCGAGATAATCCTCGATGATCGATTCGACGACAGTCTGAAGCTTGACGATGGTGTCGGCTTCACGAATCTCGACCATATCGAAAATCACGAAGATCGGCTCCTTGCCTTCGCGCCGGATCTTGAGATTCATCGTCGCAAATGCACTGTCCTTGTTGCGGCTGTTGACCGAAACCGTCCCGAGATTGAAGCGGTCGAGAAAATCTTTCGAAGCCCCCCGCGCCCACAGGTAGAGCGCTTTGTCAGTGTAGATCAGATAATCCTGATACACGATGTTGCCCACCCGTTCCTGGTGAGACTCGTAAAATACCCCATCAAAAAAAGCGACAGGAGTTTCACCCTCGCCTATCAGCCGCTTCTGGAAAAACTCGGAGACATCATCCAGCTCTGTCTGTCCCGAGATATAGAGAGAAATATTAGCCATTTACCGCTTCCGGTCACGTTACCTGTAATACCCGTTCTTCACCGACAGAATGTTCGAATGACCAAAATATGAAAACAAAAATAAATTACGTAACAAAGAGAGGGATAAGAGGTAAGGAAAAAGCGGAAAGGCTCCGCACGAACTTCCCGACGCCAATCAGGTTCTATGCAACCAGACTGGTGATAACAGCAAAAATGGAAACAAAAAAAGCAGTGACAGCATGAAATCTGTCACTGCTTTCAACGATCTGCTGAACGGTTTGCTTATTTGGCAAACTTGGATTCAACTTCTTTGGTAGGAACGGCATAGCCGGAAACCTCGGGTGAAGAACCACGAAGGCTGCCACCGCCACCCATGGAACCATAGGCATTGCGGTTGATCCTCATGGTGCCTTTGCCCAGCGAGTCAAAAAGCATACCGACGGTTTCCCAGTGACCTTCGACCATAACTTCGAAAATACGGCCTGCGGCGGCTAAAATGTCGGTAAAGACGCCTCCTCCACTCATAACTCCTCCTTTTGGAATTTAATTGACAGAAAAAACAAGAAGAAAATCGAGACTTTAAGACAAAAATAAGCGAATAAACGAAAAAACACAAATAAAAGATTTTATGCGCCATCCTGCCTTTTGCCTGGCCGGATGTTTCCGAAAAAAGATACTTATTTTTTCACTGTGGTTTTCTGGAACGAGCCGGCAATGTTCTTGACCGCCTCGGAAGCCGAAACACCTGCGTCGCCAACCGCTTTGGCTGCGTTGCTGGTCGCGTTTTCGACATTCTTCACGGCATCGCTGTACAGTTCACCGGCCGAACGGGAGACATCCTTCACGGTGATCGCCACGCGGTCGATGGTTTCGCCGACAACACCACTCGTGCCGCCAAGCATACTGCCGATACCCGATGCGTCAACCAGAGAACCGACCGTTCCCGCAACCGTTTCGACCACGCTGCCTGCCACTTCAAGACCGCCGACGATGGCGCTCTGACCGGTCAGAAGCAGACTTTCCGCAAGAAAGGTAAGCCTGTCGGTGAAATCGAGATCCTTAAAATCCTTGCGAAGTTTCTGATACGATTCTGACATTGTATCCTCCTTTTGACCGGCTGCCTGAACAGCTTCCGGCTACTGGTTTTAGTGTGAAGTTGTAAAATTTGCAATTGCCCCAATCTAATAAAAAAACAGGCCGCACTCAAGCATAACCATGCACCGCCTCAGGCTTTGTGGTACTCCCTTGTGCGGTGATGTTGCCCCTGCTTTTCGAGATCAAACGGGATGTGCAGCCACTTGTCCTTGAAGACGGCGTCGCCGGGTTCAAGACCGGTAAGGCTGACCGGAAGGGTTATAATCTTGCGCTGGTTGCCGATCTGCACGTACAACTCGTCACCGGTCACCCACACATCGATATCGACGGGATTGGCGAACATGAGCTTGAGCTGGACTTCATAAACATCTCCCTGACGCACGAACTTGATCGGCGGTTCGTCGTACATGAGACCTGACGGATCGGTGTCGCCGTAAATGTCATGCGCGAAAACTTCGAGCGATTTGACGCCGACAATCTCCTGGTCGTACATCTTGAGCTTCTTGACCGGCAGCGGAGAGAAGCCCTCTTCGATCTCGCCGAGATACTTCTGCTGGATGGCTTTCCATTTTTCGAGATAACCGCTGTTCTCCTGAGCGTCGAGCAGCTTGTTGACCAGCACCATGTCGACCTTGAAGCCGTAAAGGTTCAGGTAGGTCAGCGCGCGCATGGTCTCCTTGATCGACATCTTCTCGGCGTTCATGACCAGCCTGACCGTGGATTTGACGTTGTCGGTCAGAATCTCGCGAATGTCTTCGAGTTCGTCGAACACCTGATCGACTGATTCGATGGCGTCTTCCGGCGGAATGTAGTAAGCTATCTTGTCCGACATTTTCGACAGCGGTTTGCTGAGCGGGCGGACAATGTATTTGTTGACGTTCTTGACCGCCTTCATGCCCCATGAGAGGGTGTCGGGCAATGAAAGCAGGCGAAGCGTTTCGCCGGTAGGAGCCGTGTCGAGCACGAGCGCGTCGTAAAGACCGGCGGATTTGTAACGTTTGATGCGGAGCAGGGAGAACAACTCCTCCATGCCCGGAAGAATCGTCATTTCATCGGCCATGACGCCCGAGACGCCCTGGGCCATAAAAATACGGGTATAGTACTTCTGTACCGAATGCCAGTTCTGCTTGAGGTCAACATAGGGGTTCACCTCGATAGCATGAAGATTTTCCTTGATCTTGGTCGGCTCGGCGCCAAGCTGGAGGTTGAAAGAGTCTGAAAGGCTGTGAGCGGGGTCGGTTGATAGTACCAGGGTACGATGCCCCAATTCTGAAAGACGAACTGCCGTGGCGGCCGAGACGCTTGTCTTGCCGACACCACCTTTACCAGTGAAAGTTAATATACGCATGAACCAGGCATTGGAAGTTTATTGTACAGCCAAGATTGTAAAGATATACTTCTCCCGTCATTCTGCAAAAGAACATTCATCACATCATCCTCCAGTCCAGTCTCTTCCAGAGTCCAGCAGCCTGCTTTTGCGCTTCAAGTGATTGTTATATGGCTTTCTTTCAATCGGTTATCGTCATCGCAAGCACTGCACACCACTGAAACACATTTGCAAAATCGGCGACAAGGCTCTTAATTATCATCAGACAATTTTCAAAAGCGGGAAAGAGACCTGCCCAAATCGTCCCGCTCGTCTGAAAACCGCAACCCGGAACACTTGCTCCCATGCTTCAAACCAGCGCCATTTCCGATATCAGAACCCGCATCACGGCCATTCGGCCCGCGGGAGCGGATGTCTCGATCCTTTCGATGAGTTGTCCCGAAATCGCCGCCAGCGCCAAGCCGGGTAACTTCGTCAACATCAAGGTCAATGTCAGCGACCAGCCGCTGCTCAGGCGTCCGTTCTGCATCCATAACGTGCAGGGCGACACCATCGACGTCATGGTCAAGAGTGTCGGACGAGGCACCTCGCTGCTTTGCGAAGCGTCGTGCGGCGAGAGCCTGCTGGTGCTCGGCCCACTCGGCAACTCGTTCGGCACAGGCACCGGAGATTTCGACACTGCCCTGCTCGTCTCCGGCGGCATCGGCACCGCGCCGATGCTCTTCCTTGAAAAAACGCTCGCGGCGGAAGGCATTCCGTTCCACCACCTAGTCGGAGGCCAGAGCCACTCCGATCTTCTGACGACCGGACTGTCCAATGTCACCACCTCCACCGACGACGGCTCCGAGGGGTTTCACGGCAATGTGGTGCAACTTCTTGAAAAACATCTGGCGGAACAGAGCGATGCCGGACAGGTGAAAGTGTTCGCCTGCGGCCCCAATCCGATGCTCAGGGCGCTCGCCCGCTTCTGCCGCGATCGCGCCATTCCATGCGAACTGTCGCTCGAATCGGTGATGGGGTGCGGCGTCGGCATCTGCTACGGCTGCATGGTCGAACTCAGCAATGCCAATGGAGAAAAGGAGAGCATCCTGCTTTGCCGGGAAGGCCCGGTCATCGACGGCAGCCGGTTTACTGCCTGACTTGAAGAAGAAAGAATAATCATGTAGCTTGCAGCTCAAAGCTGACAATCAAAGAACTGAAGAACCGATAAATCCCGCATACAACTATGGCAAGAGGTTTGAATAAAGTAATGCTGATCGGCCACCTCGGCAACGATCCGGAACGCAGGGAAACCGCATCGGGACAAGCCGTCGTCAATTTCACCCTTGCGACCAGCGAAGGATTCAAGGACAGCAGCGGCAACTTCCAGGAGCGCACCGAGTGGCACCGCATCGTCGTGTGGGGCAAGCTCGCCGACATTTGCAGCCAGTACCTCAAGAAAGGGCGACAGGTCTACATCGAAGGTCGTCTGCAAACTCGCTCATGGGATGACAGCAAAACCGGCGAAAAGAAATACACCACCGAAATCGTGTGCAGCGATATGCAGATGCTCGGCTCCGGCAAGGACTCCGGCGGCGGCATGGGCGATCAATCCTACCCGCAGCAGGAGCGCCAGCAGTATTCGCGCCCGTCGAGACCGGCGGAACCCCCAGCCGGTAATTACGGAGAGCGCCCTGCACCCGGCGGCGGAGCGCAGGAGTTCGAAAAGGATGACCTGCCCTTCTGATCCAGGCTGACGCACTGAACTGGCATGGCTGACCTGAAAAAACAGATCGCATCAGGCAAGATCGTCCCTGTCTACTTTTTTCAGGGCCCGGAAAGCTGGCTCAAGGAGGAGATCGAAATGCAGCTGAAGGCGGCGCTCTTTCCCTCGGAAAACGAGGCCGCCCTCAATACGCTCGTCCTGTACGGCCCCGACGTCACGCTCGGGCAGCTCATTTCGGCGGCCTCCGAGTACCCAATGTTCACCGAAAAAAAACTGCTTGTCGTCCGCCAGTTCGACAAGCTCAAAAAAGTCACCGGCAAAGATCCGGCGCAACAACAAGAGCAGTCGCTTCAACGCTACCTCTCCGATCCGCCCTCCTTCTCGGTGCTGGTGCTCGATGCGGACGAGGTCGACAAAAAAGAGCTTGAAAAAGCGCCCTACAAGCATCTCAAGACGTTTCGCCACGACTTCCCGGCTATCAAAAATCCGGATACCTTCACCGCGGAAAGAGCGCGTGAATCGGGATGGGAGTTTGAACCCGAAGCGCTGAAAACCTTCGCGGCCTACATCGAGCCATCATCCCGGCTGATCTGCCAGGAGATCGAAAAACTCACGCTCTACGCCTCGGACAAGCGCGCCGACAAGCGCATCACCCTCGACGACGTCTGCGACTGCGTCGGCATCTCGCGCAAGTACAACGTCTTCGAGCTTGAAAAAGCGGTGGTCGCAAAAAATCTCCGCCAGTGCAGCGGCGTCGCGCTGATGATCATGGAACAGGAGGGGCAGAAGGAGGGACTGATGAATATCGTGCGCTACCTGACCACCTTTTTCCTGCGCATCTGGAAGCTTCAGACGCCCGGTGCACAGCAGCTCTCGCTCCAGGAAACCGCCGCCATGCTCGGCATGTACGGGCGCCAGGAGTACTTCGCCAAAAACTTCATCGGCTACGCCAGGCAATTCAGCGCCGCCGAAACCGAAAAAGCCATCCTCTCCCTGCGCGAAGCCGACGCCGCACTCAAAGGCATCATCCCCTCGCCCGACGACAAATTCACGCTACTGAAGCTGATGCAACGCATGTTCAGCTGAAGGAAATGTTTATGGCCTCGTGAATTTTTTGTCCACTTCGTCCACCAAGTCCACTTCGTCCACGGCAGTGCTTCCAAGCTTTTATCGATGAAACCAGGCAAAAAAAGAGAACGGAAACCGCCTCAGCGACTTCAAAATGACGTCTCGCGCGCGCAAGCGGTAATCGCGGCTGAACCTGTCCTCCCGGTCGCCTTTCAGATACCACCTGATCAGCTCCGGCAAATCGAGGCGTAAAGAACTCCTGAATTTCGTGAAATCCTTTTCATTGTACCAAAGATTGGCGATTACGACCTTATCCAGCGCAAGGTTGGATTTTAGAATACGTTCAATCTCATCGGGAACCCCTGCCTGCAGTGCCTTCCGCTCCACCGCGCATTTCGACTGCATCATCGCCATGCGTTTGCGAGATTCGTTGGATTCGTGCATCCGCCAGACGGAGAGCGCTTTTTCGGTGTAACCATAGACCGGAAATCCGGCAAGCGCGATCCTGAGATACATATCCCAGTCATCGTGCGGCCTGGTTTGGTCGTCGAAACCTCCGACCACCCTGAACAACTCGCGATGCACCACGGGCGATGAAGAATGAATGAAATTCTCATCCGCTAAAGCTGTCAACAGCCCGATATCCGAAATCCTCGAAAGGTATTTATCCCGCACTTTCGACGACTTCTTTGCACGAATCTCGCCCTCACTGCCGATCACGTCGATGGGCGAAACCACCATGCATGGCTCGTCCTTCACGGCAATCATGGCGATTTGCCTGGCCAGTTTGTCAGGATACCAGAAATCATCCTGGTCCAGAAAAGCGATGTAGTCGCCCCGGCACTGCCCGATAGCGAAATTTCGGGTAGCGGCGACGCCTTCGTTCGGCTTGGTGAAAAGCCGGATCCGACCGTCGTCCGGCGGCAACACGTTCCTGAACTCTTCACTGCCGCCATCATTGACCAGCACCAGCTCGAGTACTGGCAGCGTCTGGTTCAGCACAGACGTTACCGCTTGTCTGAAAAGCTCCGTATCGGGATTGTAAACGGCAATCACAGCAGAAACCGCCCAAGCAGAGCGATCGATATCGGAAGGTTCAGAGGCCACGGCTTACTCCCGGCACACGCGCAGAATACGAGCGACACATTACCCCAGAAATATACATTTAAATTGAGGACCCTTCGGCCAAGGCATCAGCAGAGCGCAGGAAACCAAAAATCAACCGGTTCTGCCTTTGCCAAGATACGACTTTTATTCTCTACCCTTTCGGCTGCATGGGATTATCAGTGAATAGCGGACAACCTTCTTTTTGTAATATTCGTTTATATTCAGGGTCTGGTAATCATGAATATCTGTTTCTCCATGAAGTTACTGCTGAGAATACTGCGCTATCTGGCTCCGTCGAAAGGAAAAATCGCCCTGGTTATCCTGGTGAGCATGCTTACATCGCTCTTCAGCGTCGTTTCCATCTACTCGATTCTTCCGCTGCTCAACGAGGTATTCTCCTCATCCCGGCCAGTTCAACAAAGTGAGCAGCCAACAGTTGCTTCCCCGCTACCGGAACTGAAACCACAACAGGCGAATCAGCCTGGCTTCGAAAAACCGAAGCTTGACGTATCGACAGAAAATACTGCTCCAGGCAAAACCCTGAGCCATGCCGAACGCATGAAAACCTGGGCGCTCGAACGGTTCCAGGCGATGTTCAGTGCGCCGACCAGAGAAGAGACACTCCTGAAAATCTGTATCTTCCTCATATCGGTGTTCGCCCTGAAAAACCTGTTCGTCTATCTGAACAAGCAGATCATCTTCCGCATCCAGACCAAAACCGCCAAAAAGCTTCGTGACGACGTATTCAGCAGCATCATCGAAATGCAGCTCGACTACTTCAACAAGAACAAGGTGGGAAATCTGATGAACTACGTCTATAACGATGTAGAGAACGTCAACGAGAGCATCAGTTCCACCTTCGTCAATTTTCTGCAAAACCCATTCTCCATCGTCATCTATCTTGTTGTGCTGCTTGCACTGAGCTGGCAACTGACCCTCTTTTCGGCTGTTACCTCGATTGCAATCCTTCTTCTGGTACGCTCTATCGGCAAAAATATCCGGGGACTGGCCCGCCGTTACCGTGTCAGCATGGGTGACATGAACTCGGTGCTCCAGGAAAAATTCAGCGGCATCAAGGTCATTAAATCGACAGCTTTCGAAGAGGTCGAACTCGACAGATTCAAAAACTTCACCAAGGATTTCCGCAAGCTCGGGATACGGATCGCGCAACTCAGGAACATGATCGGGCCGCTCAACGAATCGCTCATGATCGCGGCCATCGCCATGGTGCTCTGGTTCGGCGGCTTGCAGGTTTTTCACGGCGTGATGACGGCCAACGAACTGCTGGTCTTCGCCTTCACGCTTTACTCGACGATGGGGCCGATCAAATCGCTCGGCGACGCAAACACCGCCATACAGGCGGGACTGGTTTCGGTGGATCGGCTCTTCGAAGTGCTCGACGCCAAGCCGGTAATCATCAACGGTACGCGAGGCATCAGCACCTTTAACGACTCGATCCGTTTCGAGGATGTCTGCTTCAAGTACAACAAGGAGCAGCCCGATGCGCCGAACATTCTCGACCATGTCTCGTTCGAGATCAAAAAAGGGGAGATGGTGGCCCTCATCGGCCAGTCGGGTTCCGGTAAATCGACGGCCGTCGATCTGCTCATGCGCTTCTACGATGTCGATTCGGGACGCATCACCATCGATGGCATCGACATTCGCGAGTTCGATTACAAGCAGTTGCGCAAAATGATCGGCGTGGTCAGCCAGGAGGTGATCCTGTTCAACGACACTATCGAGCAGAATATCGCTTACGGCGCGCATGAGGAGATCAGCCTCGTTCATATCGAAAAGGCCGCAAAACTGGCCAATGCGCACCAGTTCATCATGGATAAACCCGATCAGTACGACACCATGATCGGCGACCGGGGCATCCAGCTCTCCGGCGGTCAGCGCCAGCGCATTGCCATTGCGCGGGCGATGGTCAAGAATCCCGAACTGCTCATCTTCGACGAAGCCACCAGCGCGCTCGATAACGAGTCGGAAAAGGTGGTGCAGCAGGCTATCGACCATGCAATGGAAGAGCGCACCGCGCTGGTGGTCGCACACCGTCTCTCGACCATCAAAAACGCCGACAAGATTATCGTGATGGAACGAGGCAACGTTGTCGAATCTGGCAATCACGCATCACTGCTGGAAAAGAACGGCGTGTACAAGATGCTCTACGACATCCAGTTTGCGGGAAAAGCCGTTCAGAATGAGGAGGCCGAGACGGTATGATAATTTAAGGTACGGCCTCTCTGGTAATCAGATCACCCTGAACAGCCAGGATGGCAATATGGCGATAAGCCTGAGCAGCGAGGCAGGATATTTTATCGTAAACGGGAAAAAGTGGGCATAACGGTGATAAACATCCCGATTGAAATTTTTTTTCTTCCGAAGACGCGCAAGGGCTTTCAATGTCAACACTCCCGACTTTATTCCATGATCCATGGCGCATTTCAACTTGCTGTCCAGGCTGTACGATGATGGGAGCGAAAACACAAAATTTGCCCAGCGTTTTGTCCAGATTTCAAAGGTAACATCTTCCCAGCTCGTTTTACTAAGTCCAGTAACCTTCAACCCTTGTACCGAGTGACAAGGAAGCCATTTCACCTTGAACGGTCTGTCCGAAAGAAACTCGAAAATAATGCCCGTTTGCAGAAAGTTAGTATCATGATAGCGTGTAAAATTAGCCTCCTGCAGCAACCGCTTATTATACACGAGTACGCTGATGCACGTCATATGCCATCCCAGATCCGCAAGCAACTCGCTTCTGTCTGAATAGACCCTTTCAGCCACATCAGTAACCCTGCCCGCAACGTTCAGTAACACCAAATCGTAATCATCTTCGCCGATCGCAGACAAGACAGCTTTGAAAGACGTTTCAGGAATCAGATAGGTATCTCCAAGCAACCAGATATAATCACTTTCCCCATACTTCAGAGCTTTTTCGAAGTTCTGTTCATGTGGTATCGTCTGTTCGTTCCGGAAATACCGGACGAACTCGCTTTTCATAAGTGATCTATCAACAACCTCGGCTGTTGCATCAGTAGACGCATTATCCAGAATGATGAAAGAGGCATCTTCTGCATTCGTTATATATCGGTGCTCCGCAAGGCTGCGTTCGAGAAATCCAGCCCTGTTGTAAGTTGGCAGGGTAATTGTTAACCGAGGAGCAACGTGCATGAATAACTCACTTCTTCTTTTAAAAATTGATCCGCTCGTATTCGTAAACCCGTGGTCTTGCAAGAACCTGAGTGTAAATAGCCCCTACATATTCACCAAGGATACCGATAAAAAACAACAATACTCCGAAAAGGAAAAAATTCCCGATAAGCATCGGAGCGATACCTGCCTGAAAGGTGTTCCAGAACAGGAGTTTTGCAATAAAAAAACCGATACCGGCCATGAGACTGATAAGAGAAAGAATAAAACCGAAAAAGGTTGCAATTCTCAGCGGCACTTTCGAGTTGTTGATAATACCGAGAATCCCTATATCATAGAGAGTAAAGAAATTGTTTTTTGTAATTCCTCGTTCCCTTCGCGGTTGGGTATAGAGTACCGTCTCCACTCTAAAACCAACCTCGGCGATAAGCCCCCTGAAAAACGGATACGGATCGGGTATCTCCCTTAAGATATTGACAATTTTTTTGTCGTAGAGCCCAAATCCGGTGTAATTCTGGATTATATTGACATCCGAAACTGATTTTAGCAGACTGTAGTAGAGCTTTCTGAGACCGAACATCACTTTGCTCTCTTTGCTCTCTTTTTTGACGGCTACCACAATGTGCGCACCATCTTCCCATTTCTCTAACATCTCTGGAATCATTTCTGGCGGATCCTGGAGATCGGATGCCAATACGATACAGGCATCTCCACTAATCTGCAAAATCGCATGAAATGGCGAGCGGATATGCCCGAAGTTTCTTGAATTGACAATGAGTTTCACCCGCTTGTCCGTTGCGGCGATCGTCTTGATTTTCTGCACGGTGGCGTCTGTCGAAGCATTATCGATCAGAATAAATTCGTACTCATACCCTTCCATGCAGGACATGATAGAGGTTACCTTCTGGTACAGTTCCTCGACATTATCCTCTTCGTTGTAACATGGCGACACCAAGCTGATCATCTTTTTACCGCTTGTATTCATAACGATGGAATGGTTATCGTTTGAAGGTAAATCCTTTGTGGCCGAAAAACGAGATGGCCGCCGTAACGACAATAATCAGGAACTGCGCGATCCAGATGGAGAGCCTGGCATAATCGACCAGCAGCCAGAGCAGAACAATACCAATGATCGCGCCTGAGCCATAAACAATATTGCTCTTGAGATATTCAATGAACCATTTTCCCCTGGTACGAAACACAAAAAGCTTGTAGACAACGAACGACATGGCAATCGAAACGAAATTGCCAATCAACCCGATTATGGTCACATGAATGAATTTCGACAAGGCATAGTACAGCCCCACACCCGTGAAATATCCGAAAAGGGTATTCCATCCGGCCGCCAGCAGATACCGGAGATTCCGGTATCGTGACTCTGTCAGAAACCCGGGAAAGGAGTTTCCTGCATCAGTCTGCAACGTTTCTCCTGTGCTGCTCATACCTATTCATACCCCCAGAATGCGTGAAAATAGTCGATCTGGTTTTCAGCGGCGGCCAGCTCATCGCTCTTCGTATCACCAACATAGATGACTCGCGCCTTGTCAAGTCCCTGGTTTGCTATAACCGTTGCCAGCATTTCCGACTTGCTTGCAAACCTCGTGTTGTGTGAATCGACAGCATAGACGCTGCTGAAGGCATCCGTCCAGTCAAAGTAACGCAAAATATTGAGGGTTGGCGCAAGCCGTTTGTTGGTCGCGATATGCAGGCCAACGCCCATCGCTTTCAGCGACGTCAGCACATCATCGACCCCGTCGAACACCCGGCTCTGCCGATAACCTTCATGGTCATAATGTTGCTTGTATCCTTCGATAAGCATTTCCTTGAACATACGGTCATTCTCCCCGAGAAGCTGGTCGAACATGATGTCGAGAGGCGGGCCGACAATCGTGTGATCCAGCACCCGAACGGGCGTTATACCTTTCGCATCGAGAAGATGGCTGATCGTTCCAACTATACCGGGAGCTGAATCGATTAGCGTGCCATCGAGATCAAAAATAACGCCGGAATAGCCGTGCATACCGACTTTTTCAAGAAGCCCGGAAAAGCCTTTATGTCCCATCTTCTGGTTCAATCTGGAAAATTCCATTCTGTTTTGGTTGTCTTACAGATACTGTTCATATACTCTGTGGCAAGAGAGAAGGTCTTCCGGCGCACGGTCGAACCATCGCCACTGGCCGGGCGTCGGATCACCGGAGATATGCGCCATTCGGCCATCGAGATCACCATCGAGTTTGCATTCATACAGAAAAGAGATGAAATGCGCCCGTTCCCTTCTGCCGGGAATATGGAATTCGTTGACGGCAATCAATTCCGGTTCGGGCATCAGAATAGCCGACAGTTCAGTAAAGGCCACCTTGGCGACCCTGTCAGCAATTTTCTCCTTGTAGCGGATGATGCCGCCCGGAATATGCCAGCCTGCGCCTGAAAACCGGTCTTCCCTCCAGGTCAGCAGGGTACGCCCTTCGTCATCCCTGATGAGAAGATCGACGTTGACTAATGGAACAATCGAGCTGGCAAAAAGAAATATCTCCTCAGGCAATCCGATGGAAGGATTCTCGATGCACGCATCAAGGGCCTCGACATGCGACCGGATGCTTTCCGCCTCGCACCCTTGGGCGCGATCCTCAAGCTTCGTGAGAGACATGCTCTTCATAAAAATCCATCGTTTTCATGATTGCCTCCTGAAGCCCCACCCGTTGCTGGAGGCCGAGTTCCTTCATGGCCCGATTCGTATCGGGTACGTATACGTTCACCTTCCCTCCGGCAACAGGCTTGCCGAGAATCCTGACTTCGCTCCGGTTTCCGGAACAGCTGGCTACCAGCGCGGCCAGTTCGCCAATGGAGATCGTATCCATCGATCCGACATTATAGAGCCTTCCACTTTCTCCCTTGAGCATGATTGTCCAGAGCCAGGTTATCAGATCGGAGATGTACTGGTAAGAGCGGAGAGGCGTGCCGTCTCCATTGACGACGATCTGACGCCCCTCCAGAGCGGCCCGGATGAAATTGCCGATGGCATAATGGATGTCGAGTTGCAGGTGTGGGCCGACAAAACTGAAACAGCGGGCGATCTTGACTCCGAATGAGTACTGCTCACCGTACATGCAGGCCAGAAGCTCGGAAACCCGCTTGCTTTCCCCAAGCGCGGAGGCTTCCGGAGTGAAAACCTGTGGAGCGCCCGTCCAGGATTCGGGCATGAAGGGATAATTTTCCGGCTGGGGACCGTACGCCGATCCCGAACTGGTGAGCAGCATATTCCGGCATCCGCACTGCGATGCGAATTCACAGACCCGCTGGGCGCCATGGACGATGGTGGTGAATTTGTCGATGGGCCGTTCGTTGTTGTAGGTCGCCACCGCAGAGGTAGTCGATGCGTGGATGATATGCGAAAACTCTCCGTCAGGAAAGGGGAAATTCCTGATATCGCCGGTATGAAGCTTAATGGCCGGGTTGGCGGCAAGATGGGGCATCTGGCGGCTGAAGGATTCGGGATTCCTTGTCAGTACAACGGCCTGGGCATCGAGTCCCAGCCGGTCATTGGCCAGGCAAAAGCTTTCGAGCAGCCATTTGCCGAAAAATCCCGTTCCACCGGTAATGAACAGCCGCTGACCCTTGAGGAGCGGCCAGAGCGCGGCTGTATCGGCGAGAATGTGATCGAGGTCATCCTGAATGGGACTGACCCCTTTATCGTAACCGTTCATCATTCGGATAGCTGAAAAAAGTTCAGTGGCCAGTTTCACCCTGCTGCTTTATTCGCTCTCTGCGGTTTGACGGAGCATCCCAGATTTCAGGATGGCCCTGCACATTCCTTGGCACCTCGGGAGTGCCATCGAGCTGATGCGGGTAACGGGTGTCTTCCGGTGGAGCCCAAGTGATCGGCACCATGCCGTCGGCGGTCATGATCATCTCGATCTCGTCTTTCGAGGCAACAGCATCGGCGCTCTCGTTCGTGTCGGGCGCGAGACCAGATTCGAAAAGACTTTTCTCCTTTTCCGGATGCACATAATCACTCGCCGTGAATATTTCGCTGTAGCGGACAGGAACCTTGACATCACCCCAGGTCTTGCTCATCACCATGTCTATGAAGTAGCGGTCTTCTCCACAGATACAGGGCATTTTGACTTTAGGATCGAACCACTTGAGGTTCAGGCCGCGATCGACAATTTCCTTCAGGCTCTCTTCGAAGAAGTTGCCGAGAGAAATCGGGATATACGGACAGGGCAGAACGTCGCCATACCTCGTGATCGGAAGTATTCTCTTGACCGCAATGCAGCCGATATCCATGCCGTACGACGGGGTCATGTGGGTGAACACGTCGTACTTTTGTTCGAGCATCCTGATGTAATCGGTATCCTCGGGCGTGACGAGCTGGTCGTATCGCCCCTCGAAGGCGCCGGTTGGCTTGGCGTAGGTGACATAGGTGCCAACACCGAGTTCTTTGGCCATTTCGAGGAAATCGTGGAACTCCTTTGAATCGGGACGGTCTTTCCAGACCACCGTGGAGAGAATGATGTGCAGACCAGCCTTCTGGCAAGCTTTGACGGCGTTGATGGCCCGCTGCCATGAACCGGGCTGTCGGCGGAACGAGTCGTGGGTTTCCGGGTCAGCGCCATCGAGACTCAACTGGATTTTGTCGACACCGATGCTTTTCAGGTGACGAGCCCGCTCGTCATCAAGAAACCAGCCGTTCGTGTCAGACACGATCCAGAATTTCTCGGGGTCGATCGCCGCGACCAGTTCGTCGAAATCCTTGAAGGAGAGCGGCTCGCCGCCGGTGATGACGATGGTGGACAAACCCATTTCGTCTGCCTGACGGGAAAGCTCGCGGACATCATCCATCAGGAAATAGCGCCGCCCGCTCTCTCGCTCATCCTTGCGCTTCATCTGGAATTTCTCGATGGAACAATGGCGGCAGCGCAGATTGCACTGGTAGTTATACTGGAACTGGATGATCGGAACACCTTCGCCACGGGCAAGCTTGTCATTGAAACGCATCACCTTCTCGTAAACCTTTGGCTTGTGGTGCTTCAGAAAATCACGCCGCTTGTTCTCTTCGAATTTCGTGACGCCGAACTTCACCTCTTCACACTGCTTCCCGTTTACCATTACTTTGATACTTTGAATTGAAAAAACGGTTACCTGATGCGTTCCAGCCCGTCGTCCCTAAGAACAGCGACATCGATACCGGATGGGTAATTTCTCCGGAGGATTCCAATAACCTCATCGGAATAGCTGGCCGCCATAACGATGACCGCTTCGGGCGGGTGTTCCAACAGATCCGACGGCGGCACAATCGGAATATGGGTTGCCGTCGTATACCTGCCCTGCTTGAAGGGAGCCGAATCGATGACATAACGGATTTTCCCGGTCAGTCCGGCCATCGCCATCACAGCGAGCGCCTGGTGCCCCGCCCCCCAAACCGCCACCGACATCGCCGGATAACGGCTGACGAACTCGTTGATTTCACTCGTTATCCGCTCCTGCTTGCACGAAAACAAACCAAGGTCAAGCGGGTGGCGCTTTCTGACGACAGCCGACAGAATATAATCGTGCCAGACTTCCTGGAACTCTACCACCTCAAATCCGTTGTACTGCAAGGCGAATGTCAGCGTCTCTCTGGTAAAATACAGCAGATGATCCGGAATGAATTCGGAAAACATCGCCGTTTTGACGATCATGTCGAAGTTGGGTACTTCGATCAGACCGAAGCCGCCGTCAACGAGGTTCCGCCTGATATTCCGGATCACATCGTTCGGATTAGGCCAGTGCTCCATGAAATTGAAACTCGCGAAAGCGTCGAACGGCCCGTCGGGCAAAACTTCATCGGGATTGTCGGGAAACGTCCTGATGACCGGAAGTCCCGCGGCGAGGCAATAATCTACCGATGCAGGAGCGTACTCGCTTCCCCATGCGTCGATCCCCGCCTCCCTGAGAAGCGACAGGTAATCGCCTTTCCCGCAGCCGATTTCGAGAAGCTTGCAGCCCCCGAGCCTGTACTTTTCGACCAGACGCCGGAACTGATCGCGCCTGAACGCCTGCATCTCGGGCGATATCGAAGCTGCTCTGATCACCTCGCGATAGTAAGGTACCGGTGCCCCGGAAATTTGTACCAGCCCGCATGATGAGCACTGGAGCACTTCGACGTCGCAGCCGACATCGGCGTGAAGCGTTGTTTCGTCCGGAAACCCTTGGGCTGAAGCCGGCATTCCCGTAAAACAGATCAGCGGCGCTTCGAATGCGCGGTTTCCGCATATCCGGCAAAGATGCATAACTGAGTTCCTGTTCTTGATGACAGAATACAGCGTCGGCAGATCCCGTCGAAGCTTATCTCGACGTGACCTTCATACTCTCCCCGGTCAGGGGAACGATCATCTCCTTTTCGAGCACCTCGAGCGGCAAGAGCGGACTCATGTCCTCCATCGGCATCGAAATCATTGAGCCGTCGGGCTGAGGAATGGCCGAAACCTTTGGCTCCAGTGACTCGTTTTTCACCAGCCTCACATCGACGATTATGGGGCGCGGCTGTCGCAGGATCGCGGCGAGCTGCTCTTGCAGACTGGCGGCATCCTCGACTTTGGCGTAGCCAAGCCCGTAGGCGGCAGCGATTTTGTCAAGGTCCGGCAAAAAGAGTCCCGCTTCCGGTCCCGTACCCACGTAGCGCCCCTTGAAGTAGTTCCGCATCGTGTTTCTGATCGAAGCGTACCCGGCATTGTTCATCACGAACAGGCAGATCGGCAGGTTGAATGAACGCATGGTCGCCAGCTCCTGAATGTTGAGTTGCAGGCTTCCATCGGTTTCGACGGCGACCATCGGTTTGCAGCCGTTGGCAAAACAGGCGCCGATTGCCGCTGGCAGTCCATATCCCATCGAGCCGAGTCCCGAGGTCAGAAAGACCCGCTGCCCCTCCTTGTTGCGGAACACCGAATAGAACACCTCGACCCCAAGCCCGGAACTGCCGGAGCTGACTATCGAACCGGGTTCAACCACCTCGGACAGCGCGTCGATAAACTGGTAGTGCGTGATTTCACCTGACTGAGCGAATGACTTCTCGTTTCTGACGCCATACCGCTCTTTCCAGTCGAGGCAGCGCATCTTCCATGCCACGCACGGATGACTGCCGATCCCGTTCAGCTCGCCGAGAGTGTCGATGAATGCCGCGGCATCGGAAATCACTTTCAGATCAATCGTCATGTCGAGTTTGTCGATCTCGTTGTGATCTATATCGACCACCACCTTTTTCGCGGCGCGCGCGAATCCACGCGGATTGAACGCCGTAATGACATTGTCGAGCCGGCTGCCGATGCTGATGAGAAGATCGCAGTTCTGCACGGCGAAATTGGCCGCGCGCAGGGCCACGACTCCGGGGCGGCCCACATTCAGCTCATGCTCGTATGGAAGCAGATCAAGCGAATTCCAGGTCGTTACAACGGGTATGCCGAGTCGCTCGACCACCTCGCGGAACCTTACAGCCGCACCGGAAAGGCGGATACCGTGCCCTGCGAGGATCAACGGGCGTTCAGACGCTTCAAGGAGCCTACAAAGCTCGTCAAGATGCGGATTGGCTGCAACTGGTAGCTTAACGGTTCCGTTCCCGGACCACGGTTCGAGATCGACGCCCTCCAGCGGCGCGCCCTGGACATCGAGAGGAACGTCGATCCATACCGGCCCCTGACGGCCCTCGCGGGCCAGGTGAAACGCCTTCTCCAAGAGCGCGCGGATATCCTCGGGTCGCTCGACCGTCACGGCGAACTTGGTGATACTCTTGACGATGGTAACGATATCGACCTCCTGAACGCCCTTCTGCCGTACAGGCATGCCGCGCATCATGTCGGCGCGTTTGACCTGGCCAGAGATGACAACCATCGGCACCGACTCGATCCATGCACCGGCAACCGCCGTAATGGCGTTGGTCGCGCCCGGGCCGGAGGTTACCATGGCGACGCCGATATTTTCGTTGACTCTGGCATAGGCCTCGGCGGAAATGGATGCACCCTGCTCATGGGAGCAGGCGACCACCTGCAACCGGTCATTTTTGCCAACGCCATCCACCAGATGCATGGCGCCACCGCCGGGCAAGAGAAAAACATGTTTCACGCCCTGATCGGCAATGAAATCGGCGATATAATCTGCTACACGATAGACTTCCTGCACGTCGGTTACTCCATCCAATAGGTTAAAAGGGTTTTGCGCTGCTTGTTCTGCATGATGGCCGGATCGGTGTAAAACGAATCCTGCTTGAAATGGGTGGTGGAAATCTCTTCGATCACCGACCCGGTCTGGCTCGTGAAGGCATGGCGCACTCCCGGTTCGACAGTCAGGACATCACCGGGGTGCAAGATATTACTGACGCCATCGAGAATCAGTTCGACCTCGCCATACAGCACATGGAAGGTCTCCTCTTTCTGTTCATGGTACTGTTCCGGATGCAACTGCCCGGGAAGAGTCACCAGCAGCTTCTTGCAATAATCCCGGTTTACCACGGTCACCAGGGTCAGGCCGACTTCATCGAAGCGGTCGAGACCGTAATGGTGAGATATTTCCAGATCCGCACTGCCGGGGACGACCACGCTGCTGTTCCGGAGGAACGTTCTTACCTTGCTGACAATATCCCATACCTGCTTGCGGGTATCGGTCAGGCTGGTATTGGATGGCGATACGGCTGCGTCTGGTTCCATATCGGAGAGGGCGACGAATTGCGCGTACTTGCTCCAGTCATTGGCCGTGAACTGACCCTCTTCAGGAGGAAAAGCGAAATAGATATCATCCTGCCCTATCACCGCTCCTTTCAAGATTTTCCTCCGGGCGAAAACACCTCGACGCAATGAGCGCAGGCTTGCCGTTTCCTGTGGATTTTCAGGCAGGCGGGCGTCTCCTTTTCCGCAAAGCGTCATGGCATACTGCGCCGCAGCGAGCCAGGAATCGACCTGTTCAGGCGAGGCCGAGTAGGCATTGATCGGATATTGGGCCGTCGGCAACCCGACATGCTTTTCGAATATCGATGCCCCTTTGGCGACCGCGAGCTTGATAATATCGGTGTTCTCAGGATTTTCGTGAGTTGAGAAACCGATACGGACACCAGGATACCGGTTGCGAAGGTAATCGATCTGGGAGAGGTGAAGATTCTCGTCGGGCGTCGGATACTCGCCAACGCAATGCAGTATGGCGAAATCTTTCTGACGATGCTGCATAAAGCTGATCACCCGGTCTATATCATCGAGCTTTGCCCCAGCTGTCGAGAGAATGACCGGTTTATCACTCATGACCACCCGTTCGAGAAGCGGCCAGTCATTGAACGAACAGCTTGCGATCTTGATGAAATCCAGATTCTGCGCTTCGATCACCTCGACCGAAGGTTCATCGAAAGGGGTACACATCGTCATAAACCCCTGCGTTCGCATCTCTTCAACCAGGCCATCGAACTCTTGCCTGCTCAGACGGGTTTCTGAAAAACGCTTGATGTATTTAATATCGTCACGGCCCTGCATCGATGGATGGATAAAGGTATCGAGGTCGCGATACTGAAGCTTGAAGGCGACAGCAAACGGATACTTCCGGCAAACTGACCCAAACGCTCTGATGACTTCGACACCATGCTCAAGATTTCCCATATGGTTGTTGGCCATCTCGAGAATGAACAAATTTTCAGGCAACTTGCTGCGCATAGATATCTCGTTTTATTGTGATTATTGTTGCTTGCAGGCTTCGGCAATCGTTTCAGCCATATAACCGCACATCAGTTCACTCATGCCGGGATAAACGCCGACCCAGAAACTGTCATGCATGATCTTGTCGGTAACGGTAAGATCAGCCGCTATCCTGTAACCAGTTCCGGTGCGACGCATCTGGTCGAAACACGGATGTTTGACAAGATTGCCTGCAAAAAGCATGCGCGTCTGGATGCCTTTCGATTCGAGGTATCCGACGATACGATCTCGCCGTATGCGACGGTTTTCCCTGATGGTCAGCATGAGCCCGAACCATGACGGATCGCTTCCGGCTGTCGCCTCTGGCAGGATCAGCAGCTCCTCCAAAGATGAAAGCTTGTCACGCAGCATTTGCCAGTTGCGTTTTCTTGCTTCGATAAAAGAGGGCAGTTTCTGAAGTTGAGCGCATCCGACCGCCGCCTGCATGTCTGTCACCTTCAGATTGTAGCCGAAATGCGAATAGACGTACTTGTGATCGTAGCCGAATGGCAGTTCTCCGAACTGCTGCCCGAACCGGTTGCCGCAGGTATTGTCTTTTCCCGAAGGACACCAGCAGTCACGGCCCCAGTCGCGGAATGAATCGACCAGGCGTTTTAGCAATGGATCATCGGTATAGACAGCCCCACCTTCTCCCATTGTCATGTGGTGAGGAGGATAAAAACTCGATGTGGCGATATCACCGACCGTGCCAGTGTATCGCACTTTGCCATCGAGAGAGAATCGTGATCCCAAAGCATCGCAGTTGTCCTCGATCAGCCAGAGACCATGTGTGTCGCAAAAGGCTTTCATGAAACCCAGATCGAACGGATTGCCAAGCGTATGAGCCACCATGACGGCTTTTGTTTTTTCTGACAGGGCATGTTCCACCAGCGAACAGTCGATGTTGGCCGTAGGCAGAGAGACATCGACAAAAACGGGAACGGCTCCGTACTGGACAATCGGTGCGACCGTGGTAGGAAATCCTGCCGCCACGGTGATCACCTCGTCACCCGGCATGATCCTCCTTTCACCAAGTTTCGAAGAGGTCAATGCCATAAACGCCAGCAGATTGGCCGAAGAACCTGAATTGGTCAGAGAGCAGAATTGTACGCCTATATATAGCGCGAAGTCCCGCTCGAACTGGTCTGCATACCGTCCCGTGGTCAGCCAGAACTCCAGAGAGCTGTCAACGAGATTGATCATCTCTCGCTCATCAAACACTCGACCTGCGTAAGAAATCCGTGATTGACCGGGAATGAAAGGCGCTTCCTGACTCTTCTTGTGAACCAGTTCGTAGTACTCTTTCGTTTTTTCCAGTATTTCCTGCTTCAGAATTTCTGCCCTGTTTGTCATCGGCTCTCTGGAGGTCTGTTAGATTTGAAGTTATAACGAAATGACCTTGCCATCTTCGGTAGCAAGAGCGTTTTCGAATATCCCGCAGGCAACGCTTTGAGCCTCTATTCGACTCTCTCGATCCGGATACCTCAACGCATCGAAATGAACCAGCGCCAGTCGCTTCGCCCCGGCATCGCAGGCTAAGCTGGCTGCGCTCTCGGGATTGAGGTGCGGCCATCGCTCGCTCTCTTCGCCCGGCCTGAACGCGCATTCGGCTATCAGTAGATCGACGTTCCGGGCCAGCTCCACGGCGCTCTCGCAATAGCCGGTATCCGGACAATATGCCACTGTTTTGCCCTCGATGCCGAAACGGAAACCGATTGTCGGAACCGAATGACGCATCGGAGCCGCGCGCACGGTGAAGTCGTCCATTGCCATCTCCGAACCGTCATGTTCAGTAAAGGCGACAGGGTAGGGAAGCGCTGAAAAGGGCATGGAATAAGGATGCCCGATAACGCTCCTGAGATGTTCCAGATCACCTTCGCGACAATGAATGGTCAGACCTTGCGGAATATCGAATTTGTTCAGCAAGTGCAAGCCAATGATATGATCGAGGTGTAAATGGCTCAGGAAAAGATGTATCGGTTTTTTGCTGACAAAATACTGGTCGGCCTTATAAAGCCCGCTACCGGCATCGAGAACTATAATAGCTGAAGTGGTCTCAATGAGAATGCAGATGGTATTGCCCGTCGGCGAGTCATACCAGCCGTTTGTACCGAGAAACACTACGTTCATCGGCATTTCTCCGATCCCCAACCATTCCTGTAGGCCTCGATCTGCTCCTGACAAATCACGAAAATCCTGTTGCTGCCGTAATTTCTGTACCAGCTCACCGTTTCGGTGACCGCTTGATCGATCTTCCACACCGGAGCCCAACCGAGAAGGGATTTGGCCTTGGTGATGTCGAGCTTCAGCAGATGCGCTTCATGCACCGCGCCAGGTATCGAGCGATCTTGCCAAGTCCCTGTCCCCCATGCCTTTACGACCGAATCGACCAGCGAGCCGACCGTGAGGAAGCTCGAATCCTCCGGGCCGAAATTCCAGGCCCCTTCGTAAACCCCCGGATTGTCGAACATCTTTTCTGCCAGCAACAGATAACCGGAAAGCGGTTCGAGCACATGCTGCCACGGACGGACTGCATGGGGATTTCTGACGACAATCGGCTCCGCGCGTTCGAGATGCCTGATGCAATCCGGCATTATCCGGTCAACCTGCCAGTCGCCGCCGCCAAAAACGTTACCCGCTCTCGCCGATGCCAGGCTCTTGCCATGATGCGCGAAATCCTCCGGATTGAAAAACGATTTGCGGTAGGCCTCGGTCACCAGCTCACTGCATGCCTTGCTGGAACTGTAGGGATCATATCCGCCAAGCCGGTCGTTCTCCCTGTAACCCCATACCCACTCTTTATTTTCGTAGCACTTGTCGGTCGTGATATTGACGATCACACGCGCCGAATCGCTCAAACGACAGCATTCGAGCAGGTTGACCGCGCCACCGACATTGACGTCATAGGTCTCTTTCGGGCTTGTGTAGGACTCCCTGACCAGGGGCTGGGCGGCAAGATGAAAGACGATCTCCGGCCTGAACTCTCCGAAGAGCCGATTCAACCGGTCGAAATCACGGATGTCGCCGATGTGGTGCCGCATCTGTGAACCTATGCCCGAGAGCACGAAGTTATCCTTTGCTGTCAACGGTTCGAGCGCATAACCGGCAACCTCCGCACCAAGCATTTTCAGCCAGATGACAAGCCAGGAGCCTTTAAATCCGGTATGACCGGTCACCAGAACCCTTTTTCCAGACCAGAACTCTTTTGTCAGCATGTCGATACGCTCCCTTACCAGACTTTCCAGGGGGCGTCCCCCGATTTCCAAAGCTCTTCAAGCATAATCCTGTCACGCAGGGTATCCATCGGCTGCCAGAATCCCTGATGCGCGAAAGCGGCAAGCTCTCCTTCGCTGGCCAGCCGCTCCAGAGGCTCCTTTTCCCATGAGGTTTCGTCGCCCGCGATGTAATCGATCACTTCAGGAGAAATCACAAAAAAGCCGCCATTGATCATGGAGCCATCCCCTTTGGGTTTTTCCCTGAAGGAGTGCACCTTTTGGCCTGCATCGATATCGATCATTCCGAAACGGCCCGCAGGCATGGTCGCGGTGAGCGTTGCCTTGACCCCCATGGAGCGATGGAAAGCGAGCAGACGGGTGATGTTCACATCACTGACGCCGTCGCCATAGGTGAAGAATATCTCTCGCTCATCCTTCACGTACTCGCGCACTCTTCTGAGCCGTCCGCCGGTCATGGTCTCCTCGCCCGTGTCCACAAGCGTTACTTTCCATGGCTCTGCCTTGCGCTGATGCACCTGCATTTCGTTGCGTTCCATATCGAAGGTCACGTCCGACATGTGCAGGAAGTAGTTGGCGAAATATTCCTTGATGAGGTATCCCTTGTAACCGCAGCAGATGATGAACTCGTTGACGTTGTAAGCCGAGTAGATTTTCATGATATGCCAGAGAATCGGTTTTCCACCGATCTCGATCATGGGTTTGGGCTTGAGGTGGGTCTCCTCAGAAATGCGAGTACCTAACCCTCCGGCAAGAATAACGGCTTTCATCGTATGAAGGAAACGCTTGAAAACATTGATACGGTATTGAATATCGACAGGAAACCAGTGAGTGAATATACGCTAAAAAAGCATCTATTCCCGATATTTTCCGATAACAATACCGCACACCGGAACATGACGCTATACTATTTCCTTTTGACCCCTGCCAGTTTTTTCAACCCGAAACCTTGCCGATGCCGGAAAAACCGGGGCCGTCAAACAACCGGCTGCAAAACAATCCGGTACCGATTCCAGTCAGTATCGAACCTGCAATAAAAAGCGCTTTGGGAAATTTTGCCCTCGATTTCGAGCTGGATTGCCGGTCGCCTTCGGTCAGAACGGCGGGCAACATCGACTGAACGATTTTCTGATCGAGCAACTGCTTCAGGCGTACCGGATCCGGATAGGGTATTTTTGCCTCAGGTTCATCGAGAATGCGTTGATCTCGTGTATGCAGATAAGTACTGACTCTGAACTCACACTCTCGAATCTCTGCCTTGGAATTCTCGAGTTCTTTTGAAACCCTGGGAAGCGCAACGCCAATCAGGGTAAAGAACAGAACCAGCCATATCCGTAAAGGCTTCAAGCTCCACTGAAGCGCAGGATCTTTCATATTCACGAAAAGCGCCAGGAAATTCGCAACGAATCCGATGATGTACAGATCGAGATACCGGGATGCCATCACATTTCTGTGACCTCGTCCATACGCGATAATCAGCATCTGCCCCATAACCCACAGCAAAAGAGTAAAAAGAAACCACGAAGGATCGCCGGCCTCAGGCTTTTTACGTATCTGCCGGTACATAAATACTGCCGATGGCACATAAAACACCAGACCACCGGTCATACTCAGAATGGAGAGCGCGAAATCGACAATCGACCTGCTTTTGTAGGAGACATGCGCGGGGATGCTCGGAGTGAAGTGAACCGAAACAATCGTCATGACCGAGAGCATGACGATCATAACGATTGTCGCATGAGTGCGCCGTACGCCGGTCAGCCATTGAACGGCAAGAAGCGCAACCCCGGCAGCGAGGGTAATCGCCCCGGAGGCGAACGAGAGACAACCGAGAAGAGCAGTGACAAAAACAGGCGCGAACCAGCCGAGGATGCTCTGATTGCCGCTTCGTAAAAGCGCGTTAATGAACAGGATGCCAAACAGGATAAGAAAGTAGAACGAGGAGTTATTGAACAGGATGTTCTCCACCGCCAAAGGCGCTGCAAAGATAAGGGCGACAACCAGCGTCACCGGCAGCCGCAAGTTCAAATCAGGAAGCACCTTGAGCAGCGCTTGCAGCAGAAAAAGCAACGCGACCGTATGCAGAACGGCATTGACCGCAATCTGAATCATCGGATTGACGACATTGCCTCCAAGCACGAAAAGCAACAAGGCGAGAACTCTTCCCGTAAATACCCGATGTTCGTTATGCGGCGCGATCAGAGACAACCAGTCCAGATTCCCCTCAAGCCACGGGCGATAAAATCGGTCGATCTCCACATCCCATTGATCCCAGAACGGAATTGTATTGCCATAGCTGGCGATCACCATGAACTTTATGCCCAAAACCAGAGCAAAAAAAGCTATTGCATGAAGCTGCCCTGTGCTGAAGACTCGCTGCTGTGACATGCCGGAAGAGGTTATGTGAAAATACACGGCACCCGGCATCAGCCGGATTCAAGACTTACTGCAAGTTACGATAAGGAAACGGTAAAGAGAGAACTGGTTCAACCTCTTTTCCAGCGATCGTGCAGCCAGAACCACTCTTCGGGGCGGCGGCGAATCTGCGCTTCGATCTCGCTGGTGTAGCGAGCTGCGAGCGTGGCAATATCCTCCTTGTTGAAGGTGAGACCGGAGGTATCGATCTGGCGAACGTGGATGGTGTAGCGCCCGTCACCGTTGCTGATACAGAAGGGCATAAACATCGGCACTCGCGCGCGGAGCGCAAAAAAAGCCGGTCCGTAGAACATGGCCGCCCGTCTGCCGAGAAACTCGCCGAAATTGACTTCATCCGGATCAGACTGGTCGCCGAGAATGGCGAGCGTGCCGCCGTTTTGCAGCAGGCGTAACCCTTCCCTGACCGATTGCTGCGGATAGACCACGCTGTTGCCTCTCATGGTGCGGTACTCGTTCATCTTCCGGTCAACCTGCTCGTTATGCAACCGCTTGACGATAATGGTAACAGGATTCATCATGACGCCAAAGGCCATCGCCATCAGCTCCCAGTTGCCGTAATGAGCTGAAACCATTACCGCGCCGCTCTTTCCGGAACGACTCCACTCCCAGAAAGCGTCGTCGCCGTCGAAATCGACCAAGGCGACGGCATCGTCGCGATTCCGGATCAGCGGCAGCCGCAGCACTTCGAGCAAGGTCGAGGTCATGTTCCGGTAGACCGCCGTTGCAATCCTTGCGATTTCGCCGGAAGATTTTTCAGGAAAGGTCAGCGCGAGATTCCGATAGACCAGCTCACGCCTGAGACCGGCAACCCGATGCAGAAAGTCGCCGATGAAAAAAGCGATACGGCGGGTCTGCGTCCGGCTCAGCCTTCGCACCAGAAAACCGAGCAGCGTGACAACCCCATAGATCACGGAATTCGATACTGATTTCAGAGTGCGCCTGTAGCGCTTTCTGACTCTGCGTGCGTCGAAGCTCATGGGCGATGCGCCTCGCTGATATTCATAGCCGTCATGCCGATCATGCGTTCCTCGCCTCCGGACAACGCCTCCTCGATGCCTGCGCCGGAAAAGCTATGCTGCCTGTCATTTGGTTCGATCATCACCGGCGGAAATCCTCCGTGGCTGAAATGAAAAAAGGGTTTACGAGCGGAAAACCATCCTGAAAGTACAAAATGAAGCGGTAGCAGAAAACAGGTAGTTGACCGGTAGCACCAGCCTCTTTTCGGGCCAGTTTCAGCTGCGACATGCCCGGCGAATGCTTGCCGGAGGCTGATTCTGATTTTTCAGGCTGTTCACGAATCGCTTCCCGCATTATATTTGTTATGTAAATGGTATATAAAGGGAGGCCTCCCTCTAACGTGAAAATTCCTGAATGACCGACATGCCATCCAAGCTGTGCTCCCATGACGAAATGCTTCTGAAGCTCCGTAACTGGCAGGCCGACGGTGAGAAGGTGGTGTTCACCAACGGCTGCTTCGATATTCTCCACGCCGGTCATGTGCGCTACCTGGCCGCCGCTCGCAAGCTTGGCGACCGGCTCGTGGTCGGGCTGAACACCGACGCTTCGGTGAGGCGGCTCAAAGGCCCGAAGCGCCCGGTGGCGTCGGAGGATGACCGGGCCGAGGTGCTTTCGGCGCTCGGGGCAGTCGATGCCGTCACGCTCTTCGACGAGGACACGCCCGAGGCGCTGATCGGCATGTTGCTGCCGGATATTCTGGTCAAGGGGGCCGACTGGGCGGTCGAGAAGATCGCCGGAGCGAAAGCGGTCATCGAGAACGGCGGCTCGGTGCTGACCGTGCCGCTCCTCGAAGGACGCTCGACAACCGGCATCATCGAGACCATCGTTCAACTTCATTGCCCTCGACAAAGTGGTCGATAGAATCAAAAAATTCAGCTTTTTCGTGATGACTGCCGCTTCGGCTGTCGTCATCGTGCTCTGCATCGCCGCCGCGCTGGCGCTCAACAGCGGCATGGTGGATCAGTTCGCCAAAAAGCAGGTTTTGTCGCTTTTTAACGACGAGTTCCGGGGGCAGCTCGAACTGAAGGAGGTGAGGCTCCGCTTCCCCGACGAGGTCACCATCGTCACTCCTGCCATCTTCGAGGAAAAAGCCACGCAACCGGCGGCCCGCGCACAGAGCATCACCCTGAAGTTCAATTTTCTTTCGCTGCTCAGGCCGAAAATCACCATGCTCTCGTTCCGGGAGGTCGATGTCGATGGACTTCAGGCAAGCCTCTTCGAGTACCCCGACGGAAAGCTCAACATCGAGAAGATTTTCACCAGAAAGCATCCCGAAAAACCGGAAGTACTTGCCATCGGGAAGTTCCGGGCCAGAGCGCTGAAAATCAGGAACGGCTCCGTGTCGTGGAAGCCGAAAAACTCGCCCGCTTACCGGCTGAACGCGCTGAGTCTCGACATGTCGAGGGTGTTCGTCGCCAAGTACGAGTTCATGGGTACGATCAGGCAGATGCAGTTCGCCATGCCCGATCGCGGCCTGACCGTCAAAAAAAGCTCCGGGACGCTTGAATTTTCATCGGTGCGCAGCGACGTGATCGGCCTCGAACTCGAAACCGGAAAAAGCAATGCCAAGCTGTCTATCTCCGTCGATGGACTCGACATCTTCTCCGGCATAACGAAAAAGAGCCTGCTGCAAAACCGCACCTTCGTGCATGTGGAATCGATGAGCATCGACACTTCGGAGCTGAACCGTCTGATACCGGTTCCGGCTCTTCCGGCTGGAGTCTATCAGATCAAAGGCGACGCGAAGGGAACCCTCGGCGACCTCGAAATCCTGCCGACAAGCATCGCGCAGGACGGCAGCCACATCGCCTTCAAGGGCGAGATGCTCAACCTCCTCGAACCGAAAAACCTCTCGTTCAACCTGCAAATCGGCAAATCGGCGATCTCTCCAGCGCTCCTCGCCCATATGCTCGCTGACGAGCGCTACCGGAAGCTGGCTAGGGATGCGGGAGAAATCACCTTCAGCGGCATGTTGAGGGGACGGCTCGACCAGTGGAAGAGCGGTATCGATTTCAAAACCGCCATCGGGAGCGGAAAAGCCGCTTTCGAAACAAAGCGGCTGGCTGAAAAGCGCTATCAGGCCGACGGCACCTTCTCGCTCGAAAAAGCTGAACCGCACCGTTTCCTTGGCATCGCGCAGGTCAGAAGCGGCTTTTCCGGCACGGGTGCGTTCAGGGGCACCGTCAGCGGAAGCGGCGTCGAGAGCGCCCATGTCGAGGCCTCCATAAAGAGCGCCTTCTGGCAGCAGCAGGCCATTTCGTCGGGATCGGTGACACTCGACCTCGTCGGCAAGAAACTCGATCTTTCGACCGACCTCAAAAGCCCGGAGGGCGGCAGTCTCGTCATGGCGGGCCTCGTCGATTTCTCGACCGCCGCGCCCTCGTACGAGGCGGGTGGCACCGTCAGAAAACTCGATCTGTCGAAAGCCACCGGCCTTCAGGAGTACCGGAGCGATCTGAACGGCAGGTTCGACCTGAAGGGGCAGGGGCTGGATTTTGATTCGCTGAACCTCAAGACAAGCATGGTGCTGGAGCCGTCGTCCTTCAGCGATTTCCGGTTCCGCGAACGCTCGACGGTATCGGCGAGCATCGCGCAGAACGCTGGCGCTTCAACTGTGTCATTCGAGAGCGAGGCGTTCGACCTCGCCGTGCTGGGCAACGCCTCGCTTGCCCAGATGCTCGAAACCCTCCGAACGGTTTCGTCCTGTATCGCAAAGGAGACCGGCAGCGCTCCAGCCGCGCCATTCCCGGGCGGAGCGTCGCCTTATGCGTTCAACTACAAAATTACCATACGCGACATCACGCCGCTCAGGCCGCTGCTTTCGGCAAGGGAGTTTCAGTTTACAGGCACCGCCGTCGGCAAGGCTGCTTATGCGGGAGGCCGCCTCTCGCTGGATAGCGATATTTCGAACGCCTCGCTCTCCAGCGGCTCATCGCTCCGCATGGACAGCGCAGCCTTGACCGGATCGATGCAGTGCACGGCGGCTGGCGTCGAGGTGGCGCACGTTTCGGGCACGGCGGGATCGCTGAACCTCTTCGGCAGGGAGCTGAAAAGCCTGCGCCTGAATTCGTCGTATGACAACGGCCGCCTCGCCGCCTCGCTCGATCTGGCGATGCCACGATTCGCCGAAAAGCTGAGCGCGGCGATCACCGCAAGGCGCTCCGGCAACGTCGCCACCATCGCCATTGACCGGCTCGCGCTCACCACCCCGAAGGGCATCTGGCAGACCGTGCCCGGCGGCGCGCTCGATGTGGCCAAAGAGTCTGTCCAGTTCAACCGCGTCCGGTTCGCCAAGGGCGCGCAGTCGCTGCAACTCGACGGCCTTCTGAGCAACTCTGTGCCGGGAACCTTCCGGGGCGCGCTCTCCGGCCTCGACCTGGCCGAAGCGAAGTACTTCTGGCTCGATCCCGCCCTGAAGCCGATGAACGGCACGGTCAACGCGATCTACACCGTCAGCGGCGCCCCCGGCGCGAAGACGAGCGACCTCGATCTGAGAGGTGCTGGCGTGACCTACGACGAGCTGAAGATCGGCGCGGTGCATCTGACGGCCCGCCATGTTGGCGAACAGCTGCGCTTCGAGTACGAGAGCCGGGGCGCGGCAAGCGCTACGGACGTGTCGGCCAACACCATCGTAGGTTCCGGCTCGATCCCGCTGGTGCTGAACTACTCGTCAGCGCAGGTCAGGATACCCGAAAACCGCCCCATCAGCGTCTCCATGCATTCGGACGACCTGTCAGCCAGAATCGTCACCTTTCTCGTCCCGATCTTCGACTATGCCGAAGGGGTCATCCCGACCGCCCTGCGCGTCACCGGCTCGATGCCGAAGCCGGAGATATTCCTGACAACGCAACTCCGGGATACGACGATCCGGGTGGCCCCGACGCAGGTCACCTACCGGGTCAACGGCCAGATCACCGGCACGCCCTCACGCATCGATCTTGGCCGCGTCGAACTGATTGACTCGCAAGAGAGTCGTGGCTTTGTCAGCGGCATGATCGGCCTCGACGGCCTGAAACCCGTCACGGTCAACCTTGGCGGCTCGTTCCGAAACCTCTTGCTCTACAGCAAAAAGGATATGAAGGACGACACCTCGTTCGGCACGATCACCGGCACAACCGACAACCTCCGCTTCTACGGCGATCTGAGCGCGCCCGTCGCCGAGGGCGACCTGATGGTGACTTCAGCCAACTTCAGCCTCTACCGCAAAGGATCGAGCGAGAGCGCCAAGTACATCGGCGTTGATAAATTCATCAAATTCGTGCCGCGCCGTCCGTCACAGAAGCCAGTGGCAACCGTTGCGACTCAGCCTGCGGGTTATCCGCAGTTTCACTACAACCTGCTCGACATCCTCCAGATCAGAAACCTCCGGCTCACGTGCAACACGCCGATCAAGGGCACCATGATCTTCGACCGGATCAGGGGCGAACGGATCGAAGGGACCCTGAACAACCTTTCGCTCGTGGTCAACAAGACGGGGCAACGATACAGCCTCTTTGGATCGGTCGATATTACCGGCGGCAAATACAACTTCTCGAACACAAGCTTCGATCTCGAAAACAGCGGGCGGCTGTCGTGGAACAACGAAGAGATCAGGGAGGGGCGCCTGATCGACATCTATGGCGGCAAACTGGTGACGGCAACCGACGTCCAGACCGGTGAGCGCGACAACGTCAAACTGCTCATCGCCGTCAGCGGCACCATCGAAAAGCCGGACGTCCGCATGGGCTACTACCTGAACGACGATCCCCAGCCCTACTCGGCGGTCAGCATGATCGGTCGGCAATCGAGCCACGTCGATGCGAACGCCGACCTGAACGTCATCTCCCTGCTCTTTTCGAGGCAATGGTACCTCAACCCGGAACGGCAGGCATCGAGAGGTGTCAATCCCGTATCGAGCGTCGGTTTTTCCGCCGGCACCGGCCTGCTCTCCTCGCAGGTTTCAAACATCGTGCAGAATCTTGCCGGGCTGGAGAGTTTCAACTTCAACCTCGGCACCAGCGCAAAAGGCAACCTGAGCGGCCTGGAGCTGAACTATGCGATGCTCGTGCCGGGCACCAACGGCAAAATCCGGTTTGTCGGCACCAACAGAACCCCCGTTTCGGGAAGCACCAACACCACGAACGACTATTATGCCGGTTCTTCGCAGAAAATCGAGTACCGGGTCTCCCCGAAGGTCTACGTCGAGGCGTTCCGCTCCGATGGGATCAGCAGCAATGACGCCGCCTACACCAACTTGCAGAAACCGAGCGAGAATTGGGGGGCCAGCGTGTCGTATCGCGAGAAGTTCCACACCTGGAGCCAGTTCTGGGATCATCTGTTCGACGGAAAAAAGAAGGAACCGGAGAAGAGCAAGCAAGAGTGAAGCTTCGTATGCTCATTATTTTTCATACATTTAAAGATTGTCTCGCAAAGCTGAACCATCGATTTATTTGTCACAAGTGTTGACCGGCAAAAACATTCTTCTCGGCATCTCCGGCGGCATCGCCGCTTACAAAACACCGCATCTGGTCAGGCTTCTGAAGAAATCGGGAGCCAACGTGCAGGTGCTCGCCACCGAATCGGCATTGCGCTTCGTGAGCGAGCTGTCGCTCTCGACCGTGTCGGAACGTCCGGTGCTTACCGGTATTTTCTCGGCGGACAGCGGAGATGAACGCTCGCGCACCCGCCACATCACGCTCGGCGAGTGGGCCGACGCCCTGGTCATCGCGCCGGCCACGGCTAACACGCTCGCACGGCTCGCCGCCGGACTCTGCGACGACATGCTCTCGCTCTGCTTTCTGACCCTCCGCCCCGGCAAACCAGTGCTCATTGCGCCCGCCATGGACGGACACATGTACGACTCCCCTTCGGTGCAGCGCAACCTTTCGGTGCTGGCCGCGCAGGGATGCCGCATGATGGAACCCGAAAGTGGCTCGCTCGCCTCAGGCCAGTGCGGCCTCGGACGGATGCCTGAACCGGAGAGTATCGTCGAAAAGCTGATGCAGCTCCTCGAACCTCCGGCGGAGTCGCCACTGAAAGGACGCACAGTTATCGTCACCGCCGGGCCGACGCGGGAGAAAATCGACGATGTACGCTTCCTTTCGAACTATTCGTCCGGCAAGATGGGCTTCGCCATTGCCGCCGATGCGGCTCGTCGCGGCGCGACCGTGCGCCTCGTGACCGGGCCGGTGAGCCTCTCGACGCCGCCCGGCGTGGAGCGCCTCGACGTCGAGAGCGCTGAACAGATGCTCGCGGCTGCTCGTCCATTTTTCGATGATTGCAACCTCTTCATCGGCGCCGCCGCCGTGGCCGACTACCGCCCGGAAACGCCGGTCGAGGGCAAGATCAAGAAGAACGCGGCGGAGATGGAGCTTCGCCTCGTCAGGAATCCAGACATTCTCGCGGCGTTCGCGAAAGGACGGAAGCCCGGCCAGCTCGCCGTCGGTTTCGCGCTCGAAACGGCGGGCGGACTGGAATACGCCCGGAAGAAGCTCGTGGACAAGAATCTCGACCTTGTCGCCTTCAACATTTACGATGGCCGCACTTCGGGCTTCGAGGTCGATACCAACGCGCTGACGTTGCTCGGGCGCGACGGCAACGTCAGCGAACTTCCGTTGCTCACCAAAGAGGCCGCCGCCGGAAAGCTGCTCGATGCCATCGAAATGCTCCTGCGCCGTTAATTCCATGCAAGAAGTACCCTAATGAAGCAGGAATCTCTTTTCGATCCCGTTCCGCCGGATGAACCCGCGCCGCAGAAATCGCCCGTGGACGATCTCGACGCTCTCCGCCGGATTACCATCGAATGCCGAAAGTGCCGCCTGGCGGAAACACGCAAGAACGTGGTGTTCGGCGAAGGGAATCCCCAGGCGGGTCTCTTCGTTATAGGTGAAGCTCCGGGGGCGGATGAAGATGCGCAGGGCCGCCCGTTCGTCGGGCGCTCGGGCCAGCTGCTTGACAAGATTCTCTTCGCCATCGGCTTCGAACGCAACGATGTCTACATCGGCAACATCATCAAGTGCCGCCCGCCGGAAAACCGCAATCCGCTTGGCGACGAAATCGATTGCTGCAAACCGTGGCTCATGCAGCAGCTCGAGATCATCAACCCGAAAGTGCTGCTCCTGCTTGGACGGGTGGCGGCCAACACGATTCTGGAGAACACGCAATCGATGGGTTCGATGCGGGGGCGCATCATCAAATGGAACCGCTTCGACTGCGTCGTCACCTACCATCCGGCGGCGCTGCTCAGGAACCCGAACTGGAAGCGCCTCTGCTGGGAGGATGTGCAAATGCTCCGGGCGCATTACGACAAGGTCTGCCCGAACAACTGAACATGATATGAAACCATGATACGACGAGGACAAGAAGAGGAATGAAGCCACGCGAAGGACAACTCGATTTAAGCCGTGACATCGACTTCAGCAAGGAGAGCCGTGTGCCCCCCTGGTCGCTGGAGGTCGAACAGGAGGTGCTGGCGTGCATCCTGCTCGAAGACGATCCGATAGAACAGGTGATCCAGATTTTCGGCGACAACGGCGAAGCGGTCTTTTACGAGAAGCGCCACCAGATCATCTACAAGGCGATGATGCAGCTCTACCAGAAGCGGCAGGCCATCGACCTCATCACGGTGAGCGAGGAGCTGTCGCGGATCGGCGAACTCGAGAACATCGGCGGGCGGCCTTACCTCGGCGAGCTTTCCGGCAAGGTGATCAGCGCGGCCAACATCGAGTTCTACGCCCGGCTGGTGAAGGAGAAGTTCCTCTACCGCCGCCTGATCTCGATCTCGTCGCACATATCGAGCGCGGCCTACAACACCTCGATGGACATCTTCGACCTGGTCGAGAACGCCTCGCAGCAGTTCTTCAACATTTCGCAGGCGGGCATCAAAAAAAGGGCCAGCAGCATCAAGGAGCTGCTCAAGACGGCGACGAGGATGATCGAGAATCTCGGCTCCTCGCAATCCTCCGTGACGGGCATCGGCTCGGGCTTTTCGGATCTGGACGCCTATACGGCGGGGTTCCAGCCGTCGGACATGATCATCATCGCCGCCCGTCCGTCGGCAGGTAAAACGGCTTTCTCGCTCGCGCTCGCGCGTAATGCGGCGGTGAACTTCAACACGCCGGTGCTCTTCTTCAGCCTCGAAATGGCGGAAATCCAGCTCGCGCTCAGGCTGATGTGCGCCGAGGCGTACGTGGAATCGCAGCTTGTCCGGCGCGGCCAGATTTCGCCGGAGATGATGAACAAGATCATCAACAGCATGGACGCCTTGGCCGACGCCAAGCTCTTCATCGACGACACGCCGGGCATCTCGATCATGGAGCTCTCCGCCAAGACCCGCCGCATGAAGCAGGAGCACGGCATCGGCATGGTGGTGGTGGACTACCTCCAGCTCGTCACGCCGGTCAGGGACGGGCGCTCCAACCGCGAGCAGGAGATCGCCCAGATTTCGCGCTCGCTCAAAGCGCTTGCCAAGGAGCTGAACATTCCGGTCATCGCGCTGGCGCAGCTCAACCGCTCGGTCGAACAGCGCTCCGGCGACCGGCGACCTCAGCTCAGCGACCTTCGCGAGTCCGGCTCCATCGAGCAGGACGCCGACATGGTCATGTTCCTGTCGCGCCCGGAGATGTACGGCATCAAGAATTTCGAGGATGGCTCCTCGACCAAGGATATTGCCGAGCTGGTCATCGGCAAACAGCGAAACGGTCCGATCGGTACGATCAGACTGCTCTTCCTGAAAAATTACGGACGCTTCCAGTCAACGGCCAACAGCTACCTGACCGCCGCGGAAGAGGGACATCAGCAATCGTCTCCGTCACACGGAGGCGGCGGATACCTCGAAGCGTCGCTGCCGGAGCCGCCGCCAATCGATATGGACAGTTTCATCAACAATTCGGACGCTGCACCCTTTTAGCCCTGAGGTTATGCCCTACAAAAAAGCCCCGAAACCATCCGGCGACGCGCCGGAAAACCGAGCAAGCTCCGGCGACCAGCCCGATCCGTCGGGAAAGGAGCGTCGGCACTACGGCATCGGCAGCGCGAAAGGGTTTGCCATCGGCGAGGTGTACGAATTCGTCAAGGAGACCGTCGAGCACGAGATGGCCGATCTCGGCCCGGAGACCATCGAGGATGAGGTCGAGCGCTTCATGACCGCCCTGCATCGCTCAGAGAAGGAGCTGAAGAAGATCGAACGGGTGACCACCCGCAAGATCGGACGGCTCTACTCCGACCTGTTCCAGGCGCAGATCATGCTGCTCAAGGATCCGGTGCTGACCGGCAACATCACGCGCAGGATACGCACGGAGATGAAACCGGCACATATGGTCATCGAGCAGGAGTTCGGCAAGTACCTTGAAAACTTCCTCAACTCCGACGACATCTTCTTCCGCGAGCGGGCGGCAGATCTGCACGACATCAAGGATCGCATCATCCGGAACCTGCACATCCGCAAGCTGCACTCCTGGGTACCCGAAGGATCCATCGTGGTCTCGCACCACCTGTCGCCCGCGGACATCATCCTGCTCAGCCGCAGCAACATCAAGGGCTTCGCCACTGACACCGGCGGCAAGACCTCGCACATCTCCCTGATCTGCAAGTCGCTCAACATTCCGATCGTGGTGGGCTTGGGCAACTTTTCGCAGAAGGCGGCCTCGGGCAACCGGATCATCCTCGACGGCACCGAGGGGGTGATCATCACCGATCCGAAAAACGAAACCGTCGATACCTACCTCAGGAAAAGAGAGGAGGAGACCCGGCATGAGGCGGATGACTCAATGCTCGCCCACCGCACCGCCTTCACCCGGTGCGGGGCGAAAATATCGGTCTACTCGAACATCGATTTCAAGGAGGAGATCGAACATTTCGATGCCACCGGCTCGGAAGGGGTCGGGCTGTTCCGAACAGAAAACCTGTTCCTCGACGATCTCAAGCCCCCCAAAGAGTCGGTGCAACATGCCTATTACCTCGAAATGGCCGGGATGCTCACGCCAAAACCGCTCGTCATCCGCCTGTTCGACATCGGTGGCGACAAGCTGATCTACTCCCCCGTCAAGGAGCCGAACCCGAACCTCGGCTGGCGCGGCGTAAGGATTCTGATCGACGTGCCGGAGATTCTCGACGCCCAGCTTCAGGCAGTCATCCGGGCCAACATTCACGGCAATATCGACGTGCTGATCCCCATGATCTCCTCAATTGAAGAGATCGAGCACATCCGGCAGACGCTCGACAGGCATTACAACCACATCAAAACGCTCACGCCCGAACCGCCCTACAGACCGGCCATCGGCGCGATGATCGAGCTTCCGGCGGCGGTCGAGCTGATCGACGAAATTTCGCAAATCGTCGATTTCGTCAGCATCGGCACCAACGACCTGACGCAGTACACCCTCGCCGTTGACCGCAACAACCTGATCGTGCAGGATCTGTTCGAGAAATTCCACCCGGCGATCATCCGCCAGCTCTACCGCATCATCTCGACGGCACTGAAAAACCGCTGCCGCGTCTCGCTCTGCGGCGACATGGGTTCCGATCCACTGGCGACGCCATTCCTCATCGGCTGCGGCCTCCGGGATTTCAGCGTGGTCAGCTCCGACATTCCGGTGCTCAAGGCGATGGTAGGCAAATACACGGTCGAGGAGTGCGAAGCCCTCACCGCCGAATGCCTCAAACTCTCCAGCCCGCAGGCAATCAAAACCCGCCTCGAAACCTTCGTCAGAGAGCGCTGAGGGAGCGCCAGGCTCAGGGCTGGGCAGCACCCGCAACCGGAGCATTTGAGATTATGCTGAGCTGTGATGAAGGTCGCCATCAAAAAAAACGGCGGATGCGATAATCGGTTAGACTCGGTATTTTTGACGGGCTGCGAATGTTGTGTACAGTTAGAGGAATCGATTGATGATTGAAACCGAGGCGGACTGAAAACCTAATAGTGAGAACTCTTGTTTTTATGTGTAGCTTATGCTACGTTGTAGCTACAAAAAGGAGCAAAAGTATGTTGGAAAATTCTGTTGTGCGGGCCAGGATCGATGCCGAAACCAAGGCAGAGGCTTCGGCTGTGCTGGCAAGCATAGGGCTTACGGTGTCCGATGCAGTAAGGTTGATGCTAAAGAGGGTAGTCGCAGAAAAGGCGCTTCCTTTTGAGCCGCTTGTTCCGAATGCCGAAACGATTGAAGCAATCAAAGCGGCACGGCGCGGTGAGCTGAAAACGGCCAGTTCCGTGAAAAATCTGTTCAATGAATTGAATGTGGACGATTAAGTTCACCAATCGCTTTAAGCGGGATTATCGAAGAGAGAAATCGGGAAAGCATGGCAAAAAGCTGGACGCCCTGCTTGAAGGCATGATCAAATCTGCTGGCAACTGACAAACCCTTGCCGCCTAACGCGGTCGATCATCCCTTGATTGGTGAGTTAAACGATTGCCGTGATTGCCACGTCAAGCCTGATCTCATTTTGATCTACCGCAAAACCGACGACAACACACTTGAACTTGTGCGCCTTGGATCTCATAGTGAGTTGGGACTGTAAAGCACTTCGGTGATTTTGGAGGTCAGGCCCGGCTTGTCCGGCCCGGAAATGGTAATGAGCAGCAGTTCGCGCATGAGCTGAAGGTGTCGGTTAGCCCATCGTCGAGCGAAGGGAGAGCGGCAAGATGTTGCATTGTAATGGCTTATGGCGTCGCCCGGTTTGCGGGAGAAGCACGGCGAATGATAGCGTTGTTTTGCGAACCTTCAAAAGGAGGGGGGAGGGTATGGATGGCCAGTGTTTTTGACGAAGTGCGAATGTTGTGTACATTTTTTAAGATTCAGATAGTCGATAAAAAAAGAAGCCGTTTTTCTTTTCTGAATTAGAGAAAACAATCTAACCGCGGTTTTAAAAGTCTATGATTTCGGAATTGATCTACTCGACTGAACCAATTAATTGGCAAGATCTCCAAGAGAAGGTTGCTTCAATTCTCCGCGTATGTGGATGCGATTCAGAAGTCGAATGTACCATTGAGACAGCAAGAGGAAAGGTTGATGTTGACGTTCACGCTATTGACTCATCAACCAGCCCGAAACTCACATACTTATGTGAGTGCAAACACTGGGGCAGAGCTGTCCCTAAAAGCGTAGTTCATAGTTTCCGAACCGTTGTTTCAGATTGCGGAGCACATATTGGATTCTTAATCTCCAGCAATGGATTTCAAAGTGGTGCATACGAAGCAGCTCAGAACTCAAACATCCGCCTCGTAAATTGGTTCGAATTTCAAGAGGTATTTATTGATCGATGGAAAGAAGGGCGCTACGCGAATCTCAAACAAATGTTAGAAGACCTTTTCAATTACTACGATTATCTGTCTGCGCCAATTGGTAATGCAGTGGGAGGCAATCCCGAACGTCTGAATGAGTATGTTGCGTTACTAAAGCGGTTTTCTTCGCAAGCGGACGCAAACCCTTGGACTCGAATGATGGAGTCAAGCCGATTTCCCCCCAAACTCCCGTATACAGCGATTGAAATGGATGCAGACGGAGCTGAGACCGAATTGGTTTTTTCTGAATACGCTGCGCTGTATGACTGGTATGAACAACGTACCCAACTGGGCTTAAATGAGTTTACCAAGTTTGTTCAACGCTATCGAACAGGGCCAGTGGGTATGTAGACTATTAATCCTACGTTTTAGGGCTACAGCGCCCTTAAACTCAAGAATTGTGCAAGGAGATCACTTTGAAGGCGTTTCGTAAAATAGGTATAGTCACAATGCTTGCTGTCGTTGTTGCCGTCTCAAGCGCACATGCGCAGAGCGCGTTCGATGATTCTTCGATGCGGCGTGATACGGCGGACCGAATAAGGCAGTCGTATGGATTCTCCGTGAACTGGCAACAGAAATCTCTTATTGATCTCATGGACATTGAGGCGCGACTCGATGCCGTTAAAAGGATCAAACAAGAGTACGGTATCCAGTTCGACTGGCAGAAAACCGCACTTCTAACGCTTTTGGACGCCGAAGCGCGGATAGACGCAGCAAAACGCATCAGTCAGACTAGCAAAAAACCTGTAGACTGGAAAAAATATACACTACTTCAACTCATTGAGACAGAGGCAAAACTGTCGGGAGTCGATGTTGACGCGCTGAAGAAAAATGCCGCTCGGAGAGCAACGGCTGATAGAGTTGCCATTCCCTCCGGATTTGCAATCGAGAGTAAGGTCGATGGGGAATTTAATGGATGGGAAGGTGAGACGATTGTCAAGTTGATGAACGGGCAAATCTGGCAACAGACGGAATACTACTACCATTACCACTACGCATACATGCCCGACGTCCTCATTTACAATAGTGGAGGCAATTGGAAGATGAAGGTCGAAGGTGTTGACAAGGCGGTGCGAGTGCAGAAACTCAGATGATGCAAAACGACCGCCTGCCATCCTAAAATTCTTATGCCAATTCTCCTCACTCCCACTCAATCGTCGCTGGCGGCTTGGATGAAATATCGTACGCCACGCGGTTGATGCCTCGTACTTCGTTGATGATGCGGTTCGAGACTTTGGCGAGGAAGTCGTGGGGCAGGTGCGCCCAGTCGGCGGTCATGCCGTCGGTGGATTCTACGGCTCGCAATGCCAGCACGTTTTCGTAGGTGCGTTTGTCGCCCATCACGCCGACCGATTGCACCGGCAGGAGCACCGAGAATGCCTGCCATACCTTCGAGTAGAGGCCGCTCTCTTTCAGCTCGTCGATGAAAATCTGGTCGGCATCGCGCAGCACGTCGAGCCGCTCCCTCGTGAGCGAGCCGAGCACACGCACGGCGAGGCCGGGGCCGGGGAAGGGGTGGCGCATCAGAATATCTTCGGCGATGCCAAGCTCGCGTCCGACGGCGCGGACTTCGTCCTTGAACAGCTCGCGCAGCGGTTCGATCAGCTTGAGCTTCATGCGCTTCGGCAGGCCGCCGACGTTGTGGTGCGACTTTATCATTTCGGACGGCCCCTTGACGCTGACGCTCTCGATCACGTCCGGGTAGAGCGTACCCTGCACGAGGAACTTCTCGTCGTGGATGTTCTCTTCGAACACCTGGATGAAGGTGCGCCCGATGATCTTGCGCTTCTTCTCCGGCGAGGCGACGCCTTTGAGTCGTCCCAAAAACAGATCGGAGGCGTCGGCGAGCGAGATGCTGAGGCCGAGCGGCTTGAGGAACTCCATCACCTTCACCGCCTCGTCCTTGCGGAGCAGACCATTATCCACGAAGACGCAGTGCAGCTTCTCGCCAATCGCCTTGCTCACCAGCACGGCGGCCACCGTGGAATCGACGCCGCCGCTGATGCCGCACACCACGGTCGAGTCACCCGCGACCCGCTTGATCTCCTCGATCTGGTGCTGGATGAAGCTCTTCGGCGACCAGTCAGGGGTGATGCCCGCGATGTCGATCAGGAAGTTCGAGAGGAGCTGCTTGCCGTAGAGCGAGTGCTGCACCTCGGGGTGGAACTGCAAACCGTAAACCTTGAGCGCGGCCTTGCTGCCGAAGCTCTCGATGGCGCACATCTCGGCGTTGGCCGTGCTCGCCGTGACGCGGAAACCCTCCGGCAGTTGTGTCACCTTGTCGCCGTGGCTCATCCAGACATCCGAATCGGGAATATCCCGGAACAACAGGCTCTCGTGCCCCTCCTCATGGCTGACCAGCATCCGGGCGCGTCCGAACTCCTGCTTCGACGAGCTTTCGACGTTGCCGCCGAAGTGCTTGGCGATGGCCTGCAAGCCGTAGCAGATGCCGAGCACCGGTACGCCGAGGCTGAACACCTCCGGATCGGGCATGAACGCCTTTTCATCATACACGCTGTTCGGGCCGCCGGAGAGGATGATCGCCTTCGGCTGATGCGCCCTGATCACCTCGGCGGTTGTATGGTAAGGCAGGATTTCGGAATAGATACCGATCTCCCTGATGCGCCGGGCGATGAGCTGGGTGTACTGCGAACCAAAGTCGAGCACGATGACCGATTGAAGAGATGTTGCCATGGCTGATGTTGAAACCGGGTATTTTATGGGTTTAAAACTGGTGTGGCGGCGGCTGTACACCGGTGCTGTCCGGAAGATCGACCGCGCCCGAGTTTACCGGAGCCGGGGCGCCGCTGAAATCACCGGCCTGATCGCGGGCGTAGCCTTTCGGCGTATAATACTCAATTGCGGCGTTCTGGGTCAGCGAGTCGGCTGGCGCGTTCGAGTCTCCGGCAACCGGAACAGCAATGACGCTTTCGGGCCGCTGGAAGTAGCGTTTCTCGAACGTGATCGTCGGATCGGAATAGCACTTTTTCATGAACACCGCCCAGGCCGGCAGCGCGGCTCTGGCACCCTGTCCATACTCCATCGAGGTGAAATGAACCCGCTCGTCGTCAAATCCCGCCCACACCACAGCGACAAGCTGCGGGGTGAACCCGGCGAACCAGGCGTCCCTCATGCTCTGCGTCGTGCCGGTCTTTCCGGCGACCTCCATATCGAGGCCATATCTGGCTCTGGCGGCGACGCCCGTGCCGCGATTGATCACATCCTCAAGCATCGTGACCATGATATAGTTGGTGGCCGGATCGAGGCCGAAATGGGTGCTTGGCTGGTGTTCGATGATGACGCGGCCATTCTTGTCGAGCACCTTGAGCACCGGAAGCACGTCACTCCACGAGCCGTTGTTGGCGAAGGTCGAATACGCCCTGGCCAGTTCGAGCGGCGAGACCTCCGAGGTGCCGAGCGCAATGGAGAGGTTCGGCTGCATGGGGGAGCTGATGCCCATGCGCTGCGCGTAACTGATGATTTCGGAAGGACTCAGGAACTCGTAGGCCAAGCGGATCGTGACCTGGTTGAGCGAATGGGCGAGCGCGTCGCGCAGGGTCGTCATGCCGCCGGAGCCCCCCTCGGCGTTGCGGGCGATCCAGAGACCGCCATTGCCGCTTTTCAGCGCGAGCGGCTGGTCGAGAATCTGGTAATTGGCCGGAACGCCCTGATCGATAGCCGCCGCGTAGACGAAGGGCTTGAAGGAGGAGCCTGGCTGTCGTTTGGCCTGCCAGACGTGGTCGAACTGGTAGCGGTAGTCGTCCGGCCCGAGATTGGTACCGCCAACCCACGCCTTGACATGGCCGTTGGTCGGGTCGAGGGCGACGAGCGCCATCTGCACCCTCGTTTTTTCATGAATGAGATTGTTCACCCAGGCGCGGTCAGCTCTCAGGCGGGCCAGCGCCACTTTTTCCGGCACGCCATCCTCGTTGACCATCTCCTTGAAGCGGGGACTCTCCTTGATGAACTGCGTCTTGAGCGACTCGCTGCATCGCCACGTCCGGTCAAACTGCGCCTGCAGAATCGCCGCCTGCTCGGCCACTGCCTCCTGCGCATATTTCTGCATCCGGCTGTCGAGCGTGGTCTGGATGGTCAGGCCGTCGCTGTAAACATTGATCCCGTCAAGCATAGAGGCCGACTTGATCGTCTGGCGGAGATACTCGGTGAAATAGGGGGCGAGGCCCTGATGGCTGACCGGCGTATAGTGCAGCTCCAGCGGCGTGGCCTTGGCCCGGACGGCCTGCGCGTGGGTGATGAAGCCCTCTTTTTCCATCAGGCCGATGATGAGGTTCCGGCGGGAGACAGAGGAGGAGGGATCCTTCGAAGGATCATAGGCGGTCGGATTCTTCAGCGTGGCGATCAAGGTCGCGCTTTCCGGGATGGTCAGCTCACTGGCCGGTTTGCTGAAATAGGTCTGCGCCGCCGACTCGATGCCGTAAGCTCCCGAGCCAAAATAGACCGTGTTCAGGTAGAGCGCAAGAATCTCGCTCTTGGTATAGGTGCGTTCAAGCTCGATAGCCGTGATGAGCTCCTTGGCTTTCCGGGTCAGGGTTCGCTCCTGGGTCAGAAAGAGGTTTTTGGCGAGCTGCTGCGTGATGGTGCTCGCGCCTTGCCAGCGAGTGCGCCCTTTGATGATATTTTCGCCGAACGCGATAGTGAGACGCCTGAGATCGACCCCCCAATGCTGGTAAAACGCGACATCCTCGGTAGCGATGAGCGCGTCGGGCGCCCAGCGCGAAATCGAGCGGAGCGGCACGAAGGTTCTGTTCTTGAAAAAGAACTTGTGCAGGAGCACGCCATCCTCCGAATAGACCAGCGAGGCAAGCTCCGGTTTGGGATTTTGAAGCTCTTCAAAACTCGGAAGACCTCTGAAAAGGTCGAAGCCTAATAACCCGACGGCACCGAGGAAGATGGCAAGGAGAATGCCGGAAAATTTCATAACGCCTTTCTTACTGCTTTTCGTGCTCACGTTAACATGCGTTCAGGATGATGAATCTTATGCGTCGAAACGGGCCTGCGACCCAGTCAAACCACTTCATTGAATCTGCACCCGTTCGGCCAGAGGCGCTGCGGGCTGTGTCTTTTTATAAAAATGTTCCGCAAAATCAAAATGATTTTTCAGCTGTTCGACAAAGCGCGGCGTGTCTTCGAGCATCGGAAGGTGCCCGAGATGCATGAACTGCACGAGCCGTGTCGGCGAGGTTGCCGAAGCCTTGCGCTTCTCGAACAGCGTAACAGTGCCTTCAGGCGGAATGGTGTGGTCGGCCATGCCCACGCAGCACAGCACCGGCGAGGCGATTTCAAACACGCTTCGCGTGTAATTGCGCAGCGCTTCGGGATCGATGGAGAAATGGCCGACCGCGTTGGTTGCATCCTTGTCGGAGGAGGTGAAATCCTCGATGATGATGTCGCTGTACTCCTTGCTGATATGCCCCGTGGCCGCCCGCTTGATGAACATCGTGCGCAACGGTTCGACATGGAAGATGTTGCGGAAGTTCATCGACACGTCGATCAGTCCGCCGAGGAACATGAGGCCGAGCGAGGTGAAGGGCGTCTCCTCGAAGATGCCGCAGGCGAGGATGGTCGATGAGAGCAGCGCGTCGCGGTAACGCAGGCACAGCTCCGTGGCCACCATGCCGCCCATCGAGTGGCCGATGATGTGCAGGTTCCGCGACCTGTCGAGGCCGAGATGCTCGATCAGCGCGCCCGCCTCGTCGGCAAATCCGCGAATCGTGAAATCGGGCCGGAAGCCCTGGATCGAGGTTCTGCCGGTGCCACTCTGGTCGTACGAAATGCAGCGAAAATCACTCTTGAGCCGGTCGATGGCGGGCTTCCAGTAGCGGGACGAGATTGCCCAGCCATTGACAAAAACAATCGCCGGTTTCTCTTGCGTCGATGGATTCTGTTCAGCCGTATCTTCGTAATAGAGACGGCAGCGGGAAGTGGTCAGGTAGCTCATGGGCACGCATTGTGGTTTGCGCTCTGTGAAAAAGCGAAATATACCATATATAATGATGAATGGGGAATAGTGAATGGAGGGAAAGCGGGATTGATGGACTGCGAGCTGGAAGGCTCGTGCATCGAAATCGCGATAGCGAGGAGTATGAGACTGTCTTATTACTCCGAAGATTACAACTCTTAAACAATTGCCTCGGACTTTAGCCCGGGGGTATATGGACAAAAAACAAAATCAGGGCTTCAGCCCCATCTCTTCATGTGGTGATTTTTCGACTCCACTTCACCCCGGCCTGAAGGCCGGGGCAATGCGAATGTAAGAGGAGAGAATATCCGGAGGGTTAAAACCCTCCTGAATGTAAGAGTGCTTTCTGTGCCCGGTTATCGGCAGCGGATGTTCACAGTCCAGGCGGCTCCGGGTGGCCTTCGAGCGAGGCGAGCGAGCGTTGCAGCATCTCCTCGGGCAGCGGGAAGTCGCTGATTTTGCCGGACATGTAGGCGTCGTAGCCCTGCAAGTCCATCAGGCCGTGGCCCGACCAGTTCATCAAAATCACCTTCTCCTTGCCCTCCTCCTTGGCCTGCTTCGCTTCGCGGATGGTCTGCGCGATGGCGTGCGAAGTCTCCGGCGCGGGAATGAACCCCTCGGTGTGGGCGAAGAGCAGCGCCGCCTCGTAGCACTCGGTCTGCGGCAGCGCGGTGGCTTCGATCAGCCCGATGCGCTTGACGTGGCTCACCAGAGGAGCCATGCCGTGGTAGCGCAGACCGCCCGCGTGGATCGCCGGCGGGATAAAGCGGTGACCGAGGCTGTGCATCGGCAGGAGCGGCGTCATCTTGGCCACGTCGCCGGAGTCGTAGACATATGGCCCCCTCGTGAGCGTCGGGCAGGCTTCCGGCTCGGTGGCGATCACCTTGACCTCCTTGCCATGAATCTTGTCGCAGATGAACGGGAAGCTGATGCCCGCGAAGTTGGAGCCGCCGCCCGCGCACCCGATGACGATGTCCGGATAGCGTCCGATCTTTTCGAACTGTTTGCGAGCCTCAAGGCCGATTATGGTCTGGTGCAGCATCACATGGTTCAGCACGCTGCCGAGGGCGTAACGGGTATCGTCGCGCTCGACCGCCTGCTCGATGGCTTCGCTGATGGCGATGCCGAGGCTGCCAGGCGTGTCGGGATCCTCTTCGAGCATCTTGCGCCCGATGGCGGTCTCCATGCTCGGGCTCGGGTAGCACTCCGCGCCCCAGGTCTTCATCATGATCTTCCGGAAAGGCTTCTGGTCGAAGCTGATCCTCACCATGAACACCTTGCACTCGATACCGATCAGCTTGCAGCTCATGGCCAGAGCGCTGCCCCACTGACCCGCGCCGGTCTCGGTGGTGAGGTACTTGATGCCGAACTCCCGGTTGTACCACGCCTGCGCGACCGCCGTGTTGGGTTTGTGGCTACCGGCGGGCGAGACGCCTTCGTTTTTGTAGTAGATTTTCGCCGGGGTGCCGAGAGCCGCTTCGAGCCGCCGGGCGCGATAGAGCGGCGATGGACGCCAGAGCTTGAGGATGCCGAGCACCTCGTCGGGAATGTCGATCCAGCGTTCGGTGCTGACCTCCTGCTCGATCAGGTTCATCGGAAAGACCTGCGCCAGCGCATCCGGCCCGATCGGCGTGCCGTCCGGCCCGACCGGCGGCGGCATTGGCGTGGGAAGATCGGCCTGGATGTTGTACCACTGACGGGGCATTTCATCCTCGCTGAGGAGGATTTTGGTTGGCTCTGTACTCATGCGGATAGTGCTTAGAATAAGAGAAAAAGAGTCCGTTGAAGGTGCTCATGGCCTGTATGTCAGGTTGCCATTCATGAAAATAGAGAGAGCGCGGTCGGATTGCAAAGGCTGGAGGTCGGGAATCGGCGGAGGATGAAAAAAAGCGGTGGCGGTGACAGCGATGAGTGACGAGAGGCGAATTTGAAAAGTACTTGACAGTGTGCTCTGCTCAATGTACATTGAAGTGTACATTTAAGGAGATACAGACCATGAAAACAATATCATTTACCGATTTTCGGAAAAAAGCTTCTGACGTCATCGATGAAGTTGAACAAGGCGAGGCCTTTATTCTTATGCGTCGCGGAAAACCTGTCGCGGAAGTGGTTCCCTATTCAGATGAAACGTTACAGACGCCATCATGGAAGCAATCATTGACCCGTTTGCGCATGAAAGGCAGTGATCTCTCTTCTGCAATTTTAGATGAACGTGAGGCGAGCTGATGAAGCTGCTTGTCGATACCTCATCATTTGCGAAAAGATATATACAGGAAGCGGGAAGCGAACAGCTCGATGCATTGCTTCAGCAAGCTTCGGAACTGGCTCTTTGCGTAATCCTGATTCCAGAGCTTATTTCCGCATTGAATCGGCGGTTACGTGAAGAGGCGCTCACAAGGGAGCAGTACCAGAGAGCTAAATTTTTGCTGTTGAATGACGTGCGTGACGCAACCATCCTTCAGCTGACCCCTGCGGTTATTTCACGTTCGGTAACGCTTATGGAAAACTCGGCATTACGCGCCATGGATGCCCTGCATGTCGCTTGCGCACTGGAGTGGAAGGCCGACCTATTCGTGACATCGGATAAAAGACAATTCGATTCAGCCGTCAACGCAGGTCTGAATACAGAATATCTTGGTCAGCAAATGCAATAAATATAAAGCTTTAAAACGTGGGATTTTCAGTTAGATCAATGAGGCTTGAAGTGGACCCCAGCGATCAGACAGAATCGGGTCGAGTTTAAGCTGGTAACTCGCTGTTGTTCATGCAGCTGATTGATGCTGCGCTGTAACCTCTGACGACCCATCAGAGGATTTCTTTTGAGAG
>Ga0326726_10000270_pt1 | contig 50105 bp, 55 predicted proteins | sample MHFenrmetagenome_2_FD_207603 | JGI IMG/M metagenome (GOLD analysis project Ga0326726, IMG submission 207603) | Lab enriched peat soil microbial communities from Michigan Hollow, Ithaca, NY, United States - MHF15MN | ecosystem: Environmental > Terrestrial > Soil > Wetlands > Peat | place: USA... | reverse complement strand
CCTCCAGCGCGACCTTGGCCTTGAACTGTGCCGTGAATTTGTTGCGTTTCTTCTCGCTCATAACTTGACCCTCTTTTCGGGCAAGTTACCACCTTAATCCGCTGTCCAAAAATCGGGGTACACTATAATCCAGGTCGCCCGGTTTACGGCATCTGCCAGGATGCTCCTCTTTTAGAGAAAACCGATCTTTTATCCGCTCTTCGATTTTCTGCGCAAATTCAAGAATGAAGCGGCTCTGGTTTGCACCCCTGACCTCCTCGAAAGATTTGGCTCTGTCCATGAAATAGAACTGAAGCTTTTCGAGGCCACGCATATCCTGCCACACCATGTCAATGGGTTTCAAAGCGACCGGAAAGCATTTGGGCATCAGCTTCGGAACCTCCTCTTCAAGGATATAGGCGCTGGCGAAAAAATTGGTCGAAACGAGCAGAATTCCGCCATCGCACTCATCGATCCGCCGTTGCAACTCTTCGTGCCAGTTTTCCCCACAAAGCAGGTCTTTATCGGAGGCAAACACAAACTCGTACTCTTTTGAAGATTTTAGTCCTGCTTTGATCATGCCGAAAAACTTCTCCTTGAGCGCCTTGTCCGCCGAAGCATACGATAGAAACAGCTTGATGCGTGGCTTGATTTTTGCCATGATCTCCACCGCCTCCGACGACCGGTAGCCGTGCATCTCCCTGATGCCGGAATTCAATGCCTGTTCGACATTGGCGGCATTGGCTGAAGCTTGCTCTTCTCGCTGTTTTTCGGACATGATTATTGACTGTGGTTGCTAAACCGTCAGAGATATGGCGTAAAAAAGAATATAGGAAATCAGCAGGGCATCCGGCAATCGGGTGCGTCTTTGCCGGGAGCGCTCCCAGGTGTGGACACACTCTCCTACCCGCACACTTCGCGGATGGCGCGGGCGATGATGGGGATGCCGCGTTCGATCTCGTCGGGGGTGTTGTTGCAGTAGGAGAGGCGCATGGTGTTGTTGCGCTGGCCTGCGGGGTCGAAGGTGCTGCCGGTGACGAAGACGGCGCCGCCGTCGATGGCGAGCTTGAGGATGGGCGTCGAGTCGCTCCCTTCGGGCAGGGTGAGCCAGATGTAGAAGCCGCCTCGCGGTTCGTTCCAGCGGACGTACTCCGGCAGGTGATTCCTGAGCGCATCGGTCATGCAGGCTGCGCGGCGCTTGTATTCCTCGCGCACACTGGCGATGTAGCCGTCGATCTTGCCGGAGCGGATGAAGGCGTCGGCGATGACCTGCGAGAAGCTCGGCGAGCAGGCGTCGGCGGATTGCTTGATCAGCTCGCACTTTTCGTAAATCGCGGGCGGGGCGAGCAGCCAGCCGAGGCGCAAACCGGGGCCGAGAATCTTGGAGAAGGAGCCCATGTAGCAGATGTCGATCCCTTCCGGGTCGAGCGCCTTGATGGGCTTGAGCCGCTCGCGATCCTCCTCGCTGAACCAGAGGTCGCCATAAGCGTCGTCCTCGATGAGCGGAATGTCGCGCCCCTGCAACGCCTCGACCAGCTCCCGCTTCCGCTCCGAGGTGTAGAGCATTCCCGCCGGGTTGTGGAAGTATGGCGTGATGTAGAGGAACTTCGCCGGATCGGGCCGCGCGGCCTCTTGGCGCAGCATGGCGATGTCGAGGCCCTCCTCGTCAACCGGAATCGAGACGATCTGCGCGCCTGCGGAGCGGAAGGCCGCGATGGCTCCGATGAAGCAGGGATACTCGGTGAGCACCCGGTCGCCGGGATCGACGAAGGCTTTGGCCACGATGCTCAGCCCCTGCTGCGAGCCGGTGGTGATCATGAGCCGGTTGCTTTTGACCGGCAGCCCCTTGCGTTCGAGAAAGCCGGAGAGCGATTCGAGCAGCGACGGCAGGCCGGGCGTGGGGCCGTACTGGAAGGCCGCCTGTTTGGTTCTGGTGTCAAGCCCCCGGAACAGCGCCTCCACCTCATCAACCGGAAACAGTTCGTTGCCCGGCATTCCTCCGGCGAACGAAATAATGTCAGGCCGGGAAGCAAGGCTCATCAGCTCCCGGATGGCCGATGAGCGAAGCGCGGAAACCGAAGCGGAAAATCGTGGCATAACTAATGATTTTTCAGAGCTGTCTCAAAAAGAACATATCAGAACCTTTTTCTTCGTGTGTCATTCTGAGTCCGACGAGGTCGGGCGAAGAATCCAGAGGATTTTGTAACACATTGCAATCCATTCGGTTATCATCAAACTTGCAAGGAACTGGATTCTTCACTTCGTTCAGAATGACAAAGAATCTGAATTCTGAGACAACCTCATTCAATGGCGGACAAGAATGTCCGCCCTCCTTTTTTCTCTTTCTTCAAACCTGGTATACATCCCCCGCCTTGAGCAGCTCCATCTCGTGGAGTTGCAGCACCTCGATGGCTTTCTTCGGCGAGTCGGTACGGATGACCGCCGTCGCGCGGTCGTCGCTGCTGGCGAAGGCGTACATGTATTCAATGGAGATGCCGTTGTCGGTCAGGATCTGCAATGCGTGATGCAAGGCGCCCGGCTTGTTGCGCATGACGATGCCGATGACGTCGGTGATTTTGACCGCGAAGCCGCGCTCTTTGAGCACCTTTTCGGCCAGCTCGGGCTTGCCGGTGATGACGCGCAGGATGCCGAAATCGGTCGTGTCGGCGATGCTGAAGGCCGAGATGTTGATGTCGTTGTCGGCGAGTATGCCGGTCAGTTCGGTGAGCCGTCCCGCCCGGTTTTCGAGAAACACCGAAAGTTGCCTGATGATCATGATTCCTCCGGTTACTTGAGTTTGCGTTTGTCAACCACCCGTTGCGCCTTGCCCATGCTGCGCTCGATGGTGCCCGGCTCGACCAGTCGTACGCTCGCGTGCAGGCCCAAAAGGCTGGTCAGGTTGCCGCTGATGCGCTTGCGGAGTCCCTCCAGCTCCTTGACCTCGTCTGAGAAGAACTGCTCTTCGACCTCGACCTGGATTTCGAGGGTGTCGAGGTTGTTTTCGCGATCCACCACGAGCAGGTAGTGCGGTTTCGTTTCGCTCATTTCGAGCAGCACCGATTCGACCTGCGACGGGAAGACGTTCACGCCGCGGATGATGAGCATGTCGTCCGAACGTCCGACGCACTTCTCCATCCTGACCAGCGTGCGGCCGCAGTCGCACTTCTCGACGTGCAGGCGGGTCAGGTCGCGCGTGCGGTAGCGCAACAGCGGCATCGCCTCCTTGGTGACGGTGGTGAAGACCAGCTCGCCGAGCGTGCCGTATGGAAGTACTTCGCAGGTTTCGGGATCGATGATCTCCGGGATGAAGTGATCTTCGAAGATGTGCATTCCCCGCTGGCAGGCGCACTCCATCGAGACGCCTGGGCCGATCACCTCGGAGAGGCCGTAGATGTCGTACGCCTTGAGGCCGAGCAGGTGCTGGATCTGCGCGCGCATCTCTTCAGTCCACGGCTCCGCGCCGAATATGCCCGCCTTGAGCTTGATCTTGGAGCGGTCGAGCTTTTCCTCGGCAATCGCCTCGCCGAGATAGGCGGCATATGACGGGGTGCAGGCAATGGCTGTCGAGCCGAAATCCTCCAGCAACTGAAGCTGCTTCTTGGTGTTGCCGCCGGAAATCGGAATGACCGACGCGCCGATCTTCTCCGCGCCGTAGTGCAGGCCGAGGCCGCCGGTGAAGAGGCCGTAGCCGTAAGCTACCTGCACGATATCGTCGCGGGTGACGCCCGCCATCGTGAGCGAGCGGGCCACCACCTCCGACCACATCAGGATGTCGTTGTGCGTGTAGCCGACCACGGTGGATTTGCCGGTGGTGCCGCTGGAGGCGTGCAGCCGCACCACGTCGTGCTGCGGCACGGCGAACAGCCCGAAGGGGTAGTTGTCGCGCAAGTCCTGCTTGGTGGTGAAGGGGAGCTTTCGGAGGTCTTCGATCGAGCGGATGTCGCCCGGCTCGATGCCCATCTCCTGAAGCTTGTTGCGATAGAAGGGAACGTTGAAGTAGATGCGTTCCACCATCTCCCGCAGGCGCTCTCCCTGCAATGCAGCCAGTTGCTGGCGATCCATGCACTCGTGATACTCGTTCCAGATCATGAGGTGGTTTGGTTAGCGTTGGATAAAGTAAGTCCCTTGCGGAATGCCCTGATGTTGATCTCGACGATCTCCGGCCCCTTGGAGCCGAACAGGGCTTCGATGCCCGCTTCGAGGCGCTCCGGCTCGATGCCGGTGAAGGGAGCCGCCGCGCCGAGCATCACCATGTTCGAGGCTCTCGCGCCTCCCGCCTCGCGGGCGAGCTTCTCGGCGGGCACGAGCACCGGCTGGACGGCGGAGTTCAGCGCTTTGATGATGCGCTCCACCGGCGGGTAGCCCTCCACGTTCACGAAGGGGTCGATCGAAGTGACCACATGGCCCTCCGGCGCGAGCCACGGCAGGTAGCGCAGCGATTCGAGCGGTTCGACCGAGAGGATGAGGTCAGCCGTGCCGAGCGAGATCAGGTCGGCGAACAGCTCCCGGTCGGAGATGCGCAGGTGCGACTGCACCGCCCCGCCGCGCTGGCTCATGCCGTGCACCTCGGCCTGCCGGATATGCAAACCCGCGTCGAGCGCCGCCCAGTCGATAACCGCCGCGATGCTGAGGATGCCCTGTCCGCCGACTCCGGCGATAATGATATTCTTCTCCATGACGGCTACTCCCCCTTTGCCGCCGCGCGGCGCTTCTTCCTTGCAGCGGTCTCGATGCACTCCCGCCGGGCGATTACCACCGACACGCCGTCATAGGCGATCTCCTCCCGAAGCACGGTGATGTTCTCCTGCAAGTGCTGCTTGAGGGGCGTGATGACGCGGATATGCGTCTCCTCGACGCCAAGGCCCCGGCAGATTCGCTCCAGCTTCGAGCCTGACGCCGACGAGCACTGCCCGCCGGTCATGGCGGTGGTGTCGTTGTCGGCGATGATGACCGTCACCGGAGAGCGGTCGTTGACTGCGTCGAGCAGGCCGGTCATGCCGGAGTGGGCGAAGGTCGAGTCGCCGATGACGCACACCGCCGGACGAAGCCCCGCATCGGCGGCCCCTTTGGCCATCGTGATGGATGCGCCCATATCCACGCAGGTGTGGATGGCGTTGAAGGGCGACAGTGCCCCGAGGGTGTAGCAGCCGATGTCCGAAAAGAGGTGGTGCTCCGCGTGTTCGCGCATGACGAGGTTGAGCGCATCGAACAGGTCGCGGTGGCCGCAGGCCCGGCACAGCTCCGGCGGGCGGTTGATCACGATCTCCGGCACGGCGGTGGTTTCGGGCGGCGTCACGCCGAGCGCCGAAGCCACGAGGTCGGTTGTCAGCTCTCCGGCCCTCGGTAACGCGCCATCCATGCGCCCACTGATTTTTGATGAACCGAAGTAGCCCCGGAACAGCTCCTCGTAGACCGGATAGCCCTCCTCGACCACGAGCACCGATTTACAGGCGGCGAACAGCTCGTTCACCAGCTCCCTCGGTGGCGGATACTGGCCGATTTTGAGCACGCGGCAGTCGATGCCGTGCATCCGGCGAGCCTCCATGACGTAGTTGTAACCGATGCCAAACGCCACGACGCCAAGCGCCACGACGCCAAGCGGCCCCTCGCCTTCGATGGCGCGGTTCAGGAACGACGACTCCGAAAGCGCTTCGAGCTGCGGCTGGAGGTCGAGCAGATGCTGGTACTGCCGCCGGGCGTTGTGCGGCATGAGTACGAAGCGCTCCGGTGCGTACTCGGCGTGAAGCGGGTTTTGCGCCACCGCCGGCCGCCGCTTGATACCCGCCCGCGAGTGCGACAGGCGCGTCGTCATGCGCACGATCACCGGCAGCTTCACCGATTCGGACAGCTCGAAGGCGTGGCGCATCGCGTCATACAGCTCCTGCTGCGACGACGGTTCAAGCGCCGGCGCCATCGCGAAGCGCCCGTAAACGCGGCTGTCCTGCTCGTTCTGCGACGAGTGCATCGACGGATCATCCGCCACGGCAAGCACCAGCCCGCCGTTCACTCCCGTGATCGCCGAGTTGATGAAGGCGTCCGCCGCTACGTTCAGCCCCACGTGCTTCATGCACACCAGGCTGCGCTTTCCGGCGTACGACATGCCGAGCGCCGCCTCGTAGGCGGTCTTCTCGTTCGACGACCACGAGGAGCGGATAGCTCTTTTGCGAGCGAGCGCGGAGCGCTGGATGTATTCGGTGATTTCGGTGGACGGTGTGCCGGGATAGGCATAGACGCCGGACAGCCCGGCATCGATCGCGCCCTGCGCGACAGCCTCGGCCCCAAGAAGAAGTAAACGACTGCTATTCATCTGCTGGTTCAAACATGATCAATTGCTAAAGATCATAATTTTTTGTCACAAAGCGCACTGGAAAAAATGATGGTGCGACTGGGAGCAGGAGCGTTGGGTTTGACGCTCGAATATTCAGGAGGGCTTCAGCCCGACAGGCATTTGAATTTTACATTCTCTTCAATTGCCCCGGGTTTAAACCCGGGGAAGAAAGAGCGCCAGCCTTTTTTTTAGCCCAATTTCCATATTCATCGATGCATACTGACAAAAGATTGGGCTGAAGCCCGGAAAAAAATAGATGAATTCCTGAACCCCCAGCTGAAGCCGGGGGCAACTGAATAAGGGGAAAATGCCGTGATTTGTGTATGTTGCCGTATAGTTCGGTCTCTTTTTCTTTGACAGAAAAACGGACTCCTCCATGACAGAGATTCATCAAGCGAGAACCGTCCGGATTCTCATTGCGCCGCCGTCCGAAAGTCCGGATTTTCATTCTGCAATCACTCCATTTTCTTTTTTACCTTCGTGAGATACCCATTGACGAGCAAAAGAAAATGAACCTTTGAAGACGACGCACACCATTATTCAGGGCGACAGCCGCCAGATGAACCTCTTGCCGGATCACTCGGTGCATCTGGTCATCACCTCGCCGCCCTACTGGCAGCTCAAGGATTACGGCAGCGAGCGGCAGATCGGCTTTCACGATAGCTATGAAGAGTACATCAACAACCTGAACCTCGTCTGGAGCGAGTGCGACCGGGTGCTGCATCCGGGATGCAGGCTCTGCATCAACATCGGCGACCAGTTCGCCCGCTCGGTCTATTACGGGCGCTACAAGGTCATTCCCATCAGAACGGAGATCACCCGGTTCTGCGAAGCAATTGGCCTCGATTACATGGGCGCGGTGATCTGGCAGAAGGTCACGACCACGAACACGACTGGCGGGGCCACCATCATGGGCAGTTTTCCCTATCCACGGAACGGGATTCTCAAGCTCGACTATGAGTTTATCCTCATCTTCAAAAAGCAGGGAACCGCACCAAAACCCACGCCCGAACAGAAAGAGCGCTCCGCCATGACCAAAGAGGAGTGGAACGCCTATTTCGCGGGCCACTGGAACTTCGCGGGCGCGAAGCAGGACGGCCATATCGCCATGTTTCCAGAGGAGTTGCCGTCGAGGCTCATCAAAATGTTCGCCTTCTCGGGCGACACGGTGCTCGATCCCTTCATGGGCAGCGGCACGACCTTGCTCGCGGCAAAAAATCTCGGACGGAACTCTGTTGGCTATGAAATCAATCCCGAATTCATCGACATCGCCAAAGTCAAGCTCAACGCGCAGCAGCAGGATCTCGACGGAACCGAGTTTCACTTCCGCGAAGATCGTCTGCAAGGCAACATCGCCGGCATGCTCGACACCTTGCCCTACCTCTACGAAGACCCGCACAAGCTCGACAAAAAGGTCGATCCGCGAAAGCTGACCTTTGGATCGAGAATCGATCACCGGAACGGAGCGCAACGCGAGGAGTTCTTCACGGTCAGCGACATTCTGAGTCCCGAACGGATTCGTCTCTCCAATGGTCTGCTCGTCCGTCTGATCGGCATCAGGGCAGAGTCTGAAAAAAAGGAGATGGCCATGCGCTTTCTCGCGGAAAAGGTCAGAGGCAAAAAGGTGTTCATGAAATACGACACCATGAAACACGACGAGCAGCGTAATCTGCTGTGCTACCTCTACCTCGAAAACAAAACCTTTGTCAATGCCCATCTGATCAAAAGCGGTTTTGTGGGGATCGACGAGAGCTATGAGTATAAATACAGGGAAAAATTCTTAACGCTAACCGCGCAAATCGATGGCTAAAGAGTGGATTCTCAACAGCGCGATGAATCGCTTTCAGCTCAACTTCAAAAAAAACGTTGGGCCGACCTCTGAATCGATCAGGAAATGCTCGCCGAAAAACCTTGAAGAGTGGCGTGACTATTATTACTCGCACGTCAGACCGGAAGAGCACATTGTTGAACTTGGCAAACGACTTTATGTAAAAATAACGGAAGTGATTCAGTCCGAAGTGGCAGATGTTACTGAGGAGGATTGTGTTCAGTACATGAAACAATTGGTCATAGACAGGACGTATGATGGCTACATGACTGAAATTCAGACCGTTTACGGTCAGTTACAGCATCTACTTGGCGTTAAAATCGAATCAGCGCCAGACGAATGGGATCGCCTGTACAACGTTGACTTTTTCATCAGCGTCAACAAGCACTCTATCGGTTTGCAGATCAAGCCGATTACCTTTGGCGGCAGCGCTCCACAGCTTCCGGAGATTTTCAAGGAGAAATCGATTCAGGAAGAGACGCACAAGGCGTTCAGCGAGAAATTCGGAGGGAAGGTTTTCTATGTCTACTCCGCCAAAACCGGAGAGAAAAAAGAGATTTGCAATCCCGAAGTCATCGGCGAGATCGAAATGGAGATCAGGCGGCTGTCGTGAGCATTTCCTGAAAATCGAATCAGATTGAAACCCGCCCCATCATTATCCCGCGCCCTCTATCTCCTTCTTCCTGAACTCTATCGCCAGCCACTTCTCCTCGTACCCGGCGTGGGCGACTTTCATTCCCGCGAGGAAGGTTGGCAGCACGACGCCTTTCTGGTAGTTGCCGATGCGGACGGTCAGCGAGTCGCCGACCTGCACGACGTTGGCCTCCATGTGGTTGTCGAGACCGGGCACCTCCTTGCGGAAGAGCAGCACCCTTACTTTATGGACAACGTTTGATTTATCGCGAGCAATGAGGTATCCTTACTGGTAATACGTAATACTGGAGAGCAAAATGAAAGTGACAACCAAAGGACAGGTGACGATACCTGTTGACATAAGGAAAAAGTTAGGGATAGCTCCGGATACAGAAGTCGATTTTGTGCAGGAGGGGGATCGCGTCATTTTGGTAAAACGGAAAAATGCAGCGCCCGCGAGCCGCACGTTTAAAAAGCTGAGAGGGGTTGCGACGGTCAAGATGACTACGGACGAAATCATGGCGCTTACCAGAGAGGTATGAACGGACTGCTCGTTGATTCCAATATTATCCTCGATGTATTTCTCGATGATCCTGTTTGGGCCGACTGGTCGGAGTCCGCTCTTTCTGAATATGCTGTCCACACCCCTTTATTCATCAATCCAGTCATCTATTCCGAAATTTCCATTGGCTTTGAAAAGATCGAGGAGCTGGAGGCAGCGCTGGCAAAAAGTGGATTTCAGATGCTGGATATTCCGAAGGAGGCCCTTTTTCTTGCTGGCAAAGCGTTTCTCAACTACCGAAAGCACAAAGGTGAAAAGCGCTCCCCGTTGCCTGACTTTTTTATCGGAGCACATGCCGCAGTCTCTGGTCTCGAATTGATCACAAGAGATAAAAACAGGTATCAAACCTATTTCCCGACAGTCAGAATCATCGCTCCTGAATAATGAACGGCCGTTCATCCCGCGCCCTCCGCCTCCTTCTTCCTGAACTCGATGGCCAGCCACTTCTCTTCGTATCCGGCGTGGGCGACTTTCATTCCTGCGAGGAAAGTCGGTAACACCACGCCTTTCTGGTAGTTGCCGATGCGGACGGTCAGCGAATCGCCGACCTGCACGACGTTGGCTTCCATGCGGTTGTCGAAGACGAAGGGCAGGCGCAGCTTCATCACGTAGTGCCCCTCGCCGAGCTTGACGATCTCCGTATGCTCCTCATGATAGAAGATGTCGAGCGGGTTGCGCTCACCGTAGACTGTTTCGCCGACGAGCTTGAGCATGTCGAGGCCGAGCACCTCGCTGCGGAAGAGCGGCACCTGGGTGATGGGAATCGGCGCGAACGAGGATTCGATCTGCTCAATGTATTTTTTCTGAATCTCCTTCCACCCTTTGAAGTACTGTCCGTCAACATCATCCATGTAGACGCGATTGATGACGATCTGGTCAACCGTGATGCCGTAAAGGTTGAGGTAGGTGAGCGCGCGCATCGACTCCTTGATGACCATCTTTTCAGGATTCATGACCAGCCGCACGGTGGTTTTCGAGTCGTCCGAGAGCAGCTCGATGATCCCGTCAACCGACGAAAAGAGGTGATCGACCTGGTCATAGACCTCGGTGTCGGGCACGAAGTCGTGCAGCCGGCTGATGCGCTTGGAGAGTGGGCGGATGACCGGTTTGACCACGTATTTCTCCATGTTGCGCATGAGCTTGAGCATCCAGCCGAAGGTCTCGGGAATGGAGAGCAGACGCAGCGTCTCGCCGGTCGGGGCGCAATCCACCACGAGCAGGTCATACTCGTTCGACTCGTTGTATCGCTTGATGTAGGATAGCGAAAACAGTTCCTCCATGCCCGGTAATACGCCCATCTCCTCGACGTAAATTCCCTCGATCCCCTGCACCTGCATCAGGTGGGCGAAGTGTTCGCGCACCACCTCCCAGTTGAGCGAGAGGTCGCCGTACACGCTCACCTCCTGGCCCCAGAGGTTCTCGGCCACCTTCACCGGCGATGGGCCGAGTTCGATGTCGAAAGAGTCGCCGAGGCTGTGGGCGGGATCGGTCGAGATGACCAGCGTCTTGAAGCCGAGAGCCGCCGCCCGAACGGCAGTTGCCGCCGCGATGGAGGTCTTGCCGACGCCCCCTTTGCCGGTGAACACGATGTTTCTCACGACGCCTCCTTTGGAGGAATGGTTTTTTCGCCAGGGAACTGCCGTAATAAAGAGAACCAAATCACCTGGTTGATAATTTCAGATTTACGTGATGGCGGCTGGCGCTGTAGGGGCGACCGGCCGATCGCCCTTACGAATAGCGAGATGGTACAATCGCCGATGCAGTGCAGCCCCGACAAGGATGTCGTTATTCGGAATGCATCCTAGGGGCGAACCTGCATGTTCGCCCTTGTTTGGCGTGATTGTTGTGTTATTACTCCTGCGATTAAAACTCTTAACAATTGCCCCGGACTTCAGTCCGGGGTAGGCGAATAAGACAAAATAAATCGGGGCTTTAGCCCAATCTCTTGATGCGGTGGCATTTGCGATTTATTGTTGCCGGAATAATAACCCTTTAGCGCAGGGCAGACACGCAGGTCTGCCCCTACGAAAGATCAATGCTGCTCCTTCCGGCACTTTTAAGTGTGAGTTTCCGTTCACGCGGCATCAGGAATATCTCTTTTTTAGGTGAAATTCCGGTTGACTCTTGCTTAATTATGAGCATATGATTATAGTTGAGACGCATGGCTCGCGGTATCCCGTTCACTCTGTTTGTTTCTGCAAGCCCGGCATCCATTGCCGGTGTTCTCAAGGATTCTGATCGTGTCATGATCGCGGACATGCCTTCACGTATTTATCAGCGTATTCATTCGGGCATCCTTGATGTAAAATAGCCGCGTGTATTTTTTTCCGGCGCGGAGAGGATTGCTCGCGATGTATTTTTGGTTTATCAATTGAAAATGTGACTCATCTATGGCAAAGGTCGTCGTTTTGGGAGCTGGCGTTTCAGGGCATACCTGCGCTTCGTTTCTCAAGAAAAAGCTCGGTAAGCAGCACGAGGTGGTTGTCGTTTCGCCCAACAGCTACTATCAGTGGATTCCGTCGAACATATGGGTCGGCGTCGGACAGATGACCATCGACGATGTGCGCTTCAAGCTCAAAAAGGTCTATGACCGCTGGGGCATCGACTTCAAGCAGGCCAAGGCACTGTCGATCCATCCCGAAGGCGACGCTTCCATCAGCAAGGGTTACGTCACCATCGAATACACCGATGAAGAGTACGCCGGGTACACCGAGACGGTCGATTACGACTACCTCGTCAACGCCACCGGCCCGAAGCTGAATTTCGAGGCGACCGAGGGGCTCGGCCCGGACAAGAACTCGCTCTCGGTCTGCACCTACAGCCATGCTGCGCACGCCTGGGAGGAGCTGCAGAAGAGCATCGAGAAGATGAAGAACGGCCAGAAGCAGCGCTTCCTCATCGGCACCGGCCACGCGATGGCCACTTGCCAAGGCGCGGCTTTCGAGTATATCCTCAACGTGGCATACGAAATTTCACGTCGCGGCCTGAGCCACCTGGCGGAGATCACCTGGATTTCAAACGAGTACGAGGTTGGCGATTTCGGCATGGGCGGCGCGTTCATCAAACGCGGCGGCTATATTACGCCAACAAAGGTATTCACCGAGTCGCTCCTTGCCGAATACGGCATCAAGTGGATCCGTCGTGCAGGTGTTTATAAGGTTGAGCCGGGCGTGGCCCACTACGAAACCCTCGATGGCGAAATGCTCACGCAGGAGTTCGATTTCTCGATGCTCATTCCGTCATTCTCCGGCGTCGGCCTCACCGCCTTCGACAAGAACGGCAACGACATTACCGACAAGATGTTCCTGCCGAACAAGTTCATGAAGGTCGATGCCGACTACGCCGCCAAACCTTTTGCCGATTGGGGTGCGGAGGACTGGCCGACCATCTACCAGACCCCGATGTACAGCAATATTTACGCTGCGGGCATCGCCTTCGCGCCGCCGCATCCGATTTCCAAGCCGATGATGAGCGTGAACGGACGGCAGATTTTCCCGACGCCGCCGCGCACCGGTATGCCGTCGGGCGTTATCGGCAAGATCATCGCGCTCAACATCACCGAGCAGATCAAGGGCGGCCACAAGGAGCACCACCACAAAGCCTCGATGGCCCGCATGGGCGCGGCCTGCATCGTCTCCGGCGGCTTCGGCTCCTTCACCGGCCTCGGCGCGTCGATGACCGTGTTCCCCATCGTGCCGGACTGGGAGAAGTACCCGGAGTGGGGTCGCGACATGACCTATTCGGTCGGCGAAGCCGGTCTGGCCGGTCACTGGCTGAAGTTCATCCTGCACTACCTCTTCTTCCACAAGGCGAAGGGCTATCCCTTCTGGTACCTGATTCCGGAGTGAGGTTCGAGCGCCGTGAGCAGCACGATAACTGCGTTGGGCGGTACTCGAAATCCTCACGTACTATCAGTACGTTCCGGTTTCTCCGTTCCGTCCGCCTTGCTCTCGCGCCCCTCACGGCGCTCGATCATGTGCCTGTACTGATTGTTTTATACGTTAAAAGACAACTCAAACTCGTGAATCATGGGTAACTATAAATTCAAGGCATATTACGACGAAGCCTATCCGCCGGTGCCGGACAAGTCGACGCTCTTCTGGCGCAAGTTCGTGCCGTGGCAGCTTGTCAGGTTCATCATTCTGAACATCAAGATGATCCGAATCGTGGCGGGCGGTCACTCCTGATCGTCACCTCTCGCTTTCGGGAATCAGCAAACAGCCCCGGATGCTTCGGACAACTCCGCAAGCGCCCGGGGCTTTTTCGTTTTCTGCGTCGTAATAGTTTTTTGGTGTTTATCCGTGTACATTGATTATGAAATGATGAGCGGTATTTCGACTGGCGGATGAGAGTCGATGTCCAGAACGTTTTGAAAAGATTGCCGATTCTTACCTGGATATTTTTGAAAATATCAACGACGCGAGGTGGTTATGGAAAAGAAAGCCGACGAACTCTCTGTTTTTATCGGCGAAGCACTCCGGAAGGAGATTCCACGCGACCGCATACGGGAGGTGCTGCTCAAGGCTGGCTGGCAGCAGGAACAGGCACAGCGGGCGCTTGATGAATATGCGGAGATTGATTTTCCGATACCAGTGCCGAAGCCGAAACCCTATCTCTCGGCACGTGAGGCCTTTTTCTACCTCCTGCTTTTCGTGACGCTGTACGTCAGCGCCTTCAACTTTGGCAACCTGCTGTTTATTTTCATCGACCAGGCCGTGCCTGATCCGGCCCAGCCCTCTGCTGAACTATGGCTCATCGACAGTATCCGGGGCGCGGTTTCGTCACTTGTCGTCGCCTTTCCCCTCTTCCTCTATCTCTCAAGGAAAATAGCCCGCGAACTGCTGAGCACGCCTGCTGGCAAGGCATCTGGCGTCCGTCGCTGGCTCACCTATCTTACCTTGTTCATCGCTTCATGCATCATTCTTGGTGATGTTTCCGTTCTGCTCTACAATCTGCTCGGCGGAGAGCTGACTCTACGCTTCATCCTCAAAGCGCTGGTGGTAGGCGGCATTGCCGGCACCATACTCCTTTACTATCTCCGGGGATTGCGCAGGGAGGAGGCGGCAGTATGATGAACGCGGGAAAAGAGCGGCTGCTTGCCGCTGCATTCACCCTTCTGGTTATCGCCGCCGTGATCCGTGCTCTCTTTATGATCGGGCCGATAGGCGAGCAGCGCCAAAGGAAATTCGATGAAAAGCGCCTGAGCGACCTTCAGCGAATCTCCTCCTCGATCAACTACTATTTCACCACCCATTCCGAACTGCCCGGCCAGCTTGATGTGCTCGTCAAGGAAGCGGGCATGAATATTCCAATTCGCGATCCGGAAACCGGCAAGCTCTATGAATACCATAAGATATCATCCGAACGCTATGAGCTTTGCGCCACCTTTTCGCTCGGATCGGGCGACCAGACGGAACTGCGCTGGTCGCACAAAGCCGGGCATGCATGTTTCAGCATGAGCGTTCAGCGTTGAGCCGCTGATTTTCAGGTATTGACAAAGCCTTGGCGAATCGGTACGTTAACCTTTTGCAGCCTCTTGATGCAACAGTTCTTTCCCGTTATGCTCGTTGAAAGTGTTTTCCCCATCAACCAGACACAGCAAAACCATGCAGGTATCCGACAACTGTCTGAAGATTATCAGGGAATTTGAGGGATTCAAATCCAGGCCTTATCTCTGCCCGGCGGGCGTGCCCACCATTGGCTATGGCTCAACTCGCTATGCCAACGGCACAGCCGTAAAATTGACCGACCCGCCCATCACCGAGGGCCAGGCCGACGAGATCATGCACGCCACACTCGGGCAGTATGTCGATGCCGTCAGCCGCTACGTGACCGCGTCAATCAATCAGAACCAGTTCGACGCGCTCGTCGATTTCGCTTACAACGCCGGAGCGCAGAACCTTCGCACCAGCACACTGCTCAAGCTGCTCAATAAGGGCGACTACGCAGGAGCTGCCGCCCAGTTCGACGTATGGGTAAACGGCGGCGGCAAAAAGCTGCCCGGTCTTGTGCGCCGGAGGGCTGCCGAACGGGTGCTGTTCGAAACGTCCGTGGCGTGATGGTCAATCAATGCTTGCCGAGCCAAAACGCGGTAGAAAACTGAGAAACAAAGAGCTTGAATCCTGAGCAGGAACAGCAGATTCAGAAAATGATCGCCGATCATTACCCCGATCAATTGGTATTGCCTTTTGCGCTCCGGGTTCGTCAGGCAATCCAGCTATTGATTATCAAGTAGTCTGGCATCACCATGCCCATATGCACGGTTGGCCACTATCTGTTACTCCGGGATTATATTCTGCAACTGCCGATCAGAAAAGCCTGTGAACAGTGCCCTGCAGAAGTAGAACATTGGATGCCGGGATCATATCTGGCCATCAATGCAAATGCTGAAAAAGCCCGGATTTACCGGAGTGATTTGAAACAGGTAGCGCATAGAATTCCTCTGGCAATAAAGAGTGTTATTTTTTTCTTATTTTCTTCAGAATTTCGTAACCTTCAAAGGATTCGCCGAGATTTTCGTTAGTTTCATGCCCCTTTGATTTGTTGAACCTGAACTTGCAGCACCTCGTATTTTTTCTGTCTAAAGAGCCGTTCTTCTATGTTTTCCGTGAGTATTGCCGCGTTGCCGTTTATAGAAAATGTATTCTGTTGACTGTCGAGAAATCTCTTAAGCGAGATTCATTGCGCAAGAAGTGAGAGTTTTACGATGACTCGGAGTTGTGCTTTTTGGTATCGGTAAATAAATATTTTTTGTGGTCAAGCTAAATCGGAGATAAAATATGTATATGAAACCTTTATCGGCATTGACGCCGGTCGTACCAATGATAGCATTGTCATTGCTGGCTGGTTGTGCTACGGAAACCCATCAGGCGCTGGTGGTTGACAAGGTCAACAGTGCTGCGCATCAGTATGCGGGCGTCAAATCCAATCTTGTCGTCGGGAAATTTGAAAATCGTTCGAGTTTCATGCGCGGACTGTTTTCCGATGGCAATGACCGCCTCGGAAGTCAGGCCAAGACTATTCTCCTGTCTCACTTGCAGCAGTCAAATTATTTCAATGTCATGGACAGAGATAACATGAATGAGGCAAAATTCGAGGCGAATCTTGGGGGAAAGACGCAGAATCTCAAAAGCGCCTCGTATCTGATCACCGGCGACGTGACTGAGTTCGGCAGAAAAGAGACGGGAGATCAGCAGCTCTTCGGAATTCTTGGCCGGGGCACCTCGCAGATCGCCTATGCCAAAGTCACGCTGAACGTCGTCGATGCATTGACTTCAGAGATTGTCTACTCAGCTCAGGGGGCCGGAGAATATGCTCTTTCAAACAGGGAGGTTATCGGGTTTGGCGGTACGGCGGCATACGATTCGACGCTTAATGGCAAGGTACTCGACCTTGCTATACGAGAAGCGGTGAACCGGTTGGTAGATGGAATCGATCAAGGGGCTTGGAAACCTAACCATTGAATATCATGAAAAAAATAGTACCGATTTTATTGCTCCTGGTAATTCAGGGATGCGCGTCAAGCACTCCGCCCTTGTATGAATGGGGGCATTACGAAGATTTGATTTATCAGGGTTATGCTCATGGCGACAAGTTGTCGCCTGAAGAGCATATCGCGAAGCTCCAGGCTGATTTTGAGGTCGCCAAATCAAAGAACAGGCCTGTGCCTCCGGGCTATCATGCACAGCTCGGAGTTTTGTACTACAAGATGGGCAAGCCGGAAGAAGCGAAAAAATCTTTCATCAACGAGGAAGAGTTGTTTCCGGAATCAAAGGCGTACATGACTCGAATCATTGATAAAATTAAATAAAAGGGGACATTATGAAATTATTCAAATCTGTCTTGACCTTATCGGTTTTATCAGTGCTCGGGGGATGCGCCGCTTCTGTTCCAAACCAGGATTACACGAATTATCGCAAATCGAAACCCGCTTCGATTCTGGTGCTGCCTCCGGTAAATCATTCACCCGACATCAAGGCTACCTATGGATTTTTATCAACGGTAACCAGGCCGCTTGCCGAAGGCGGTTATTATGTATTTCCGGTCACTTTGGTCGATCAGACTTTCAAGGAAAACGGGTTGCAGAATCCGGCTGAAATGCATGATGCTCCGCTGAACAAATTGAGGGAGATATTCGGAGCCGATGCGGTTCTGTACATAACTATTGAAAGTTATGGCGCATCCTACAAGGTGGTGAGCAGCGATACGGTCGTTACTGCGAAGGGCCGATTGATCGACTCGAAAACGGGGGAGCTGCTGTGGTCTGGCGACGCCACCGCTTCCAGCGCCGAATCAGACAACAACAGCAATCTTGGCCTGGCCGGATTGCTGGTGAAGGCAATTGTCAAGCAGGTGGTCAGCAGCGCTGTCGACCAGGGGCATGACATATCCAAAATCACGAGCGCGCGGCTTCTATCGCCAAAGCCGAATGGATTGCTCTATGGCCCGAGGTCTCCGATGTATCAGTCGGAGAAATAGCTTCCTTGACGGTTTGTTTTGCGCGGCCGCGTTCTCTGGTTTTCTGTGAACGTGGCATATGCGGAGACCAATAATATTTGCCGATGTGAGCCAGGAACGGTCAGCAAGGCGTTTCCGGACTCACTCTCATGTTGATGGATCAGGAATGGACGGCCCCGGTGAGCGGGTATGACGAGGAGCGTTCGCTTTTGAGCTTGTTCGCTGGCAATGGGGGGCAAAGAGGATTGAAAGAAATAACAGCATATCTCCCGTGCTGTTTTGTCGATATATCGCATCTCTTCCGCAGTTTATCAGACCTCGCCAGATTTATCGCCGTTTCAGGCAATGGCAGCAACGCCCTTCAATTTTACAAGGGATAGCCGTTTGAGCGTCGGGCCTGCTCGATTCTTTTGTCCGTGCTCCCATTGGCTTACCGATCCTTCATGACGAACAAGCTCTGTAACCGTCCTCAATTCGGCCAGGACAATTGGTCAGTCATACGACGGAAAGTGATATTTTCGCTCTTTTTCGCCCCACAAAGCCGATCCAGCTATTTTATTTCAACATTCGATTGTATACATTTATGGTGGGAGGTTGTGGGAAAAAGTGGGGGATTTATGCCCGGATTTATTGGAAGAGAGCAGCATAGCGTCGATGAGAAGGGCCGACTCCTGATTCCGGCGCGGTTTCGCCGCCGCTTTGCTTCGCAGGCGGATGATTCCGGCGAATCGCCACAGGGTCGCGTACAGGTAATCTATGTATTCAAGGCCGATGACGGATCGCTCGAACTGTACGAACCGTCGGTCTGGGACGAGAAGGCGCAGCAACTGCTCAAGCTATCCGATTTCAATCCCGACGAGCGGCTGCTGACCACCCTGATCTATGCGCGTCTCGACCAGACAGAACTCGACCGCTCGGGGCGGATCGCGCTATCGCGGGAGATGCTCGATCATGCCGGGATCACGAAAGATGCGGTGATCATCGGCGCGAACGCGAAGATGGTTGTCTGGGAGCCGCTCCGCCTCGAACGCTTGCTGAACGATAACGCAGGCCGGTTCGCGCCGCTTGCCAGCCGGTATATCTGAGGTCATGGTTTATCAGGACTACCACGAGCCAGTGCTTGCCGGGGAATCGGTTTCGCTGCTGGTCACGCTGCCGGGGCTGTACATCGACGGCACGCTGGGTGGCGGCGGTCACTCGCTGCGGCTGCTCCAACGTCTTGAAACGCTCGGTGCTGAGTCGCTGCTTGTCGGTATCGATCAGGACACCCATGCGCTCGAAGCGGCGGGCGAGAAGCTTCGGGGGTCTGGCGGCAAGTATCGTCTGGTCAGGGGCAATTTCGGCATGGTGAAGGAGCTGGTGACGCCGATCATGCGGGACGCGGGGTTGCCGGTGATGGGATTTCTGCTCGATCTCGGGGTATCGTCATTTCAGATCGATACGCCGGAGCGCGGATTCAGCTATCTCAAGGACGGGCCGCTCGATATGCGGATGAATCCTGAGGGGCCGGTGACCGCTGCCGATGTGGTCAACGGCTACGATGAGTCGGCGCTGGCGAGGCTCTTCTACCGCTACGGCGAGGAGCCGCTCGGCGGCAGGATATCGAAAGCGCTCGTCAAGGCAAGAAGCGCCGCGCCCTTTACGACAACCGGCGAGCTGGCGGCGGTGGTCCGGCAGGCCTGCCCGAGGAAAGACCTGGCGATCAAGACGCTGTCGAGGATTTACCAGGCGCTGCGCATCGAGGTCAACGATGAACTCGGCGTACTCGAACAGGCGTTGCGGGATGGATTCGAGCTGCTCTCCCCTGGCGGGCGGCTGGCGGTGATCAGCTACCATTCGCTGGAGGACAGGATCGTCAAGCGCTTTTTCACCGCGAGAATAACGGCGGACTGGGGGCCGAAAGGGGTCGGTCTCCGCGAACCGTTGAAAGCTGCCGAAGCAGTACTTGTAACAAAAAAGCCGGTCGAGGCCACGGCTGAAGAAATTGGCTTCAATCCGAGATCAAGAAGTGCACGTCTCAGAGTCATTCAGAAACTTTAACCTTCAGAGGGGGTGTGCCGTGAGCGTTTTGAAATCTGCCGGAAAGTCGTTTGCCGGATTTGCCGGTGGAGCGGGGAAGCTTTTCGGGCAGGAGGACGGTCGCGGCATGGCGGGCTTTGAGCTTGGCAGCGTCGATGTGTTCGAAGGGCAACCCTTCGGTTTCGAGTCCAAACCGTTCCGCAAAGCGCCAAGGCCTGAGGCTTCGCGGGAAATTTTCGATATCGCCTCCCTTCTGCGCCTGAGGACCTTCGGCTACATTCTCGCCGCAACGGTGCTGTTCATTTTACAGATCAATAACACCCTCGCGATCAACGAGCTTTCCAAGCGCAATGAGCGTTTGCGCGAACAGCTCAGGATCAGCACAAGCATCTCGATCGCAGAGGAGCTGAAGAGCCGCGAGCTTCAGAGCATCCGGTACATCTCCGGATTAGCCAAAAATCTCGGACTCGACTCCTCTTTTATTCCACCAGTCGAAATCGAACCCTGACCCAACCCCTTTTTCACCGACGAGTGCATGAACGAGCCGCGAACGACACCGGAACCGATGGGTACCAGCGACCATGAATTTGGTTTCCGCCTGGGGATCATGGCGGCGCTCATGCTGTTTTTTTGCCTGGCCATCGTGACCCGGCTGCTTGGTATCCAGGTTTTTGACGTAAAAAAATACCGCGCCAAGGCAAATCGCCAGTACGAGGTCGTCGTGACCGAACAGGCGCGGCGGGGGCGCATTCTCGACCGCCATGGCCGTCCTCTCGCCGAGAGCGTCGAGAGCATCTCCTTTTACGCCGATCCGCAGCACGTGGCGGATGCTGACGCGGCGGCCCAGCTTTTTTCAGATACCTTCCGCAAGAACAAGCGCGCCTATCTCGACCTGCTCCAGAAGCAGAAGCGTTTTGTCTGGCTGGAGCGCAACGTGCCGGTCGCGCAGGCAGAGAAGTTGATGAGTCTCAAGATCAAGGGGATCAGCTTCCAGCGCGAGCAGCATCGCTATTACCTGAACGTGGCCGCGCAGCTGATCGGCCTGACCGACCGCGACAACAAAGGGGTCAGCGGTCTCGAAAAAAGCTTCGAAAAAGAGCTTCGGGGACGGGACGGGGTGCGGATATTCCAGCGTTCTGCTACCGGCGAAATCTATCCCTCGCCCGATGCCGAGCAGGTGCTGCCGCTCGCCGGCAACGACGTGACGCTGACCATCGACGCCGATGTGCAGGGTATTCTCGAAGAGGAGATTTCACAGGCGGTTGCCGATTTCAAGGCGAGCAACGGGATGGGTATCGTGATGGATGTCCGAACGGGCGAGGTCATCGCGATGGCTAACTACCCGACTTTCGACATGAATCGCCGGAAAGGGATGACTGTCGATCAGATGCGCAACCGGGCGGTGACCGATATGTTCGAGCCGGGTTCCACTTTCAAGATCGTCATGGCCTCGGCGGCTACCGAGGCGCTCGGCTGGAGGGCGGAGACGCCCGTGGACGGGCACGGCGGCACCATTACGCTTTACGGGCGATACATCCGGGATCACGAACCGTTCGGGGCACTGAACTTCCAGAAGGCGATCACCGAGTCGAGCAACGTCGTCGCGGCGAGCACCGCCATGCGGGTCGGAGCGCAAACTTTTTACAACTACGCCCGCGCCCTCGGCTTCGGCCAGAAGACGGGCGTCGGTCTCATCGGCGAATCGGGCGGGCTGCTCAAGCCGGTCGCGCGATGGGGCAGCCTGACGCTGCCGTGGATGGGCTACGGCTATCAGGTGATGGCGACGCCGCTTCAGGTGCTGCAGGCATACGCGACGCTGGCCAACGACGGCGCTCGCATGAGGCCGTTCGTCATCAAAAGCGTGACCGATCCGGAGGGCAAGAAAGTCATGGAGAATGCACCGCTGAAGGTGGCGCAGGCGCTGAAGCCAGAAACGGCCCGGTACATGGCGAGGGAGTATTTCCGCGCGGTGGTGGAAAAGGGCACGGGGGCGGCCGCCGACATCGAGGGAATTCCGGTCGCGGGCAAGACCGGCACGGCGCAAAAGCTGCATAACGGCAGCTATCAGGGATGGAGTTACTACGTGGCGTCATTCGCCGGATTTTTCCCTTACGACAATCCTCAATATGCGGCGATTATCGTTGTCGATGAGCCGAAGACAGAGTATTATGCGGCAGCCGTGGCGGCCCCGGTGTTTTCGCGAGTCTGCGGACGGGCGGTGGCCTGCTCGCTCGAAATGCAGAAACGCCTCAGCATGAAAGCTCCTGAAAAGGAGGAACTCGACCGCGTTTCGACGGTGATCATGCCGGATATGAGAGGGCTGCGCGAGAGCGAGGCCGCCAAGCTGCTCGAATGGTACGGCTTGGTGATGGAGCCTGCGGCTGGCGGCAGCGGTGGCGGTTACGTGACGGCGCAGAGCGTCGCGCCCGGCACGCAAGTACGGAAACAGACAAAAGTCAGGGTGAGCCTGGCAGGGAATGCTCAGAACAAATGATGGAAGAATCCGTTAAAGGAGCGCCGATGGCGCGGCTCGACGATCTGATCGCCGGACTCGGCGCATTGATCGGGTTCCGGGGCGAGCACGGGGAGCGAAGCGTCACCGGCGTGACCTGCGATTCGCGTGAAGTTGCGCCGGGCGCGGTGTTCGTGGCGGTGCGCGGCTTCAGCACGGACGGCCACCGCTATATCGACGCGGCGGTCAATGCGGGCGCGGTGGCGATTGTTTGCGAAGAGCTGCCGGATGAGTGCAGCGATTCGGTGACTTATCTCGTCGTGCCGGACGCCCGCAAGGCGCTGGCCGAACTCGCGAAGGTATTTTACGGCAACGCTTCGGACGAGCTGATGATTGTCGGCGTGACTGGCACCAACGGCAAAACCACTACGGCGCGCCTCATCACCTCGATGCTCAACGCCTCGGGCATTCCCGCCGGATATATCGGCACGGGGCTGTGCCGCATCGGCAGCCGCGACATTCCGCTCGAACGCACCACGCCCGAATCCAGCGGGCTTCACGCGCTTTTCCGGGAGATGGTCAATGCCGGATGCAGGGCGGCGGTGATGGAGGTCTCCTCCCATGCGCTGGTGCTCGACCGTGTGCACGGACTGCGTTTCCGCGCGGCGGCGTTCACCAACCTGACGCCCGAGCATCTCGATTTTCACGCGACAATGGAGGAGTACGCCGAAGCCAAGCGCCTGCTCTTCGACTGCCTCGACGATGAGGGCTTCGCCGTGGTCAACGCCGACGATCCGCAGGCGGGCTTCATGGTCGCCGGTCTACCGCCGGAGCGCGTTTTCTGCTGCTCGACCGGTGGCGGCGCTTCGTTCTGCGATCCCTGGCGACGGTTCGACGCGACAGTGCTGGAGATGAGCATCGAGGGAACGAAGGCGGACGTCGCCTTCCGAGGCCGGACGATGACGATGTCGGTGCCGTTGCCGGGCGCGTACAACGTCATGAACATGCTCGAAGCTTTCGCCGTGGGAGTCGGTCTCGGCATCGATCCCGAAACGGCTCTGCGCGGTCTCGCTGCCGCCGATAGCGTTGCCGGGCGGATGGAGCGCATCTGGAGCGCCGACCGGAGCCGGTGCGCCGTTGTCGATTACGCCCATACGCCCGACGCTCTCTCGAAGGCGCTCGAAACCCTTCGCGCCGTTACGCCCGCAGGCGCGAAGCTTGTGGTGGTGTTCGGCTGCGGCGGCAACCGCGACCGGCAGAAACGCCCCGAGATGGGGCGCATCGCCGCCGAGCTTGCCGACCGAGTGATTCTCACCTCAGACAATCCCCGTAACGAAAATCCCGAAGCGATTCTCGACGAGGTCGAGGCGGGCATGGCGGGGCGGGCGCATCTGCGAATCGCCGACCGCGCCGAGGCGATCCGCCGGGCGGTCGAGGGACTCGGCAAAGGCGACATTCTGCTGGTGGCCGGGAAGGGGCATGAAGAGTATCAGGAGATCAAAGGGGTGAAACTGCACTTCTCCGACCGCGAGTGCTTGGAGGAGTGTTTCGCGCAAACGAAATGAGTAACGGAAGTCAGGGAGTAACGATGAAAGGAGCGCTGATCTTCAGCGATTTCGAACGGGCGGGAACCATCGTGGCCCGCGATGTGGATGAGCGGTACCAGCTCGACGATCCGGTGGTGGTGATCGATTCACGCAAAGCCGTGGACGGCGCGGTGTTCGTCGCGCTGCCGGGCGAGCGCACCGACGGACATCGCTTCGTTGGAGAGGTGTTCGCCGCCGGGGCCTCGTGGGCAGTGGTTTCGCGGCAGTGGTTCGCCGAGAAGGGCGCGGAGTTCGACGGCCCGGGCCATAGTTTCCTCGTCTGCGACGATCCGGTCGCGGCGTTTCAGCAGCTCGCCACATTCTACCGGGAGCGCTTCGACATTCCGGTAATCGGCATCGGCGGCAGCAACGGCAAGACCACCACCAAGGAGATGGTCGCCGCCGTGCTCTCGACCGGCTTCCGGGTGCAGGTAACGCAGGGCAACTACAACAACCACCTCGGTGTGCCGCTGACGCTCTTGCAGATGCGCCGCGACACCGAAGTGGCGGTGATCGAGATGGGCATCAACCATCCCGGCGAGATGGAGTTCCTCTGTTCGATAGCCAAGCCGACGCACGGCCTCTTGACCAACATTGGCCACGAGCATCTCGAATTTTTCGGCTCCCTCGACGGGGTCGCCGCTGCCGAGGCGGAGCTGTTCCGCTACCTTGAAGCGCATGGCGGCACGGCGTTCGTCAACGAAGATGATCATCGCCTCGCCGCTGCCGGAGCCTCGCTGTCGCGAAAGATCGGCTACGGGATGCATCCGGGCGAAGGGCGCACTTGGTGGGCCGAGGATATTGGCGCGGATCGCGTGGGGCGGGTATCGTTCACGCTCGCTTCGCCGGATTGCCGCCAGCAAGTCGCGATGAACTTCGTCGGGCGGCACAACGTCATCAACGCCGTTGCAGCCTCAGCGGTCGGCGCGCACTTCGGCCTCGATCCGGCGCGGATCGCCGAGGGACTCGCCTCGCTTCAGCCCGCGAAGGGGTGGAAGCGGATGGAGCTGTTCGACGATGGCGAGATCGTGGTGCTGAACGACACCTACAACGCCAATCCCGACTCCATGCGCCTCGCGCTCGACACGCTTGCCGCCATCGGGTGCCGGGGTCGCCGTATCGCCGTGCTTGGCGATATGCTCGAACTTGGCGACAATTCAGCCATTGAACATGAGGCTATGGGCGATTATATTCGCGAGCTGCCAGTCGATGCGTGCCTGACTTACGGCGAGGCCGCCCGGCTCATCGGCGAAAAAGCGGGCGAGCGCTGCCTCGGTCACTTCGAGACAATGGACGAGCTTCGTCAGTTTCTGTCGAACTACGTCCAGCCGGGCGACGCGCTGCTCTTCAAGGGGTCGCGGGGCATGAGGCTCGAACTGGCGGCGGACGATCTCATCAAACAGAACCAAACGCACACGATCTGAACCAAAGATGCTCTATTACATTCTCCGGTATATCAACGAACTCTACACGGTGCCCGGTCTGCGGGTTATCGAATACCTCACTTTCAGGGCGAGCGCGGCGGCCATCACGGCGCTGCTCATCATCCTCTTCGCCGGGCCGTCGTTTATCCGGTTCCTGAAATCGAAATTTGTCGAGCCAATCAAGGAGGAGGCACCGCCGGAGCATCGCAAGAAAAAGGATGTGCCCACGATGGGCGGCCTCATGATCATTTTCGCGATTGAAATCTCGGCGTTTCTCTGGGCGAAGATCGACGATCCGCACGTCTGGCTGATCATGCTGGCGATTTTCTGGATGGGGCTGATCGGCTTCATCGACGACTACCAGAAGGTGGTGCTGAAGATCAAGGGCGGCCTCGCGGGCCACTACAAACTGATCGGACAGGTCATACTTGGTCTCGTCATCGGCTTCTACACCTGGCAGGATCCGGCCTTTTCGGTGCTGCTCTCCAAGACCACCGTGCCCTTCTTCAAGAAGCTCTCGGTCGATTACGGTATATTCTATATCCCGGTGGTGATTTTCATCATCACGGCGGTCTCCAACGCGGTCAACCTGACCGACGGCCTCGACGGTCTGGCGGCGGGCAATGCGGCCATCGTGACCTTCGCCCTCGGCGGTTTCGCCTACCTCTGCGGTAACGCGGTCTACGCCGGGTATCTCAGCATCCCCTTCATCTCCGGCGCGGGTGAAGTCGCCGTGGTAAGCATGGCTATCGTCATGGCCTGCGTGGGATTTCTCTGGTTCAACTCAAGCCCCGCCGAGGTGTTCATGGGCGACACAGGCTCGCTTTCCATCGGCAGCGCCATTGCGGTCATCGCGCTCATGATCAAGCAGGAGCTGCTTTTGCCGGTGCTGGCGGGAGTCTTTTTCATCGAGACCCTCTCGGTCTCGCTTCAGGTTGGCTGGTTCAAGATTTCGAAAAAGATTTACGGTGAGGGGCGGCGCATTTTTCTCATGGCCCCGCTGCATCACCATTTTCAACTCAAAGGATGGGCGGAGCAGAAGATCGTCATCCGCTTCTGGATCGCCTCGATCCTGCTCTTCCTGACAAGCCTCATGACCCTGAAACTGCGATAACGTGAAACCGGAAGCGCTGAAAGAATTGGCGGTGTCGGTGATCGGCGCCGGAAAAAGCGGAGTAGCCGCTGCGGAACTGCTCGTCAATGCGGGCGCGAAGCCGTTCGTGAGCGAATTTGGCACCGTCGGCTCAGAAGCCGCCGAGACTTTGCGGCAGCTCGGCGTGCCCTTCGAAGAGGGCGGCCATTCGGAGCGGGTGTACGAGACGGAGCTGTGCATCGTCAGTCCCGGTATTCCGCAGAGAGCACCGGTCATCCGGGAGATGCACGAGCGCGGCATCTCCGTGGTCAGCGAGATCGAACTTGCCTTCTGGTTCTGCCCGGCCCGGATCATCGGCATTACCGGCACGGACGGCAAAACCACCACGGCCACGCTGATCCACCGTATTTGCGAGGCGGAGGGGGCGGCGCAGGGATTCCGCGCCTTCAGCGTCGGCAACATCGGCATTCCGTTTTCGTCCAAGGTGATCGAAATGGCCTCCAGAGACATCGCCGTACTCGAACTGAGCAGCTACCAGCTCGAAGGGTGCTTTTCATTCCGCCCCAACATCACCGTGCTGACCAACATCACGCCCGACCACATGGATCGCTATGGCGGCAGCATCGAGGCCTACGCCGACGCGAAGTTCCGCATCCATGCCGCACAGGGCGAGGGCGACACGCTGATTTACAATCACGACGATCCGATGCTGCGAGCGCACTTCGACCGTCAGGAGCCGTGGCCTTTCCGCGTGGTTCGCGTCAGCCTGCGAGCTGAAACGCTCGCCGATGCGCCGGGGGACTTCGTTTCGGTCGAGGAGGGCGAGATCGTCCTCAGAACTTCAGGATCGACGGAGCGCTTCATGCGGGTCGATGCCATCATGAAGCCCGGTTTCCGTGGCGACCACAATCTCTACAACGTGCTCTCCTCCGTCGCAGCGGCCTCGGCGGCGGGCGTCTCGGCGGAGACGATGCGGCTCGTGCTCGCGGAGTTCGGCGGCGTCGAGCACCGGCAGGAGTTCGCCGGAAATGCTTGCGGCCTCGACTGGATCAACGATTCGAAAGCCACCAACGTCAACGCTCTCCGCCAGGCGCTTCAGGCCGTGCCCACAGGTATGGTGCTCATCGCCGGAGGGCGCGACAAGGGCAACGACTACAGCGTCATCGCCGAAATCGTGCGGGAGAAGGTCGCCTGCCTCGTGGCGATTGGCGAGTCGCGCGAGAAGATCACCGATGCCTTCCGTGGCATCGTCAGCGTCGTTCCCGCCGCGTCGCTCAGGGAGGCGGTCGATCTCGCCCGCCAGAACGCCCGGCCCGGCGGAAGCGTGCTCTTCTCGCCTGCCTGTTCGAGCTTCGACATGTTCCGTGACTTCGAGGATCGCGGACGGCAGTTCAAGCAACTTGTCCGGGAGCTGACATGAAGCTGAACGATCTGAAGCTGAATCTGGACATGGCGCTCGGCGACTCGCCCGCCGAATCGATGGCGCTGCTTCCGGCGCTGCCCGGTCGCGGCGATATGATTGCCGGCAAGCTGCTGTTTCTGATCGTGGCGCTTCTGATGTGTATCGGCGTGGTCGTCGTCTACAGCAGCGGCGCGGGGTGGGCGGAGCAGAAATTTTCCGACCCGCAGTACTTTCTCTGGCGTCAGCTCACTTTCGCCGCCGCCGGGATGGCGGTGATCTTCGGGGTGGGCACGGTCGATTACCACTTCTTCAGAAAGATCAGCAAGCTCTTTCTCTTCGTCAGCATCGGGCTTCTCGCCCTGCTTCTCGTGCTCAAGGTGGCGCATGTGTATCACGGCGCGGCCCGCTGGATAGGGTTCGGGCCGATGAAGTTTCAGGCGTCGGACTTGGCCAAGTACGCCGTCATCTTTCACTTCTCGCGGCTGCTTGCTGAAAAGAAAAAGTATATCAGAGATCTGCATGACGGCTACTACCCAATGCTGGTGCTCCTGATGATCGTCGTCGCGCTGGTGGCGTTCGAACCGAACTTCAGCACGGCCTCGCTCATCGCGGTTATTGGCTTCATGCTGATGTTCATCGGTGGCGTCCGGTTCAAGCATCTCCTGATGACCGCATTGCCGCTGATTCCGATTGCCGCGGTTTTCGCCATTGCCGCCCCCTACCGCATGGCCCGTCTGACCGCATACGGCGGCGGCGAGAATCAGTTGAGCTATCAGGTGCGTCAGGCGCTGCTCGGCCTCGGCAATGGCGGGCTGTTCGGCCTCGGCCTCGGGGCGAGCAAGCAGCGGGAGCTTTACCTGCCGCTGTCGTACAACGACTTCGTCTTCGTCATCGTCGGCGAGGAGTACGGTTTCGTCGGCGCGCTGCTGATTCTGCTGCTCTTCGCCTCGCTCTTCGTCTGCGGCGTCATCATCGCCAAGCACGCTCCCGATCTATTCGGGCGCTATCTGGCCATCGGCGTCACCTTCGCCATCGTCTTTTTCGCCTTCATCAACATCGCCGTGGCGAGCCACCTCATGCCGACGACCGGCGTGGCGCTGCCCTTCATCAGCTACGGCGGCACGGCGCTGCTCTTCAACTCGCTCGGCATCGGCATTCTGGTCAGCATTTCACGCTACCGGAAAAAGGTTGAAACCATCGAGCGGGCGCACGCGCTGCTCGAAGCGAAAGGAGGCGCGTCATGAAAGTGCTTTTTGCAGGCGGCGGCACCGGCGGCCATCTCTACCCCGGCGTGGCGATGGCAGCGGAGCTGAAGAAGCGGGTGCCGGGCATCAGCGTCTCCTTCGCGGGCACCAAAGCCGGGATAGAGGCCACCGAAGTGCCGCGCCTCGGTTATCCTCTCGTGCTCCTGCCGGTCAGGGGGCTGAAGCGCGGTTTGTCCATCCGCGCGATTGCGGATAACGCGGCCATTCTCGCCGATTTCGTCAAGGCGGTCTCGATGGCGCTGTCGATCATCCGCAAGGAGCGGCCCAACGTGGTGGTCGGTACTGGCGGATACGTCAGCGCACCGGTGCTCTTTGCCGCACAGCTTTTGGGGCGGAAGACGCTCATTCAGGAGCAGAACGCTTTTCCGGGACTGACAACCCGGATGCTGGCGCGACAAGCCACGGAGGTGCATCTCTCCTTCGAGGAGAGCCGGAAGTTTTTCGGCAGCAGCGCTCGGGTGTTCGTGACCGGCAATCCGGCGCGGGAGTTTCCCGCCGAGAGCAGGGAGGCGTGCCTCGACTTTTTCGGTCTCGACCGGAGTCTGCCGACGCTGCTTGTCTTCGGTGGAAGTCGGGGCGCGCGGGCGATCAACAACGCCGTGCTGAAGCTGTGCCGCCGCCTCGAAGGCAAGATCAACCTCATCTGGCAGACCGGTTCGCTTGATGCCGAACGGGTGCGCTCGGAGGCGAGTCCCTCGACGACCCGCTGGATCGGCCCTTACATTCAGGAAATGGGCAAGGCCTACGGCGCGGCGGAGCTGGTGCTTTGCCGGGCGGGCGCGTCGAGCCTCGCCGAGCTGACCAACCTCGGCAAGCCCTCGGTGCTGATCCCCTATCCCTATGCGGCGGCGGATCACCAGCGCCACAACGCGCAGGCGCTGGTCAACGCGGGCGCGTCGATCATGATTGAGGACTCGAAGATCGGCGAAGAGGCGTCCTTCGAGGCGATCCTCGCGCTCTTCCGCGACCGCGACAGGCTCGCGCGGATGGGCGAGGCGGCCCGGCGGGAGGGTCATCCCGGCGCGGCGGCGAAGCTTGCGGAAAGAATCATTGCGCTATCAAAATCATAAGGAGTGCTTCTGATGGAACTGGGAAAAACGAGGAATGTGCATATCGTCGGCATCGGCGGCGCGGGGATGAGCGCCATCGCTGAACTGCTGCTGAAATCGGGCTTTGCGGTCAGCGGATCGGACATGGCCTCCAGCGAGGTGACTGAAAAGCTCCGCGAGCGTGGCGCGGTGATCCATCAGGGGCACCAGCCGGAGCATGTTGGCGCGAGCGACGTGGTGGTCTACTCCTCGGCGGTGCGTCCCGAGAGCAACGTCGAGATTCTCGCCGCGCAGAAGCTCGGCATTCCGGTCATAAAGCGCGACGAGATGCTTGGCGAACTGATGCGCCACAAATCGGGCATCTGCGTCTCCGGCACCCACGGCAAGACCACCACGACCGCCATGATCGCCACGATGCTGCTCGACGCGGGCGAATCGCCGACGGTGATGATCGGCGGCGTTTCGGATTATCTGAAAGGCAGCACGGTGGTCGGCGAGGGGAAGTACATGGTGATCGAGGCCGACGAGTACGACCGCGCTTTTTTAAAGCTCACGCCAACCATCGCCGTCGTCAACAGCCTCGAATCGGAGCACATGGACACCTACGGCACCATGGACAACCTGCGCGACTGCTTCGCACAGTTCGCCAACAAGGTGCCTTTTTACGGGCGCGTCATCTGCTGCGTGGAGTGGCCGGAGATCCGGCGCATCATCTCCCGGCTGAACCGCCGCCACACCACCTTCGGCATCGACGAGCACGCCGATGTGATGGCTTCGGAGATCGAACCCGGCGCGGGCGGCAGCACCTTCACGGTCGAGGCGTTCGGGGAGCGCTACCCCGGCGTGCGGCTCGAAGTGCCCGGCAAGCACAATGTGCTCAACGCGCTCGCGGCCTTCTCGGTTGGCCTCGAAATCGGCCTGCCGCCGGAACGGATCATCGCGGGTCTCGCCAAATACAGCGGGATGCGCCGCCGCTTCCAGACGAAGTACCGGGGCGATGACGGGCTGCTCGTCATCGACGATTACGCGCATCACCCCTCCGAGGTCAAGGCGACGGTCAGAGCGGCCAGGGATGGATGGAAAGGGCGTCGAGTCATTGCGGTCTTCCAGCCGCATCTCTATTCGCGGACGGCGGAGTTCGCCGGTGAGTTCGGCTGGGCGCTCTCCCGCGCCGACATGGTTTTCGTGGCGGGCATCTACCCGTCGCGAGAGAAAGCCGAGGATTACCCCGGCATTACCGGCGAGCTTGTGGCTGAGGGAGCGAGAACCGCCGGAGCGAAAAAGGTGGTGTTCGCTGGCGAGAGCGACGAGCTGCTCTCGGCGCTGAAGGAGGAGGCCGCGCCCGGGACGCTGATGCTCTTCATGGGCGCGGGCGACATCACGCACCTGGCCGCACGATTCGCCGCATGGTGCGCTGAGAGTCGCGGCAACGCAAACGCCTCGGCGTCATGACCTCTTCCGTTAACGGAAATAGCAGGAGCGACAGCGATGGCTCGTCCGGCAAATGAGCGGTGGAAAGATGACCCGCTGAGGGCGCAGCTTCAGCCGGAGCTCGACGAGCCGGAGGATATCCGTCCTCGGAAGGGCAAGCTGCGTCGCATCGTCAGCGCGACGCCGGTGATGATGAGCTTCGTTGTGCTGCTGCTCGTCGCGGTTGGCGCGCTCTCCTGGTACGCGATGAAATGGAAACGGCAGGTGACGGTTAACCGGATCGTCATCAGCGGCACATCCCTTATTCCGCAGTCCACTATTGAACGCCGTCTGAAAGGATTCATGGGGCGGAACCTCGACGAGGTGCTGATCGACGATGTCCGCCACGCGCTCATTTCGGAGCCTTATATCCGGGAGATGCAGATCGGCAAGGAGCTGAACGGCATTCTGCGCGTCAGGATCGAGGAGCGGCGTCCGGCGGCGATTTTCGCTGACGAGAACCGGAGCATGATTATCGATACCGAAGGAAATCTTTTGCCCGGCGAGGGAGTTTCACAACGATTCCGGCTTGTGCCGGTCTACGGCGCCAGGAGTACCGGGTCAGTGCAATCAGGCGGCGTGCGTCAGCTGAACGCGACTGACAGGAATCTTCTTTTCGCCCTGCTCGACGCCTTCGAAGAGAGCGCTTACGTCCGGATGCTGGTCTCCGGCATCGATCTCGCCCGGGACAACGGAACGTGGTTCACCGTGGCGGGATCGCCGATTCGCTTTGTTGTGGGGAATGACGGTAATTTCAAGGAAAAATTGAAAAAATTCGAGATATTCTGGCAAAAGGTTGTTGCAAAGAAAGGTCTTGATTGCTATGAGTCGGTCGATCTTCGTTTCCGGGAAAGGGTGTTTGCCACTCCGCCCCAGATCGAAACAGAACTCGCAGATTCTACGGCGGCGACGCCAATGCCGCAGGCGGCTACCAAAATTCCCGATGAACATCATTGAAACACTGAACTTGTCATGCCGAAGAGCAATATTGTCATAGGTCTCGATATAGGAACAACAAAGGTTTGCGTCGTTGTCGCCGAAAAGGATGATCTCGGCAAGCTCAACGTCCTCGGCAAGGGGCGAGCCAACTCCGATGGATTGCAACGCGCGACGGTGGTCAACATCAACAAGACCGTCGACGCCATCAGCAAGGCGGTGGCCGATGCGGAGCGCGAGTCCTCCATCAAGATCAAGGGGGTGAATGTCGGTATCTCCGGCGCGCACGTCCACTGCATCTACAGCAACTCCGAAATCAGCGTCAACCAGTCGGGCATCGTCAACGAGTCCGACGTCAGGCGCTTTCTCGAAAAGGCCAAGACCAATATCCGCTACCTCGACATCGACCACGAGATCATCCACGTCATTCCGCAGGAGTTCATCGTCGATGATCAGGATGGCGTGCTCGATCCCATCGGCATGGCGGGCACCATCATGCGCGGCAGCGCCTACATCGTCGTGGGGCTGCGCACCAAGATCCGCAACATCAAGCAGTGCATCGAAAAGGCTGGCCTCGAAGTCAGCGCCATGACCTTCGAACCCGTGGCATCGGGTCTGGCCGTCATGAAGGAGAGCGAGAAGAAGAGCGGCGTGGTGGTGATCGACATCGGCGGCGGCACCACCGAGGTGGCCATCTACATCGACGGCGCGATTCGCTACTCCGAGGTGATCAAGGTGGCGGCCAACGACGTGACGCACGACGTCGCCTACGGCATCAAGGCGCTCAACGACGTGGCCGAAGAGATCAAGATCCGCTACGGATGCGCCTGGTCGAAGGTGCTCGACAGTGACGAGGAGATTCTGATCGAAGGGATCGAGGGGCGTCCGCGCAAGTCGTTCCAGAAAAGCTCGCTGACGGTGATCGTCGAAGCCCGCATGATGGAGATTTTCGAGCTGGTGCGCGACATCATCAAGCGCTCCGGCTATTACGAATATCTCAACGCCGGGGTGATCATCACCGGCGGCGGCGCGCTTTTGCCTGGCACGAGCGAGTTGGCTGGCGACATTCTCGGCCTTGACGTGCGCACCGGCTATCCGGAAGGGATTTCGGGCGGCATCAAGGAGGCGATCAACAACCCGATGTACGCCACCGTCATGGGGCTTGTCGCGCATTCGTTGCAGAACAATCTCTACCAGGATTACGGAGAGGTTATTCCGGCAGCGCCCGCGGCGCAGGCTCCCGAGCCGGTCGCTTCGCCGCCGTCAGAAGCCGCGCCAGCGCAGGGCAACGATCAGAATCCCGATGCCCAGCAATCCGGCAAGAAATTTGTTGACCGACTGAAAAAGTTCTGGGACCAGCTGTAAGCTACAAGAGAGATAACGAGAGGATAAACAAGGAAAGAAACCATGGCATTCGAACTCGATCCGGGACTGTTCGACAGCGACCAGGGAAGCGGAGTCAACATCAAGATCGTCGGCGTTGGCGGATGCGGCGGCAATGCCGTCAACAATATGATGGACCGCAAGATCAGCGGCACGGAGTTCGTCGTTTTCAACACCGACCGCCAGGCGCTCCTGAATTCGAAAGCGCCGATTCGCGTGCAGATTGGCAAAAAGGCGACCAACGGCTTGGGCGCGGGAGCCGATCCCTCCAAAGGGAGGCTCGCCGCCGAGGATGATCGCGAGCTGATAGCCATGCAGTTGCGCGGAGCCGACCTGGTTTTCATCGCCGCGGGCATGGGCAAGGGCACTGGCACCGGAGCCGCGCCGGTCGTCGCCTCCATCGCCCGGAACATGGGCATTCTCACCATCGGCGTCGTCACTCGCCCCTTCAGCTTTGAAGGGCAGATCAAGTCGCGCATCGCCGACACGGGAATTGTCGAGCTGCGCAAATATATCGATACCCTCATCATCGTCGAGAACGAGAAAATCCTGAGCATCGCCGACGAGGGGGTCAGCGCCACCGAGGCGTACAATATGGCCAATGACGTGCTCTTTCGGGCGGTCAAGGGTATCGCCGACATCATCACCCACCACGGACACGTCAACGTCGATTTTGCCGACGTGCGGAGCATCATGCAGGGGGCGGGCGACGCCGTCATGGGTTCCGCCGCCGCCGCCGGTGAGCGACGTGCGCTGAAAGCCGCGTCGGACGCTGTCACCAGCCCGCTGATGGAAGGGGTCAAGATGCGCGGCGCCAAGGGCGTGCTGGTGAATATCACCGGCGACGTAACCATGCGCGACATCTCCGATGCCATGAACTATATCGAGGAGCAGGTCGGCAGCGAGGCGAAGATCATCAACGGCTATGTCGATGAGCCGCAGGTGTCGGGCGAGATTCGCGTCACGGTGATCGTCACCGGCTTCAGAAGACTGGAGCCGGATGAGGAGCGGCAGGTCGGCGTGCAACCCGGCCCGATGGAGAAGGCCGCGCCGAAAGCGCCGCCCACGCAAGGCTTCGGACGCCCCGTGCAAGCCTCCGGTTATCCCGAAACGGTGGTCGAGGATATGCGCATTCCGGCCTATATCCGCAAAAGCCGCTCCATTCAGGAGCCTTTCGATATTGGCCGCGCGTGCAACACCATCTCCCGTGCTGCCGGATCGATCTCTTATGCGCCGGATGACGACAACGAGCAGATACAGAAAGGCTCGACCGATACTCCGGCCTATCTCCGCCGGAAAAACAACCCGCCATTGCAATGACGCAAACCGGGAAAAGTGCGCTGCCGCTCTTCCCGGCCCGCCGCCGTTCCTTGACACTTTCCCCAAGCTTCGCCGCCTCACGGGCGCGGTCGCCTGAATTCCGGGTGACTAACGGAGCCGCAACCAGATCAAAAAGGAGTTCAGCATTATGAGTTACCGGACAATATCGGCCGAAGAGGCCGTCATGGCCATCAAATCCGGGGACAGGGTTTTCCTCCATACCGCCGCCGCGACGCCGCAACGGCTCATCGAAGCGATGGTCAGCCGCGCCAGTCACTTGCGCGACGTCGAGATCGTCAGCCTGCACACCGAGGGCGATGCTCCTTACGTCAGGCCCGAATATCAGGAGAGCTTCAGGCTCAACGCCTTCTTTGTCGGCAAGAACGTCCGTTCTGCCGTGCAGTGCGGCTATGCCGACGCGATTCCGATTTTTCTGAGCGATGTTCCGTCAATGTTCTATGACAACATCATGCCGCTCGACGTGGCGCTGGTGCATGTCTCGCCGCCTGATCGTCATGGCTACTGCTCGCTTGGCGTCTCGGTCGATGCCTCCCGGGCCGCTGTGCATACGGCAAAGCACGTCATTGCGCAGGTCAATCCAAACATGCCGAGAACGCATGGCGAAGGGCTGCTCCATGTCAGCAAGATTCATTCGCTGGTCGAGGTGGACGATCCGCTGCCGGAGACGCCGCGCCATGAACTGACCGCCGTCGAACGCCAGATCGGCCAGCACATCGCCTCGATTGTCGAGGACGGCGCGACCTTGCAAATGGGCATCGGCGCGATTCCAGACGCGACGCTTGCCGCCCTTTCCGGGCACAAGGACCTTGGCATCCATTCGGAGATGTTCTCCGACGGCGTGGTCGAGCTGGTTGAAAAAGGGGTGATCAACGGCCGCTGCAAAAGGACGCATAACGAGATCATCGTGGCCAGTTTTCTTGTCGGCAGTCGCAAGCTCTACGATTTCGTGGACGACAATCCGCTGGTCGAGATGCTCGGCTCGGATTACGTCAACGACACGAAGGAGATTCGCAAGAACCCGAAGGTGACAGCGATCAACAGCGCCATCGAGATCGACATGACCGGCCAGGTGTGCGCCGACTCGATCGGCATCCGCCACTTCTCCGGCGTTGGCGGACAGATGGATTTCATCCGCGGCGCGGCGCTCTCGCCCGGCGGCAAGCCGATCATCGCCCTGCCCTCCACCACCAGCAAGGGTGAGTCGCGCATCGTGCCGCACCTCAAGCCCGGAGCGGGCGTCGTGACCACCAGAGCGCACGTGCAGTACGTCGTCACCGAATACGGTATCGTCAACCTGCACGGCAAGAACCTTCGCCAGCGAGCCGAAGCGATGGCCACCATCGCCCACCCTAACTTCCGCGAAGAGATACTCCGCCAGGCCCACGAGCTATACGGGCGGAAAAGCAACTGTTTAGTTGATAATGGATAATTGGGGGAATCTGTTGGGGCGGTACCGAGTGACCGCCCTCAAATAATCGCGATACGTAAACTGTAGGGGCGGTTCGCGAACCGCCCTTGCGAAAATCACACAAACGCAGAAACAGCTGTCCCGACAAGTCGGGACAGCTGTTTCTGCTTAGTCCTATTCGTCCTATAGGACTTATAAGACCTATAAGTCCTATGATCTAAAAACTTACGGCTTCACCGCCTGAACAAGCAGGTGGTCGTACTTCCTCACCATCGTCACGTCGGTGTAGCCGATGGCCTCCAGCAGCTCCTTGTAGCGGGCCTGCTCCTTGAAGCCGAGCACCGAGAAGGGCATTCCAGCGCCGAGGATGTAGTGGCTCAGGTAGTCGAAGTTCGGGTTTCCGGGATCGTCGATCACCATGTCGAGAATCAACAGGCGACCGCCGGACTGCATGGCGTCGAAGGCCTTCTTGCACATCATGGTTGAAATCTGCTCGTTGGCCGAGTAGAGAATGCGGCAGAACATCACCGCGTCGGCTTCCGGGTAGGACTCCTTGTAGATGTCCACCGCGATGCCACGCAAGCGGTCAGCCACGCCCTTCTCTGCGGCGTTTTCGTTGACCAGATCGATGGCGCCTGGCAGGTTCAGGATGGTGGAATCGAGTTCCGTGAAGTGCTTGAGGATAGCCGCCGAAATGTCGCCGATGCCGCCGCCTACGTCGATCATTTTCCTGACGCCGTCGAGCTTTGCCTCTTCGAGCAGGAGCTGGATGGCGAATTTGGCGTTGCTGCGGTGAATCTCCTCGAAGTAGAGGTTGTCCTCGCGGGTGACCGGCGGATAAGGCACCTGACCCTTGAAGTTCTTCTGCCCCCTGACGGCCTGGGAAAGGCCCATGTAGAAGTCATCGGCGAGAAAGCCCATCGCCTTGGCAACCGGCAACTGGTGCAGGTTCGGCTCTTTCGGGTTCGGCGAGAACATGTACTCGGCAAACGGCGTCAATGACCATTTTCCATCCTCCTGGCTGATGACGCGCATCTGGCGGAGCGTCTCGAGGAGCATTTCGAGGCGGGGCGGCACCGAGGCGGTGTTGGCTGCCAGCGTTGCGGTGTCCTTGGGGCCTTCGGCCATGTGGCTGAACAGGTCGAGTTCGATGGCGGCTTTCATGCAGCTGAACTCGATGAGGCCCTTGAAGACCAGCTCGTTAGCCCTGTGGTAGTAGTTCAGGAGGTCATTGTTGCTCATTGTCGATAAATGTCTTTATTAAATATGAGAGACGAGTGGAAAGAAATCGGGTGCTGGAGCACGGTAATTTGTCACGCTAATTTATCCCAAAAAGAGCTGTTAACCAACAGCAAGGCCAATAAATCATTGTTAATGCCCACTCGGGCGGGATGTTCTCTGATTTCAGTCAACCGCGTTTTCCGGTTTGCGGAAGGCGCATAAACAAGGGAGTTCATCATGTTATCCAGTTTGTCCAAACTCACCCCGGAGCAGCTCGAAGAGATTCGCACCCTCGAGCGTAAACTCGGCAAGACCCTGCTCTCGTTTTCAAGCTACGATGTCGTGTCGGACGAGATGAGCGAAGCTGACCTCGCCACGCTCAAGGCGCTCGAAGAGAAACTCGGCACGATGTTGGTGGCGGTCAGAGGGTTGCAGAAGGGCTGAAAACAAATAGGTTCGCCCAAACGATCTTACATTCAGCAGGGTTTCAACCCTGCGGATATTTGATCTTGTCGGCGCGTCTGTTGCCCCGGCTTTCAAGCCGGGGTAGGAAGGTGGTTTTATTACCGGATGAATAACTGAAGATATTTGGCTAAAGCCATGAATTATTGATTGTTCATTAACCCCGGACTGAAGTCCGGGGCAATGATCGAATGTTGTCATCGCCGAAGCAATAAGCCCAGATCACGCCCTCACCCCGATCAGCGCAAGCATTCGCCCGGTTTTGCCGTTGTCGCGGCGGTAGGAGAAAAAGAGGTCTTCGTCCCGGAATGAGCAGTATTCGGAGTACTGCACCTGCGATGGCGGGATGCCCGCTTCGAGGAGCTGGTCACGGTTCGCCGCCGAGAGGTCGAGCAGTTGCCGTCCTTCGCCGGATGGCGATGGCTTGAGGTACCGGCTGTCGAACCTTGCCGCCACTTCCGCACCGATTTCGTAACGCTCGCCGGAGATGCCGGTGCCGACCCAAGCGAGGCAATCCTGCGGGCGTGTGCCGAAAGCGTCGTGCATAGCCTGGACGGTTTTTTCGGCGATCCGCCCCGCCGTGCCCTGCCACCCCGCGTGAGCCGCGCCGGATGCGCCCGACCGGCGGTCATGGATGAGGATCGGGTAGCAATCCGCCGTCATGATGCCGACGAATATCCCGCGAGTGCTGGTGATGAGCGCGTCATAGCCGTCGAGATTGCCCGGCGCGGTGACCAGCGCGATCTCCGTCCCATGCACCTGCCCGGTCGTCACGATGCTCTCGGGGCTGATCTCCAGAAACGCGCCAAGCCGCCGGTAATTCTCCCGCACATGCTCCGGATCGTCACCGGTATGCCACGCAAGATTCAGCGAATCCAGCGGCTCGCCGCTCACCCCGCCCGAGCGGGTAGTCTGAAGCGCCACAAGCCCGGCGACGCCGGTGAAGATGGATGGATATACAGGCTCGATTGTTGATGGCTGGGGCATGGCGTTTCGGTTGCGGTTTTGCTCGGGATGGGTGAATGGCTCTCAGTCAACAATGTAAGGAGTTTTTGCGGATCAACACCCTCGACGAACTGAACCAGACTTGGACAATGTGCTGGTTTTACAAGGTTTTATACGGATGAAATACTAAATTCATAAAGTATTCAGCGGCGGTTTGTAGGGAGAAAAAAAGCTTGTCGGATAGCCGGATGTGATTCAATAATTTAAACAATCTATTTTTTATGAATTGCTTAGATATTTGTACATTGATAATGCGTTTAAAGTTATTAGAGGACTTCATAAAAACCTGCAAACAAAAAACATAAAAAATATGAAATCTTACCATTTTCTTATAGCGGTCATGTTTATGGCTTTTTCAGCTTCGACATCATTTGGGGCTGATTGGAAATTGATTGGCAAATCAGCAACCGGTAGCACATATTATGTAGACACCTCTACCATCAGATGTAATTTCGGTATGATTTCTGCATGGATAAAAGAACTCTATGATAAACCTCGTCACGTAAATAATGGCGATGTAGTCAAGGCTATTTATGATCGAGAAACACTCATAAATACCAAAAATTGGCATATAGCAGTTGGGGCAAAATATTCGCAGACTGGTGAGGAAATAGAGAAAATAACAGATTTCTCATCGAAACCAAGTACGCCGGACACTGTTGAAGAAGCAATAACCAACTTTCTCATTGACTACTGCAAGAAAAAGAAGAAATAATAACTTGACAACAAACATTCGGCTAATAATATAACCATGAATAAATATTTTTACATTCTTTTATTGCCACTAATAATCCTGATATGGGGTTGCCAGTCAAGTCCTGGTGATAAATATTTAGGAAAGTGGATCAGCGCCGAAAAGAATTTATTCGATGGAAGCCCAACTTTAATTCAAATGGATATTGAAAAAAATGGCAACAACTATATTATAACGATCGGGAAATCGGCGACCTACACATCAAAACCAATAGAAACAAAAATAAGTGCATCATTAACTAATGATGGTAAACTGAATTTAGATATTAATACTTTTATCAGCAATGCAATTGTCTATAATGAAAAAGATGGCACTTTGCTTTGGGGTGGGGTCTCTTTCAAAAAAGAAACGCCTGAAAATTTAGCTCAACTGAAAGAGCAACAACAAAAATTCAACACGGAGAAGCCAAAGAAATATTAAAGAATTAATAAAACAGGATTTTAATCAAATCTCTTGTCTTTGTAGGATTACATCTTTTTTCGTCAGATAGATAATAGCCGAGTTAATAAATAAATGACATTTCCTTGCTCAGTTCATTATACGATTTTCCTGCCAGTTCTGCGGCTTTGCTCATGGTGATTACCTCTTCCGAGACGGCTCTGTCGAGAAGTTGCCTGAAACGGGCAGGTTCCTCCTTCGAGCGGTACTCTCCGGGTTCGTCGATCCGGTATTTCGACCAGGCAATGCAGAAATTTTTATAAGAGAATTCATTGATAACCCCAAGTCCCTTGGCTCTCGCCATGATTGCCTGAACCGAGATTCCGAAATACTCTTTCATATCGAGAAGCTCCCTCTCGGTGAAGTGCGTACGCTTTTCACCAACGGCTCGAAGAAACGACTCTTTCGGAAGCAAGAATGTTCCCGCAAAGGCATGGGCGAGTTTTTCATTCTCGCGGGGATTTGCTGCCTCGCACCGGAAAAGCAGGTGCGCCAGCTCGTGCAGCGCGGTAAAGCGGCGGCGGACGACATCGCGATTCTGGTTGAACGCGATGACCGGAATATTTCCCGACCACGCGGCGAGTCCATCGAATCTGTCCGGCGCGTCGAGCATGATGACTCTGACGTTATAGCTTTCGAGCATTTCGACAACATCGGGAATGGGATCGATGCCGAGATTCCATGCATCACGAAGCTTTTCGGCATAGCTTCCGGCATCGTCGAAAGAAGAAAGCGCCGCACCCGGAAACGGATGGATGAACGATGAGTCGAGGCCCAAGCAGGATTCAAGTTCCCGGTACCGTTCGAGCATGTCGAGCGCTCTGGCCTCGATTCGCGCCCGCTCCTTTTCCGGCAGACTCGCAAGTTTCCTGAACTCGATTGCACTCAATTGAGACGGTTCTCTGAAAAAATAGTCGGGCCTGACGCCAAGCGCCGATGAGAGCGAAAGCAGCGCGGGGTTGTCAGGCTGCATTTTCCCCTGCTCGTATTTACTGATTGCTTGCTTGGAAACCGGCTTGTCCATCCTGTCAGCAAGCTCTTGCAGCGACATTCCGGCCATCTTTCGCGCAGAGCGGAGTCGTTCTCCGAAATTGGGCATCATGGCTGGTCTCTGTGTTGGTGATTGGTGGCGTTTGTGGTTGACAAAAATTTACATATTATAAGCGTTGTCAACAAGTACAATAGTGCAAATGTTCCATAAAATTCAGACACTTATCGTGATGAGCAAGAAATCGACTCATGTAGTGCCGAATCCGAACGGCGGCTGGAAAGTCAAACAAAGCGGCTCATCGAGAGCATCGAACCTTTTCGACACCAAACAGCCAGCTATCGACAGGGCGCGGGAGTTGAGCGTTCGCCAGCATACAGAGCTGGTTATTCACAACAAGGATGGTAAAATCAAAGGCAAGGACAGTCATGGCAACGACCCGTATCCGCCTCGGGGATAGGCTGTTTTGTCTGAAAAAAGCTCTATTTCCTGGTTTCATCAGGACGCAAGAGATAGAGAAGCTCTGAGCAGCCCTGATGTTCTGGTGGGAAGTGTTATCTTTCGCTCATCACGAATAACGAATCCATAAATTTCAGTTTATGAAAATACTCGTTACTGGCGGTGCGGGGTATATCGGCAGTCATGTGGCTCGCGAGTTTCTCGACCGGGGGTACCAGGTTACGGTGTTCGACAATCTCTCCACGGGCAGGGAGGCGAACCTGTTCAGCGACGCTGAATTTGTGCGTGGCGATGTCCTCGATACAGAGGCCGTGTCGGCGGTTATGCAGAGCGGTTTTGATGGCTGCGTGCATCTTGCTGGACTGAAAGCTGCCGGGGATTCAATGGTCAATCCACAAAGGTTTTCCGTGCAGAACATATGCGGCGCGGTTTCGGTGATCAACCAGGCGGCGGCGAGCGGCATCCGGTGTTTTCTTTTTTCTTCTTCGGCGGCAATTTTCGGCGATCCGCTCTATCTCCCAATGGACGAATCCCATCCCAAGGATCCGGCGAACTATTACGGCTTCACCAAGCTTGAAATCGAGCGGATGCTTGAATGGTTTGACCGTCTGAAGGGGATGAAGTTCGCGGCGGTGAGGTATTTCAATGCTGCCGGATTCGATGTTCAGGGGCGGATAAGGGGGATAGAGCTTACCACTGCCAATCTTCTGCCGCTTGTTATGGAGACAGCCGTTGGAATGCGCAAAGAGTTGCTGGTTTTCGGGGACGATTACGATACCCGGGATGGCACCTGCATTCGTGATTATATCCATGTCAACGATCTTGCCGTCGCCCATGTGCAGGCATTCGAGCATGTGATCAATACCGGCAGGAGCCTTTCGGTCAATCTCGGCAGCGAGACGGGCGTCACTGTTTTCGAGATGCTGGAAGCTTCCCGCCGTATAACCGGTTGTCCGATTCCGGCTCGTGTCGTCGATCGCAGACCGGGAGATCCGCCGACTCTGGTCGCCACGTCGGCGATGGCAAGGGAGTTGCTCGGCTGGGAGCCGAAATTCAGCGATCTCGACACGCTGGTCGAATCGACCTGGAACGTGTACCGCGATCTTCCCCCGGGATCATGATGATGCCGGAGCAAGGAGTGGCTGGGCCGGGTGATTCATCGAAATCGATTTTGGAATTCTCCGGACTCGGGAATGCTTTTATTCGCCGGATGACCGACTTTTCTGACCTCCGCCGCCCCATGCTTTCCGGCGTTTACGGAGGCTCCGATAACGATTGACCTCGAAAAGAAGATTGAGACCGTGATTTGTATTGACAGGGTATGACAACGCATGCAAAGGAGATGGCCATGTTAGAGAATGACAGGAAAAAGGATAAATTCCCGGAGCAGTTCGGACGGTCGGTCAGGGCGCTGTCGGATTATCTCGGTATCGGGGTTCAGATCGCGGCAAGCTTCGCGCTTTTCGTCTTCCTCGGCTACTGGGGGGATTCGAAGCTCGGTACCTCGCCGCTGCTGCTGCTGGCGGGAGTGCTCGTTGGCATGGTTGGCATGGGGCTCGTGCTCATGAAAACCATCCGGCAGGCAGACCGCGACCATGACCGTTTACATCAAAGCACACGCAACCATGAAAAGGATCGCCACACATGAAGGCTTTGTTTGATTTTCTTGTAAAGTTATTTATCTTGTCGGTCATTTTATGGGGGGTTGTGTATTGGGGAGCCTCGAACTACCAGATCGACATCGGATCAGTTTTCGTCGCCTGGCTCATGGTCGTGCTCAACAGCCTCACAGGATACCTGCTCTTTGAATATGGATTTGAAAAGGAGTCGAAGGTCTTCACCGTGGTTGTATTTGGCGGTGTGGCGCTCAGGCTTCTGGTGGTCATGGCGCTGGTGCTGATCATCAACCTGCTCGGGATGGTCAAGTCCATTGATTTTGTTGTATCCTTTATCTCATTTTACTGTATTTATCTGGTGGTCGAGGTTCTCGCTTACCAGAAGAAGAATCAACTGAAAAAAAACGCTGCAAGTAACCGCTAATCAGTTATGCAAGGAAAAGCGATTTCGAGAATTCTGGCACTGGTTGTGCCTGTCCTTCTGAGCCTGAACAGTCATGCCTTCGCTGCTTCCGGACAGAATGAGGCCCCGGTGGCTGAACCTGCAGCGGTTACGGCTACGGCCGCACCGTCAACGGTGACAGCTCCAGTCGCCTCGCCTGCAGAGGCGGCTGCCCCGGCTGGCGAGGGTGAAGAGAAGCCTGGTGATTTGATCATGCACCACATTCTCGACAACAGCACCTTTGCTTTCGAGCCGTTCGGCAAGATTAACCTGCCTCACATCGTCGTTGGCGGCTATGACATTTCGATTACCAAGCATGTCGTCATGATCTGGCTCGCCGCGATTCTGGTTGTCATTACAGCAACCGCCGCTGGTGCGAGCGTCAAGAATATGTCTGCCACCAAGGCACCAAAAGGGATCGCCAACGTTTTCGAGTCGCTTGTCGATTTCATCAGCAACGACGTCGCAAAGCCCAACATCGGCCACGGTTACGAGAAGTTTCTTCCCTATCTGCTGACGGTATTTTTCTTTATCCTGTTCTGCAATCTGCTCGGCCTCATTCCTTACGGCGCGACGGCCACCGGTAATGTCAACGTCACGCTGACTCTGGCCACCTTCACCTTTATCGTCACCCAGTTCTCCGCCTTCAAGGCTCATGGTATCAAAGGCTATCTTCAGCATCTGACCGCCGGTACGCACTGGGCGCTCTGGATCATCATGGTGCCGATCGAAATCCTCGGTCAGTTCACCAAGCCGTTCGCTCTGACCATCCGACTTTTCGCGAACATGACCGCGGGCCATATCATCATTCTCAGCCTGTTCTTCATCAGCTTCATTCTGAAGAGCTACATCGTGGCCGTGGCGGTTTCGATTCCGTTTGCGATCTTCATCTATCTGCTCGAACTCTTCGTGGCGTTCCTGCAGGCGTTCGTGTTCACCATGCTCTCCGCGCTGTTCATCGGTCTGGCTACTGCCCACGAAGGCGGCCACGATGGTCACGAGCTCGAAGCTTCCGGTCATCATTGAGCGGTTTCGGGAAAGTAACGAAGTTGAGGTATCATTTTTAGAACTGCTACAAGGAGTAGCATTCATTTTCAATCAAAACAATCAATGGAGGCAATTTAAAGATGGAAGGTTTGGGTTATTTGGGTGCGGGCATCGGCGCAGGTCTGGCAGCTATCGGTGCAGGTCTTGGTATTGGTAACGCCGCTGCTTCCGCAGCTGAAGGCACTGCCCGTCAGCCTGAAGCTACTTCGGACATCCGTACCACGATGATTATCGCCGCAGCTCTTATCGAGGGTGTCGCTCTGTTCGGTGAGGTTATCTGCGTGCTTCTGGCCCTGAAGTAATGCTTTTTGCCATAGCTTAATCCGTCTGCAGTATCCAAGGACACCGCAGACGGTTTTTTTATCAAACTGTTAAAGGACTGCGTTCATGCTAACGTCAGGGATTATTCTGCTCGAAGGCGGGCTTCTCAGTGCGAATCCCGGTCTCATTTTCTGGACTTCGCTTACCTTTCTTATCGTTCTTCTGATTCTCAGCAAGACTGCATGGGGGCCGATCCTGTCGATGCTCGAAGAGAGATCCAAAGGCATTCAGCAGGCGATTGACCGTGCGCACACCGCAAAAGACGAGGCTGAGTCGATCCTGAAGAAAAACAGGGAAATGCTCTCCAAGGCCGATGCCGAAGCAGACAAAATCGTCAGGGAAGCCAAGGAGATGGCTGACAAGGTTCGCAACGAGCTGACCGAGAAGGCGCAGGAAGAGTCTCGCAAGATGATTGCTTCCGCCAAGGAAGAGATCGAGCAGGAGAAGCGCCGTGCGCTGGATGTGCTCAGGAACGAGGTTGCCGATATGGCGGTGAAAGGAGCTGAAAAAATTATCCGTACCACTCTCGATGCGGAAAAGCAGAAAGCGGTGGTCAACGATATGATCAGGGAAATGGCCTCCAATCGTAACTGATAATAAAACCTCGTAACTATGTCAAGTGCAATTGCAGGCCGTCGTTATGCGGTGGCCTTGCTCGAAGTGGCAGTTGAAGCCAACTTTCTGGAGAGCGTTACCGAAGACCTGCGCAAAATACAGGAAGTGCTCGCCGCCAGTCATGAGCTTGTCACGGCTCTCAGAAGCCCCTTGATCAATGTCGATCTCAAATCGAAAATACTCGAAGAGATTTTCAAGAACGAGATCGGCGAGAAAACGATGATCTTCATCAAGCTGCTGGCTCACAAGAAGCGCGCCAACTTGCTTGCCGGAGTGATTGCCGAATTCAACGCATTGATCGACGAGCGCAACGGTGTCATCAATGCCGATGTGAAAAGCGCCGTCAAGCTCAGCGATGAGCAGGCCAAGGAGCTGGTCAACAGTCTCTCGGCTCGTACTGGCAAGAAAATTCGCGCCAGGATGCTGCTCGACGAGAACCTGATCGGTGGCGTGACCGTCAAGATCGGCGATACGATCATCGATGGAAGCATCAGCCATCAGCTCGATATGCTCCGGCATTCACTGGTTGCTGAGCCGGCCTGATTCCGTAGCTTTGTTTTCAAAAAAAGCCTGTGACATGCAGGCTTTTTTTAGTGTTTGTGAAAAGATTATATTGTTCCGGAGCTGCATGGGGCTCCAATGTGTTCTTCTTCTTTGGGGCTTTAGCTCAGTTGGTAGAGCGTCTCGTTCGCAATGAGAAGGTCAGGGGTTCGACTCCCCTAAGCTCCACAAACCTCACAGGTTTCATTCTGTTCAATGAGATGATGTCTCAACGTCGGACATCGTGTCGGCGCTGAAGGCATGAAACCGTTTTCGGGTGTTCCTTCGCAAGCAGAGCCTCATGGAACCATATCTTCCGGTTTGCGCGTTACAGCCGTAAACCCGCCAGGCCCCGGTATCAGTTTTCCCCGCTCCCTGTATTGGTCTCCATGATTTCGGCTGCCTGCCATCAGGGAACAGGTGTATGGATGGTTATTTTTTCACATGCTTAAGGGAGTCGCTATGTCTCAATCGGTCATGAAAAAAACGGTGCTGAAGATTCTGCCAGGTTTGCTCTGCCTTGCCTTGCCGCTTTCATCCTGTTCGTCATCGAAGCCTGCCGCAACCGCCGCCGTGACGGTCACTCCGGCAGAACAGCGTTACCGCGCGGCCACGGAAAAGATAGCCCAAAAGAAATACGACGACGGTATCGTCATTCTCGAATCGCTCATGTTCTCGACCAGGGCGACCGATCTCGAGGACGATGTGCTCAATTCGCTGGCCGACGCCTATTTCAGGACGAAGCAGTACATCCTCGCCGCCGATACCTACAGGCGATTGCTACAGCAGACGCCGGATTCGCCCTTCGCGAAAAATGCGCAGTTCCAGATTGCCCGCTCGTACGAAAAGCTCTCCCCTTTTTATGAACTCGACCAGGAGTACACCGTCAAGGCGATCGAGGAGTTCACCACCTACCTTGACCAGTATCCTTCCGATGAATCCGCAGCGGCGGCAAGCGATGCCGAGATGTATAAAAAGCTGATGGAGGTCAACCCGTCGAACGCCTCTTACCGGCAAAAGTATGATTCGGCCATGGCTTTGCTTTCGAACCAGTCGCCAGCGCGATACAGCGGGCAGGCCATTCCGGTGCTCAGGGAGAGGCTTGCTCACAACCGTTTCTCGATTGCCCGGCAATACACGAAGCTCAAAAAATACCGGGCCGCGGAAGTTTTCTACGATGTGATTATCGATCAGTACGCCGATACCAAATGGAGCGAACCTGCCTGGATCGGCAAAATCGATATGGAGGTCAAGCGAGAAAACTGGTTCGAAGCGCGTCAGTCGATAGAGTCATTCCAGCAGCAATTTCCGGCAAAGGCCAAGCTGGTGGAGGAGGCTGCAAAGAAAGTGGTCGCGCACTCTTCAAAATCGCGTGATTCGAAATCGAAAGAGTGAAAACCGCTCTATTCGGCGGGACATTCGACCCGCCGCATAACGGTCATCTCGCGCTGTGTCTCTTTGCAAGGGAGCTTGCGGGGATCGAGCGGCTGATCGTATCGGTTTCAAAAAATCCATTCAAAGGGCCAGCCGACGCTTCCGATGATGAGCGGGCTAGTATGGCAGGCTTGCTGATCCAAGAGATCAATGCAGCTGGCGCATTTGCCGAAATAAGCGACTGGGAACTGCGGCAGACGGGGCCTTCATACACCATCGACCTTCTGCGCCATGTCGCGGAGCTTTATCCGGGCGATGAGTTAGTGCTGCTTGTGGGTGAAGATAGCTACCGGCAGATGTCGCAGTGGAAATCAGCCACAGAAATTCCAAAACACTGCACGATAGCCGTATTCGGCAGATCAGCTTGCGCCTGCGCTGACTTACTCGTCAGCGACCATCTCGTACCCGCTCTTCACTACGATTTCGATATGCCCGTTTCAGCGACCGAGGTTCGCCGCCTTGTCGCCGCAGGCCAGTCGATTACCCACCTCGTGCCGCCATCGATCTCGGTGTATATTTCAGCGCACGGACTCTATCGTTCGTGATCGAGGAATGAAGCTTTCGCCTGAGAACTGGAATGATTCAGGAAAAGCCGCCCCCTGACCGCCGTGAACCGCGTAATCGCAACGCCCAGCAAAGCCCAGACAACCGCACCCAGCGCAAGCGAGAGTATTATGATATTGTCAATGTTGGGCATGGTATGGATTGATTCTGACTGAAAACAGGAATCAGCGTATTATCGCAAGAAACGCTGTATCTGCAAGAGAGCTTTTTTCGATACAGGTATAAGTCACTGGATATTGAGATTCCGGCCTTTAAAGAAATCGATCTCGCCGCCGAACAGGTACTTGCCGAACCATGCGAACTGGCCGGTGTGATAGCCGAAATGTTCGATGGCAAGCACGAGGATTTCGTATCCCGTGCGCTCCTGCCCCTGAACGACATAACTGCGGCAAAGCTCATTTTCGCCAAGCCTGTCGATAACCGCCCGGCACTCATCGACGGTCTGAAGCAGCAGGCTTTTCAGCGACTCCCGTTCAAGCGATGGTTTGCCCGCAAACTCTTTCGACCGCTCACGATAATAGTCTTGACCGCCCAGCGTTTTGAGCACATATTGGCTGAGATTGCCGACAAGGTGCAGCACGAGATTGCCGGGACTGGCAAGATTCGGCGCGAAATCATCCCAAAACCGTGCCTCATCGACCGCATCAATGCAGGTCACTATACGCCCCGCGATGGTTTTGAAATGGCCGGAAATTGACTGGCAGAAGGGGTGGGACATATTTCTTCATCAGGGTTTAGCTTATTTCAGCTCTGAAAGCGGAATGAATCTGACTTCGTCAGCCTTGATGCGACGTTCTCTTTCCTGAAGAATCGGCTTGTACCATTCCGGGATTTCGAGTTTCTCAGGCTCTTTCAACAGGCCCACCCAGATTACCTCCATGACCTACAGCCGCTCTTTCGTGCACAGTTTCTTCACTTCAGCAATATTCATAGTATTTTCTCTGGTCAATGGTTGCCATATCGACGCTTATGGCAAATTACTGAAGAAAACGAGAGTGTCAAACAATCGTTCAGATGGGAAGGCGAGCTTACAACAGGTTATGAAAGCGGTGTATTCTGATGCCGGACAAGGCATCCCTGCCATGCAAAATTCCCTGAATTTCTGTATGTTGCATTATCGCCTCAACCGGTGCTCAACGATTCGCATCATGATTTATCGAAAAAACAGAGATAATCAGGAGATTGCCGCATGAAATTCACATCCATCAAATTCAAGAACTATAGATGCTTTAAGGATGATTGGGCTGGTTTTGATGACGTCAAGCCAATCACGGTGATTATTGGGCGGAATAATGTCGGTAAATCACATTTGTTACAGCTTGTTAAAACTTCTTGTAAAGAAAATATTATTCCTCTGGATAATGGCACAATATTGCGGATTGGAGGAATAATTGACGAAAAGACGCTTAGATTGACATTTCCAGATCAGTATGAAGGACGCTTTATGTTTAATTATTGAGTCTGTTCACCAAACTGTGTAATCGGTCATAGATTCCTGACAAGCAAAAAGGAGCAAAACTATGGCCAGAAAACACGAGAAAACCCCGGATGTCATGGGCGAGCTGATCAAGCAACTGTTGCAAG
>Ga0326726_10000269_pt1 | contig 50132 bp, 36 predicted proteins | sample MHFenrmetagenome_2_FD_207603 | JGI IMG/M metagenome (GOLD analysis project Ga0326726, IMG submission 207603) | Lab enriched peat soil microbial communities from Michigan Hollow, Ithaca, NY, United States - MHF15MN | ecosystem: Environmental > Terrestrial > Soil > Wetlands > Peat | place: USA... | reverse complement strand
GGTTTCGAGATAGTCTTTGAACTCAACGATCAATTCAACGGCTTTTTCGGAAGTATCGGAAGCCCATCCGGCCATGTTCACCCGATCGAGATTGACGGTATCGATGATCTGCTCATGAACCCGGCGTACCGTATCGATGTACTCGTTCAATTCACCGTTGAATAGAGTACGGACATCGTGCAACAAGGCCTGCTGTGCCTGGTCGAGGAAGGCTGTGCAATGCCCATCTGATGACTTCTGTTCATCCTGCACCGCAACATTTTCAAGTTTTGCTGCTTTCTCAGCTATGGCGTCCGGGTCCCAGGCGTCGAGCAATCTTCGAACCAGTTGATTTATGCGCACACCACCTGACTTTTCAACAAAATGCCGATGCTCTTCGTCGCTCATCTGCTGCTCGATTCTGGCAAGACGGCTGGCAAGGGAGAGAAAAAGGTCTTCGTCTTGAGCACCGAAGGTCACCGCTTCAAGCAGCTCTTTCAACGAGACCGTTGGCTTGCGTTCGAGCGGACGGCTGTCGGTTTTCAGGGTTTTGGTCACTCCGACCGCATCGATGATGACGAAATGGTCCTTTTTCGAGGTTGCCGAAGGCGTGACTTTTTTCAGGTCGTCAAATCCGAGTGTCCTGGTACCGCGGCCTTTCATCTGCTCGAAATAGTTGCGACTTCTGACGTCACGCATGAACAAAAGGCATTCGAGCGGCTTGACGTCGGTGCCGGTGGCGATCATATCAACAGTTACGGCTATTCTCGGGTAGTAATCGTTGCGGAACCTTGACAGAAGGGATTTCGGATCGTCTTCCGATTTGTAGGTCACTTTTTTGCAGAAGGCATTGCCTTCGCCAAACTCTTCCCTTACAATCTGGATGATGTCGTCGGCATGACTGTCGGTTTTTGCGAAAATCAGGGTTTTGGGAACCTCAGTCCGTCCGGGAAAGATCTCGGGGAGTTTATCCCGGAACGCACGGATGATATTGCGAATCTGGCTCGGGTTCACCACATCCCGGTCAAGCTGTGTGCCGGTATAGGCAACATCCTCATCAAGTTGCTCCCATCGCTTTCGCCGGGTGAGTTTTTCCCGCTTATCGACAAACTCGCGGGCCTTGAGCTCAGCACCATTGTTCGTTATCTCGGTTTCGATAATGTAGACGTCATATCCTACGTTGACACCATCGGCAACGGCATGTTCGTGACTGTACTCGCTGACCACGTTTTCATCGAAAAAGCCGAAGGTACGCTTGTCAGGCGTGGCCGTCAACCCGATCAGAAAAGCGTCGAAATAGTCGAGAACCTGTTTCCAAAGGTTGTAGATCGACCGGTGGCATTCATCGATGACGATGAAGTCGAAAAACTCTATCGGAACCTTGCTGTTGTAAGCAACCGGCACCGGTTCCTTTGGCAGCCAACGTCCTTCAGCAGGGTTGTCCTCTTCAAGTGAAGGGTCGAGTTCTTCGCCCTTGAGAATCGAGTAGAGACGCTGAATAGTGCTGATACACACCTGGCTGTCACCGGCGATATGGCTCGACTGAAGGCGCTGGACATTATACAGTTCGATGAACTTCCGATTGTCGTCGTTCGGCGTGTAGGCCCTGAACTCCTGCTCGGCTTGCTCACCAAGGTTTCGCGTATCTACCAGAAACAGCACACGCTTTGCATCGGCATGTTTCAGCAGCCTGTAGATGGAGCTTATGGCCGTGAAGGTCTTGCCGGAACCGGTCGCCATCTGTATCAGGGCTCTTGGCCTGCCGTCCCGAAAAGATTGTTCGAGGTTATCTATTGCCCGTATCTGACATACCCGGAGCCCCTGTTCGTTCAGAGAAGGAAGATCATGGAGACGTGTTCTCAGGCTTGCGGGTTTTGAAAGCCATTCATGGAACGTTTCGGGGCGATGAAAGGTGAACACCGGCCTTGATCGCGGTCTGGGATCGCGGTAATCGGTAAAGCGGGTAATTGTGCCGGTGCTTTCATACACAAAAGGCAAAGGCTGGTTATCCAGATGTTTAAGCTTACTGCCCGCATAGGTTTCAGACTGCTCTTCGACGACCGTGAGCCTGTGCCCCTCATTTTCCTTTTTTGCCTCAATGATTCCGACCGGCTTTCTGTCTACAAAAAGCACATAGTCGGGAACCTGGCCGTCCTGTGTTGGATAGTGCCTGACAGCAATTCCTTTTGCCGACTGCCAGTCGATACGAGCCTTTTCCTGGACAGCCCATCCGCACTCGATGAGTTGCCTGTCGATTGCATCGCGGGCAATTTGTTCCGGATTCTGATTCAGGGGGAGCTGTTGCAACATACCTGTAACTGCCGTAGTAGTAAAAGTACCAAAACAACAATGCAGTAATATACATATATATCAACCAAATACAGGGATTATACAGCACCATACTTTATTAATCAGGCATGTTACATCGAACTCTCACCCATTCTGCCTACATTTGCTAACAGGCAAGTATCGACAACGTCAAGTGTAACAAGCATGTCAAAGCTGAAGGTTTTAGTCGCGGGGGCTTCGGGGTATCTAGGACGGTATGTGGTCAAGGAATTCGCTGAGCGGGGATATGGTGTGCGGGCTTTGGTGAGGAACAGGGAGAGGCTCGCGGGTGTTGGGCCGAACTTCGAGCCGGATGTTACGGAGTTTGTCGAAGAGGTATGCATCGGGGATGCGACCGACAAGGCTTCCCTCTCGGGCGCGTGCAAGGGGGTTGATATCGTTTTTTCATGCATGGGGCTCACCAAGCCGCAGCCCGATATTACGAGCGAACAGGTCGACCACCTCGGGAACCTGGCGCTTCTTGAGGATGCCATCGCCTGCGGTGTGAAGCGCTTCATCTACATATCCGTCTTCAATTCCGACAAGATGATGGATTCGGACCTGGTCGCGGCACACGAGCATTTCGTCCGGGACCTTCGTTCTTCAGGCATGCCGTATACCGTTATTCGGCCCGGAGCGTACTTCAACGATATAGGGATGTTCTTCAATTTTGCGCGTAAGGGCCACGTTTTCCTGTTCGGCGATGGAACGAACCGCTTCAATCCGATCCACGGAGCAGATTTGGCAAAGGTCTGCGTCGATGCGGCTCAAGATGAGGGAAACAAGGAGATTGCTGCGGGGGGACCGGATATCTTCACGTACGACGAAACCAACCTTATCGCATTCGAAGCGCTGGGCCTTGAACCGAAGATCACGCATGTGCCGATGTGGATTGGCGACGCGGCCCTGTTTGTCATCGGCTTGGTCAACAAGCCGTTCGGGAGCATCATGTCTTTCGCGCTCTCCGTCAGCAGGATGGATAACATCGCCCCCACGACCGGCACGAGACACGTCAGGGATTTCTACCGCGACCTCGCGGCCCAGGGAAAATAGAACCCAAACGGGCGGCCACGAGGGGCCGCCCGTACAGGGAATTGGGACGTAATCGGCCAGATTGCCTGGATTCAATAAATGATTGACATACAATAGACCGGTGTATTCGTCCACATGATGAGGGATTCTGGAATACGAGCGGTTTGCACACCCCTACGGGAATGGATGATAGAGTCTGAACTTATAGCTCTTTTGGTTCGTTTTTTAAACAACTCGATATTCCCTCTCCCCATAGAATTCACCCAGTCTTTAAGCAGGGTGACTCGATGCATTCCAATACTTGAAATTCTCCCTGATTTTGACGACACGATGAACACTTTAACCGGGGAGTGAAATGAACACGATCAGGATTGCGGCCCTTGTATTGATGGTATGCGGCGTATTGGCGCTGGTCTACGGCGGCTTCACCTACACGAAAGAGTCTGAAGAGGCAAAGCTGGGACCGATTTCTTTGTCGGTCAAGGAAAAAAAGACTGTCAATATCCCTGTTTGGGCCGGTGTGGCTGCGATAGTGGCCGGCGGAGGGCTGCTGATTTACGGAGGCCGGAAAAGCTGACGCCAAAAGAGTTCGGGGCGTTGATCGACAAACGAAAAACAAGTCACAACCTATACCTGCCGGTTCATCTGAATGCGGGCGGTTCGCGCGAGTTTTTTCAATCCATTGCCTGGGCGTAAGAGTAAAGCTGTTCGGTCCTGATTGAATCCTTATCCCGTCGAGTTCGACGTTTAAATTCTATGTTGTTGAGTTGCTCCCATACACCAGGCAACTCGATGGTATTGCTGATCGCATGATCAGGATGCTTGTATTTAGCTATTTCCGTTATAGTTATACAACATCCTCTCCCCTGTTGACAATTGTGACCGTAGCACCTTTAACCCCAAGCATCGATTTCCCGGGTTTACTCATGGCGGTTTCACCTTTTAATGAGCGAACATTTTTTCCGAATCGAAAAAGGACATAAATGTTCAGGCGCAAAGGAAAATGGAATCGCAGAAAAATGAACTGAGCGTTTAAGACTTCAGAATGGACTCTTTTGAAGGTAGCTGTGTATAAATCATTGTGAGCGGCTTGTGCATCCTGCACGTGAACCGCTCACGATAATCGATTACAAGATATGTCTTAACGTCAGTTCGCGAGTGTCTTGCACTGCTCGAAGAAGTCACGAAGGCGGTGCGTGCCGTACTTCGGTGAGACGATATCGATCTTGCTGAGGGTGGTCGCGAACAGGGCGACGTCGCGGACGTCAGGGTTGAAAGTGCCGACAACTGCGGCCAGTCCGTCGGCAAGCCAGAAGGGCAACGTGATCAATGCCGGTTTGGTGCCGGCGATTTCGATGGCCAGATCGACCATTTCGTGATAGGTGAACACTTCGGGACCACCGACTTCCACCTCTTTTTCAGTTCCTTCCATTGCATCGACGCAGACCTTTGCCAGATCGGCTCCGTGAATGGGGTTCTGGCGCTGGTATCCGTCGCCCACCCAGATCATGTAGCCCCTTTTTGCCCTTGAGACGAACTGTCCGATCTCCGAGAAGAAGCCGTTCGGGCGGATGATCGCGCTTTCAATCTTCGCGGCCTGCAGCTCCCTGACGAACTTTTCGTGCGCCTGGACGTTGGGGATGTTCATCATGCGGTGCGCATCGAACACCGAAACGTACACGAATTTCTTTACACCGGCCTTCAAAGCTTCGGCAAGGATATTCATGTTCCCCTGGTAGTCGACGTCGAAGTTCGAATGCACGAAGTCGGGCTTGATCATGCCGAGCGAAGAAAAGACGAAATCGATGCCGTCACACAGCCCGGCAAGGGTCTCGGGTTTGGTAGCGTCGGCGACGAAGATCTCGTCAGCGAGGTAATCTATGGCAGGTGCGAACCAGGGCCCCTCTTTTTTGGCCTTATCCGCGTTGCGCACCAGGGCGCGCACCCAGTAACCGCGATTTTTGAACTCCTGAACTGCATAACGACCAAGATAGCCTGTTGCTCCGGCTACAAGTACTTTCTTCATTGATGATGCTGATATGGTTGAGTGATGCTCCCGAACGAATAATGTATTCCTGATACTACTGCTAATAAATCATTTTTTGACTGAAGTTGCTGGTTTTACTACCTGTAAAGAACTCTTTGCTTTGTAAAGTTCTTTGTATTAATGCACAAATAAAGAAATGCGGTTTGAGTGTCATTAACAGATGTACCAGAGTCTTGATTTGAACTTCGTTGTTAAGAAGCCGAACCTGATATCCACTATCAAAGCAGGTCAATGTTGCATGATCATGCCAGGCAACGTCTGTAGAATCACTCCTCCCCTTCTATGCAGACACGTCACCCGATGTGCAGGGCAACGCCGGCATCGGTCCAAAAGGCTTGCCCGAAGCAACAAAACACCACGAACACTCCAAATCGATGAGATGATTATCCTGGAGACAAATCGACAATACCCCTCTTCCGCTTCACAGCGGTTCAGCATACTATTGAAATTAATCGCATCCGTCCCGCCGTCCATTGAGAGAACGGATTGAAGAGCCCGGCTTGCTCAGGTATAGTCGCATACCAGGAAACGCACTTGATAAACACAGCGTTAATAATTGACATCGAGTCTGTTATTTCCAGGCATTGATCAGTAACATCGCCTCACATTCCTGGCCTGTGCAGAAAGAATCATCCACACTTGTTTAAGCACGAGCATCAATGTATACGAGCCTTAAACAGAGCTCTTGTGAACATCATCTTCAACCCTGTCCGGATGTGTGCGGTCATGAACAGTGGGATCATTCCGCAAGCATAAACACAAACACCATCCATCGTTTTATGCAAGACATTGCGAAGCTGTACAGCAGATCAATCACCAGATACGGTAACCGCTTACGATAATTACGTTTCACGGGAAACACGCACGAAAACTATCATGAATCAGCATAACCACTTCATATAACAACATTATTATCGATAAATTCACATGTAATCACAAAAGAACAATCAAATTATTACAAGATCAACCATACTCCAAATACAACAGCAGATCACTCTGTCCAACATGATTTATCCAGTATTTTTCTTACCTTATATCAATATTTTTGACCGTAGTTAAAACCATCTACACGTCAGGTTCTATACAGCCATCTCAATGATTTTAAAATTTATTCATCTATTATTCTATGCATAACAATAGAGCAGTAGATGTATTTTTTAATAATCACCAACACTACATTTTTTCTGATTCCATAAAGACAAAACAAACCTAAAAAACTTATAAGGTAAATATGTTTATCTATTTACATTTTAATAACTTATCCCATACAGTAAACGAAACCAGATGCAGCTGGATATTGGAATTATGAAAACATTAATACCCTATGTCTGATAATTTTACAAGATTTTTATTAACGACAGATAAAAGGCTTTACCTGAAATCTACGCTCTTCAGTGGACAGTCCTTCAGATGGAGTATAAGCCCATTTGATACTGATTGTTACTCTGGTATGGTCGGTCATTCTGCGTTATTGTTAAAGCAGATATCAGAATCTGAAATCGATGTAAGATGCAGCGGTAAATTAATCAACAGTGTTGATACTGAAGATTTTATAACATCATTATTCACTCTTGATATTGATGATAACTTGATTTTCCAGAAAGAATTTCGTGATAATTACCCGGAACTATGGAAACTTCTTGATGGATATCGTTCAGTAAGGGTAATGAGGCAGGATCCGTTTGAAATCATGGTTACCTTTATGTGCGCCCAAGGTATTGGAATGCATCTTATACGCAGACAGGTTGAGATGATTGCCCAGCGGTATGGTGAAGAGCTCGTGTTCGAAACCGATAGCGGTCCGCTTCGACTTTACAGCTTCCCTACCCCGTCGAATCTTGCTTCTGCTGATGTTAATGAGCTCGCTTTATGCACGAACAACAATCGGATCAGGGCTGCAAACATCATCGCCATGTCACGATCGTTCGAGTCGGGTGCGATGGCACTCGCCTGCGTGCGTTCGGGAGATTGCTCTCTCGATACGCTGCGTGATTCGTTATGCGTGCATAGCGGAATCGGCATGAAAATCGCTGACTGCATCGCCCTTTTCGGGCTCGGCCGATTCGATGCGTTCCCGATCGATACGCATGTGAAACAGTACCTCTGGGAGTGGTTTGGCATCGAGGCTGCGCAGCGGACCCTTACCGAAAAGAATTATCTGTATCTTCAGGATGAGGCCCGACGAATTCTTGGAACCGAGTTAACCGGTTATGCCGGGCACATCCTTTTCCATTGCTGGAGAAAGGAGATTCGAAAGATGAAGGCGTTCTGAAAGGATTGAGGTAAGCGGGAGATGTCCGGACTCAAGTCCGGAGAGGAGATCTGGAAGATATTGGACTGAAGTCTGGCAACTGAGGAGGGAGAAGATGGAATGTCCGGCGTCCCGACTTTTCGGGACTTGTGATTGAATATTTTACTTGTCGTTCCCCCATTGGTTGAGAATGAACAATCCGAGGAGGGAATCATGAAAAGCGTGCTTGTGGCGGGAGCGGCCGGGTATCTGGGCAGATATGTTGCCCTGGAGTTCAGGAAACGTGGTTATAAGGTTCGCGCGTTCGTTAGGGATCCTGAAAAGCTGAAGCGTGCCGGTCCATGGCATGAGCCTGCGATCCACGATCTGGTGGATGAGGTGTTCACGGGAGATGCGACCAGGCCGGAGACACTCAGTGGGCTTTGCGACGGTATCGATCTGGTGTTTTCGTCGATGGGTCTGACAAAACCCGATCCGAAGCTGACCAATGAGGAGGTCGACCACATGGGTAACCGGCATATCCTCGAACTCGCCCTGCAGTCCAGGGTTTCCAAATTCGTCTACGTGTCGGTCTTCAGGCCAGAGGCGATGATGGAGAGTGATGTTGTTCTCGCACACGAGGCGTTCGTGGACGATCTTAAGGCTTCGGTAATCGATTACGCCATCATACGCCCAAATGCCTATTTCTCGGATATGGCGCAGTTCATGAAGATTGCCCGCAAGGGTCACTTGTTCTGGCTCGGCGACGGCAGCAACAAAATCAATCCGATCCATGGGGCTGATCTGGCCGTTGTGTGCGTTGATGCTGCCGAAGGTACAGTCAAGGAGGTCGATGTTGGCGGTCCTGACATGCTCACCTTCCGTTCGCTGTTCGAGCTTGCGTTCGAGATTGTCGGCAAGGAGCCCCATATAACCTTTCTGCCGCTCTGGGTCGGCGAAGGAGCCCTTGCTGTGATCCGTCTTTTCAATCGCAAGCTTGCCGGATCGGCCGCTTTTTTTGTAGAGGTCAACAAAATGGACAATGACGCGCCTGCTTATGGATCACGCAGGATCAGGGATTATTTCAGGGAGATGGCCGAGGAGATCGGTCAGGACGATAAACCATCTAAACAGTAACGATCATGACGAAAGTGCTTGTCGCCGGTTCGACCGGCTATATCGGACGGTACGTGGTTCAGGAACTCAAGAGCCGCGGGTACTGGGTACGTGCCCTGGTGAGGAACCCTGACAAGATCAAGACGCCTGGGGAGCACCTCGAGCCGTCGCTTGAAAATCTTGCTGACGAGTTCTTCATGGGTGATGCCACGAAGCTGGATTCCATCGTGGAGGTCTGCAATGGCGTCGATATCGTTTTTTCGTCGCTCGGCATGACCAGGCCGGATTTCGTGCATTCGAGTTTCGATGTTGACTACAAGGCAAACCTTAACATCCTGCGGCTGGCTGTTAAGGCGAAGGTGAAGAAGTTTGTCTACATCTCGGTGTTCAACGCACAGAAGATGATGGAGATCGAGAACATCCAGGCGCACGAGAAATTTGTCGATGAGTTGCGTGCTTCGGGTCTCGATTATGCAGTCATCAGGCCGACCGGCTATTTCTCGGACATGGCGCAGTTCCTGAACATGGCGCGCAACGGGGTGATGCTTTCACTGGGTGACGGTGACAAAAAGTCGAACCCGATCCACGGGGCCGACCTGGCAAAGGTGTGCGTCGACGCCATTGAGGGCATAGCGAACGATGTCGAGGTGGGCGGACCTGAGACGTTCACTTACCAGGAGGTGGCTGACATGGCTGCCGATGTGGTCAAAAAACGGCCGATCAGAATCTCCCTGCCGCTGTGGCTGGCGGATGGAGTTGCTGCCGTGACCGGCCTGATCAACCGCGACATCCACGACATCGCACTGTTTGCGACCACAGTCAGCCGGAACGATACTGTGGCACCGCCTTACGGCACGCACCGACTGCGCGATTTCTTCGAGGAGATGGCGTCAATCGGGGCATGACTCATTTTTTTCGACAAAGCCTGATTCCCTGAAGCAAGAGAAGGTCGCAAAGCCTTTATTAACAGGGGTTTGAGGCATGCCTGCGCATATGATGTTTTTTTCGGCATTTGTTTTTTCTCACGAGCTAAATTCGGTACTTTTAAGTTTATGGGAAAGTGCGCAAAAGCGCAACTTATGCCGTCATAAACACTGAGAATTCAAGGGTACATGCTCAAAATTTTTGAAAAGATATTTGGTTCCAAGCACGACAAAGACCTCAAAAAAATCCAGCCGCTCGTCGATAAGATAAACGAGCTTTATGGTCCGCTTAACTCCCTTTCGGATGAGGCGTTCCGCCAGAAAGGTGTCGAATTGAAAACCCGGGTTCGCAAGCACCTGGAAACCTTTGAGACGCAGATCAGGGAGATCGAGGTAAAGCTGGATCGTCCGGATGTAAGCCTCGAGGAGAACGAGCATCTGAACTCCCAGCTCGATCAGGTTCGCAAGGATTATGAGGCCGCTACGACCGAAATCCTCAACGAGGTGCTGCCCGAGACTTTCGCTCTGGTCAAGGAGACCTGCCGCCGCCTGATGAACCACACGTACACGGTGATGGGCCGTGATATGATATGGGATATGGTGCCTCATGATGTTCAGCTGGTCGGTGGCATCGTCCTGCACCAGGGCAGGATCTCCGAAATGGCTACCGGTGAAGGTAAAACGCTGGTTTCGACGCTTCCTGTATTCCTGAATGCCCTGACCGGACGAGGCGTACACGTCGTGACGGTCAACGAATATCTTGCCCAGCGCGACATGCAGTGGATGAGGCCGGTTTACGAGTACCACGGGCTCTCCACTGGCGTCATACTGTCAGAACTGCGCTCGGATGAACGTCGCGACCAGTACCTGTGCAACATCACCTGGGGCACCAACAGTGAGTTCGGTTTCGATTACCTGCGCGACAATATGGCAGGAACACCCGAAGAGATGGTTCAGCGAGGCCACTATTTTGCCATCGTTGACGAAGTCGACAGCGTGCTGATCGACGAGGCTCGTACACCGCTGATCATTTCAGGCCCGGTGCCGGGAATGGACACCGATACAAAGTTTTTTGAGATCAAACCCTGGATCGAGCAGTTGGTGCGGTCTCAGCAGAACCTCGTGGCCTCATACCTGACCAGCGCCGAGAAAATGATGAAGGAGACGCCAACGAAAGAAAACAAGTCGAACGACTTCGACGCCGGCCTTGCCCTTCTTCGCGTCAAACGCGGCCAGCCGAAAAACAACCGCTTCATCAAGATGCTGTCGCAGACGGGTGTCGCCAAGCTTATCCAGTCAGTCGAGAACGAGTTCCTCAAGGACAACTCAAGCCGCATGCACGAGGTGGACGACGAGCTGTTCTATGCAGTTGACGAAAAAGCCAACACGATCGACCTTACCGACAAGGGACGTGAGTTCCTGAGCCGCCTGAGCCATCAGGACCGGGATCTGTTCCTATTGCCGGATGTAGGGACCGAGGTGGCGGCAATCGAGGCCGACAAGAACCTCCAGCCGTCCGACAAGGTCATGAAAAAAGACGAGGTTTATCGTCTATACGCCGACCGTTCGGAGCGTCTGCACAATATCAGCCAGTTACTGAAGGCCTATTCCCTCTTCGCCAAGGACGATGAGTACGTGGTTCAGGACGGACAGGTCATGATTGTCGACGAGTTCACCGGCCGCGTGCTTGCCGGTCGCCGTTACAGCGAAGGCCTGCATCAGGCAATCGAGGCCAAGGAGAATGTCAAGATCGAGGGCGAAACCCAGACGATGGCCACAGTTACCATCCAGAACTTCTTCCGACTCTACAAGAAACTGGCCGGCATGACCGGTACTGCTGAAACCGAGGCTTCGGAGTTCTTCGAAATCTACAAGCTCGACGTGGTCGTCATACCGACCAACCGCCCGATCGTCCGACGCGACATGGATGACCTGGTTTACAAGACGCGCCGAGAAAAGTACAATGCTATCGTTACGAAAGTGCAGGAGCTCCAGGAGAAAGGCCAGCCGGTGCTGGTTGGTACGGCGAGCGTCGAGGTATCGGAAACACTTTCGAGGATGCTCCGCGCCAAGCGCATTGTGCATAATGTCCTCAACGCGAAGCAGCACGATCGTGAGGCCGATGTCGTTGCCATGGCCGGGCAGAAAGGTGCGGTCACCATCGCCACGAACATGGCTGGACGAGGCACTGATATCAAGCTCGGTGATGGCGTGCGCGAACTGGGTGGCCTGTTCATCCTTGGTTCTGAACGCCACGAGTCGCGCCGTATTGACCGCCAGCTCAGGGGCCGCGCCGGTCGACAGGGTGACCCTGGCGAATCGATCTTTTTCGTTTCGCTTGAGGACGAGCTTATGCGCCTGTTCGGTTCGGAACGCGTCATCGCAATCATGGACAAGCTCGGCCACGAGGAGGGCGATGTTATCGAACATTCGATGATCACCAAGTCAATCGAACGCGCCCAGAAAAAGGTAGAAGAGCAGAACTTCGCCATCCGTAAGCGCCTGCTCGAATACGACGACGTCATGAACCAGCAGCGTGAAGTGGTTTACACGCGTCGCCGCAAGGCTCTCAAGATGGACCGCCTCAAGACCGATATCCTTGACCTTCTGCACGACTACAGCCTGAACGCGATCAAGAAGTTCCATGCTGCTGGTGATGCGGCTGGTCTCGAAGAGCAGGTCCTTCGGGAGCTCTCCGTCGAGTTCAAACCCAATGCCGATACGTTCGAAAGCGAGCCGGAAGAGAAGATTGCCGAAGCGCTCTTCAAGACTGCCAGCGAGTTCTACCACCGTAAAGAGAGTTCGCTCCCTGAAGAGATGATGCGCCAGATCGAGAAGTATGCTGTGCTGTCGGTGATCGACCAGAAGTGGCGCGAGCACCTGCGCGAGATCGATTCGCTTCGCGAGGGCATCAATCTGCGTGCCTATGGCCAGAAGGATCCACTGCTCGAATACAAGCAGGAGGCCTATCATCTGTTCGTGGAGCTGTTGCGCGAAATCGAAAATGAAACACTCTCTCTCGCATTCAAGCTCTTCCCTGTGACTGAAGATGAGGCGGAGGAGATCGAAAGACGTCGTCGCCAGGCCGTCAAGCAGGAGCGTCTGGTAGCCCAGCATCCTGAAGCTGAAAGCGCCTATGAGATGGTCGTTGAGTCAGACGGTAATCCCGAAGGGGTTCTGCCGGGAGGCGATGTTGTGATCCAGATGCCCGTGCGAGTCGAGGAAAAGCCAGGCCGCAACGATCTTTGCCCATGCGGAAGCGGAAAAAAGTACAAAAACTGCTGTGGACAGCATGAGTGACAACAAAGTCTGGATGAGTCCCGAAGATTGGGAATGAAGATTATTGGGTTGAAACCCGGGGCAATGGAGGAAAGAGATCGTGTGATGTCCATCGGGTTCAAATCCTCCTGAATGTGGAAAAATTAAAGTCCGGGACAGTTGAGGAGGAAGAAAATTTGAATGTTCAGTGTCCGGTAAAATCGAGGCGCTTTGAATTGTAAGAACTAAAATCCGATGCAATGGGAGAGAATATCCCGAATGTTCTTTCTTTCAGTTGCCCCGGGTTTTAACCCAGGGTTACAGGATCATAAATATTTATGGTCTTCAGTCCAATATCTTCCCGACTGCTGGAAATGCAGTAGTTCCAGGAAATCACGAAAATTCAGTAACGCGCTATAAACGATAATGATGAATATCGAACCCGAAGTAAACCTGAAGTCAGCCCAGGAGCATGGCCTGAACGCTGAAGAGTATGACAAGATCCTTTCAGTGCTGGGCCGGACGCCGAGCTTCACTGAACTGGGCATCTACTCCGTGATGTGGTCAGAGCACTGCAGCTACAAGAATTCAATCGCTATGCTCAAGACCCTGCCGCGCGATGGTGAGTCGCTTCTGACGCAGGCTGGCGAGGAGAACGCAGGACTCGTCGATATCGGCGACAACCTGGCCGTGGCATTCAAGATCGAATCTCATAACCACCCTTCGGCCGTAGAACCTTACCAGGGTGCGGCAACTGGCGTCGGAGGTATCCACCGTGATATTTTCACCATGGGTGCTCGCCCGGTGGCGTCTCTTAACTCGCTGCGTTTCGGTTCTCCACGCGATCCGAGGGTTCGCTACCTGGTGGACGGTGTGGTGCGCGGCATTGGCGATTACGGCAACTCTTTCGGCGTACCGACGGTCGGCGGCGAGATCTACTTCGAAGAGGGATATACGGGCAACCCGCTGGTGAACGCCATGTCGGTAGGTCTGGTGGAACACCACAAGACAGTGAGCGCCACGGCCAAAGGCAAGGGCAACCCCGTCTTGATCGTCGGTTCATCGACCGGACGTGACGGCATACACGGAGCAACATTCGCCTCCGAAGAACTCAGCGAGGCCTCCGAGGACAAACGTCCAAGCGTGCAGGTTGGCGACCCGTTCGCTGAAAAGCTTCTGCTCGAAGCGACGCTCGAAGCGATTGCCACCGGTGCGGTCGTAGGCCTGCAGGACATGGGTGCGGCCGGGCTGACCAGCTCAACCTCTGAAATGAGCGCCCGTGGAATCGAAAAAGAGGGCAGTGGCGGCATTGAGATCGACCTCGACCTGGTTCCTGCCCGCGAAAAAGGCATGACCGCCTACGAACTGATGCTTTCAGAATCGCAGGAGCGTATGCTGATCGTGGCCGAAAAAGGACGTGAACAGGAGATCATCGACGTTTATCACAAATGGGATGTCAATGCCGTGGTGATCGGCCAGGTAACTGACGACAACATGATGCGCGTCAGCCAGCACGGCAAGGTCGTAGCGGAGATCCCGGCAATGTCTCTGGTTCTAGGCGGCGGCGCTCCGGTCTATATCCGCGAGGCCATCGAAAAGAAACCCGATACTCCGGCAGCGAAACTCGTAGGCGACGACACGCTCAATTTCAAATCGCTTTCGCTCCAGTTGCTTTCGCGTCCGAACATTGCCAGCAAGCAGTGGGTCTACCAGCAGTACGACTCCATGGTACAGACCAACACCGTGACGCCGACGGGGCTTACCGATGCAGCTGTCATCCGCATCAAGGGGACAAAGAAAGGTCTTGCCATGAAGACCGACTGTAACTCGCGCTACGTCTACCTGAACCCGAAAAGCGGCGGTGCAATCGCCGTGGCCGAGTGCGCACGCAACATTGCCTGCTCAGGGGCAAAGCCGCTGGCAGTGACGAACTGCCTGAACTTCGGCAATCCCTACAAACCCGAAGTCTATTTCCAGTTCAAGTCTGCCGTGCAGGGTATGGGCGACGCATGCAGGATGTTCAACACCCCGGTGACCGGCGGCAACGTGAGCTTCTATAACGAGACAACCCTTGGCGGCGGACGTACGGCCATCTACCCGACCCCGACCATCGGCATGATCGGCCTGCTTGACGACATCGATAACCTGGTCGGTTCGACCTTCCGCAAGGCAGGTGACGCCATCATGCTGCTTGGAGATCCCGAACTCACCCTCGAAAGCTCTGAATATCTGGTGATGCAGTACGACACCCCCGGTACGGATGCTCCTGCGGTCGATCTGCAGCACGAAAAGAACCTGCAGGATCTGCTGGTCTGCCTTGCCTCGAAAAAGCTTGTACAGTCAGCACACGACGTATCGGATGGCGGTCTTGCCATCACTCTGGCGGAAAAATCGATCATGGACCGAGAGGCCATGCTCGGTTTCGATGTAGACCTTGAGGATGCCGGGACAGACGCTGCCCGCATCCAGCGCCAGCTTTTCTCTGAAGCGCAGGGACGCGTTGTGGTGTCGATCAATCCCGAAAAGGTCGGAGCTGCGATCGAAGAGGCCAACCACCTGAACGTGCCTGTTCGCGTGATCGGCAAGGTGCAGCCGAACGGAGCCCGCATTGCCGTCAACGGCAGAAGCGTGGCAGAATTTTCACTCGAAGAGCTGCTGGATGCTTATGAACACGCCCTTGAGAGGGAACTGCATCTCGACGAGCTTTGATTGCACCGAATTCATCCGTCAGTTTATCGTAGTGATCGAATGAAGATATTGGGCTGAAGCCCGGGGGGAAGAATATCAATAATAGTATTTCGAACTTCACTCCAATATCTTCTGCTCACTTCATCAGGCTGTTCCATGTTATTCCGGAACACTTCGGATATCCTGTAGAACATGAGAATGTATTAACTCTGGATACTCCCGACTAAAGCCCCTCCCTGAACCAAACAGAAACATCCATGTTGCCAGTACTGACCGCCCGTGAGATGAGCCAGGCCGACCAAGCGGCCATCGAAGAACTTCGTACCGGTGAAACCCGGTTGATGGAGCTTGCCGGCAGGGAAACCGCTAGACTGATTGCCGAACAGTTCGACAAAGATGGAAACCTGGAAGGGCTGTCGTTCCTTGTAGTCTGCGGCAAAGGCAACAACGGTGGTGACGGATTCGTGGCTGCCAGGCACCTGCTGAACCTCGGCGCACTCGTTGATGTCGTTCTGGTTTGGCAGGAAAGCGAACTGAACGGCGTGAACCTCGAAGGGCTGAACATCCTGAAGGCCTACCGTCGATATCATGATGGCCTTAGAATTTTTGTCGGCATCGATGAAGCGGTTCCCTTTATTGACGAACAGTCGTACGATGCCATACTGGACGCCCTGTTAGGAACCGGCATGAGACTCGACCCCGCCAGAAGTGAGCTTTCGAGCCCTGCACTTGAAGCCGTCGAGCTGATCAACCGCCTTAACGAACAGTCCGGTGCAGTGACCGTCGCTATCGATCTGCCATCAGGGCTCGATGCCACCAGTGGCCTGAGTACAAAGCCTGCAGTCAGGGCTGATTACACCGTCACCATGGCATTCCACAAAACAGGATTCTTCCAGAACGACGGTCCGTCGCTGTGCGGACCGGTGCAGGCGGCTGAAATCTCCATTCCCAGATTCCTGGTCGAACCTGCATCATGCCTGATCGTCGATGAAACTTTCGCAGCCGAAAGCTTTCTGCTTCGCGATCCGTCAAGTGCCAAGCATCTGAACGGCAAGGTGCTGCTGATCGCCGGCTCGTCCGAGGGCGGTTCGTCAATGCTCGGTGCTGCCATGCTCTCTGCCAGGGCAGCGGTAAAAACCGGTGCTGGGTATGTATGCGCATCACTGCCGGAAGGTCATGCCGCAATCATGCACAGTTTCGCTCCCGAGGTTGTGGTGATCGGCCGGAACATGGACGAAATCCTCGAAAAGGCACGCTGGGCAGATGCGATCGTGATCGGCTGCGGAATAGGTCGCACCGATGCTGCGCTGGATCTTATGGAGGCGCTGCTGAGCAATCCTGACATTGCATCAAAGAAACTCGTGATCGATGCTGACGCACTCTTCGCGATCGCTGAGCGGAACCTGTTCGACGACGGAATTGCGCTGGAGGACGCAGTCGTCACCCCCCATGCAGGCGAATGCAGCCGGATTTCCGGACTGACTGCAGAAGAGATCTTCGCCTCCCCTATCGATATTTCGAGAAACCTCGCTGCAACATGGAATGTGAACCTGCTGCTTAAAGGAAGCCCAACGTTTATTGCTGCCCCAACTGGTATGGTGCTCATCTGCGAAAGTGGCACAGAGGCGCTGGCAACTGCAGGCACCGGCGACGTTCTGGCCGGCATGATCGGAGCCCTGGCTGCCAAAGGCCTGGACACGCGCGATGCAGCCGCAGCAGCCGCCTGGCTGCACGGAAGAGCCGGGGATCTGGCATGCGACGTATCGAGCCTTGTATCAGCCGTGGATGTCCTGCAGGCAATTCCCCAGGCCGTGCTGGAGCTGTTCGAAAACGAGGATTGAAGATTTTTGGCTGAAGCCCGAAGATTTATTTTCGGTGTGCGTCTATGAGGGTGTCTCAAAAGTCAAGTTGAGCCAGCTTTTTGTCGTTAGAGCTTCTGGAGTACCCCCCTCCAGCGTGATTCATGATCTGTCATTTAAAACACAACCTTTCAGGGCACATAAATGCATTGTTTTATGTAGGGGCGGTTCGCGAACCGCCCTTCGTCCAGCACCTCCAGGGGGAAAAGGCTGTTTCAGAAGCAAAACTGAGACAGCCTCCAACAGTAATGTAAGAGGTTTAAATGTCCGGAAGACTGAAGTCTTCCTGAATAGACAAGGACTGATGTCCGGGGCAAATGGAATGCAAGAGATAGAATGTCCGGAAAACAGAAGTCCTAAGGAATGGAAGATGACTGATGTCCGGAACGACGGATATTGAATTCTGCTCCCGGTTCAGTTGCCCCGGATTTCAGTCCGGGGTTAACTGAGGCAATAAAATATTCCAGACTTCAGTCCAATATCCTCAAAACCGACTCCGATAAATCTGAGTACTACCCTTCTCCGCAGCCGTTGTTTTTCAGGAATTTCTTGATGTTCCTTGCTGCCTGGCGGATACGCTCTTCGTTCTCGATCATGGCTACCCTGACATAGTCATCTCCGTAGTTGCCGAACCCGATGCCCGGGCTTACGGCGACTTTGCCTTCCATGAGCAGTTTCTTGCTGAATTCGAGGCTGCCCATGCTGCGCATCGCTTCGGGAATCTTTGCCCACACGAACATCGATGCACGCGGCGTCACGATGCCCCATCCAGCGTTGGCGAAGCTTGAAATAAGCACATCACGGCGCTTGCGATAGACTTCACTGATCTCCCTGACGCAGCTCTGGTCTTCGGTCAGGGCGATGGTCGATGCAACCTGGATCGGGGTGAATGTACCGTAGTCAAGCCAGCTCTTTATCTTTTCGAGTGCTCCGACAAGCTTGGCATTGCCGACCATGAAGCCGACGCGCCATCCGGCCATGTTGTAGGTCTTGGAAAGTGTATAGCTTTCGACGGCAACATCCTTGGCTCCAGGCACCTGCAGGATGGAGGGGGTCACATAACCGTCGAAGGTGATTTCGGCATAGGCGATGTCACTGATAATGTAGAAACGCTCCCTGCGGGCCAGATCAACCAGTCTCTCGTAAAACGGTAGTTCTACGGTTGCTGTGGTCGGGTTGTTCGGGAAGTTGACCACAAGGTACTTCGGCTTGGGCGACGATTCGCGCAATGCCGTTTCGATGTTGTGGAAAAAGGCCTCTTCGTCGAGCGTGTAGTCGTCGTTCATCTCGAGCTTCATGCGATGAACGTTCCCGCCGGCAAGGATGAATGCCTGTGAGTGGATCGGATAGCACGGATCGGGCACGATGGCAAGATCGCCGGGATTCGTTATGGCCTGGACCAGGTGGGCATAACCCTCCTTTGAGCCCATGGTCACTACGACTTCCCTGTCGAGGTCGAGATCGACGTTGTACTTGTTCCTGTACCATGTACCAACGGCTCCGCGAAGCTTGTAGATGCCCTTCGATACAGAGTAGCCATGCGTCTTCGGCTTGTTGACGCTTTCGACGAGTTTGTCGATGATATGCTGCGGCGTAGGGCCGTCTGGGTTGCCCATCGAGAAGTCTATAACATCTTCACCTGCCCTGCGCTCGGCCATCTTAAGCTCGTTTACGGCAGCAAAAACATACTTGGGAAGCCTCTTGATCTTGTCAAATTCTATTTCATCAAACATGGCTGATATCCGGGAATTCGTTAATACGGTAATGACACACTGCCTGAGCGCAGTCGAACAGTTTTAATCATAAACAAAAAGCCGTTGATCTCCATAAGTTCGCGATTTTTTTAGAGCTGCGATGTGCAATTCGGACATCTTACTGCTTTTACGGGTATCGTCGAATAGCAGAAAGGACACTCTTTTGTCGCTATTGCCGCAGGTGGAGGTATTGCCTCCGTTTTGGGGCTGCGCAGTCTGTTGACCCCTCGTACAAGCAAATACACTGAAAAGGCCATGATAAGGAAGCCGATTACTGCGTTGACAAACAGACCGTAATTGAGCGTCACGGCTCCTGCGCGTTTGGCTTCAGCCAGTGCAAGATATGGCCCTGGCTGCCCCCCTTCCCGGAGCACGAAAAAAAGGTTTGAAAAATCGACGCCTTTCAGAAGAAGGCCGATGGGCGGCATCAAAAGATCGGTGACCAGGGAGTTGACGAGCGCACCGAAGGCTCCGCCGATAATTATTCCGACAGCCATGTCGACCACATTACCCTTGAGGGCAAACTCCTTGAACTCTTTCAGCATAGGGATCGTTGTTTAATAGTTGACGAATCCGACTTATCAGGACGTTACTGCTCCGAGCAGCTGGGTGAACAGGGGTATACAAGAAAATAAACCCCCTTAATTGGACATTAGTGTATTTTTTATTAAAATGAAACCTCATACCCTGTTGAACCCGCACGAATTCATCCAAAATATAAGGCACCTCTGAATATTGGCCTAAGCGGTTAGGGAGCAAAGCAGGCACTGTCCTCCAAAGCAATCGAATCGCTCAGCAGTTTTCAGGATGTCATAAAAACAAGCAGTCATCTAATCGATGGAGCATAATATTCGTACAGATTCATTGAAGCACCAGCTTGAGCAGACCACCGGCAATAATTACGCCTGCTGCTATCAATGCGGTAAATGTACCGCCGGATGCCCTGCCGGCGGGTTCATGGACAATCCTCCGTCCAGGATAATGCGACTTATACAGGCCGGATACGTCGAAGAAGCAATGAAAAGCGACGCACTCTGGTACTGCATCGGCTGCATGACCTGCACTTCTCGATGCCCGCAGAACCTGGAGATTGCCGGAACGATGGACGCGCTGAGGGAACAAGCCCTCAAAAGTGATATCATCTCGTCAGACCGGTCAAAAAAGCTGGTCATGGCTTTTCACTCCTCTTTCCTGAACACGGTGCGCAAGAGCGGTCGATTGCAGGAGCTTGCCCTGGTCAACAGCTACAAGCTGCGTACCCGTACATTCCTGCAGGATGCTGACGCCGGCATCAAAATGATCAAGCAGGGCAAAATCCACCCTATTAAAGCGTTCACTTCGAAAGAGCACGTCGAGGGCCAGGATCAGATAGAGAAGATTTTCGAACTTTCCATGCAGGAAAGCCATACTCCTGCCCCAAGGCGCCGACCAGTCAAAAGAAGCTTCAAGCCGGACGCACCGGTCAGGATAACTCCCGGCATGACAATCGGCTACTACCCTGGATGCTCGCTTTCCGGTACGGCGAAAGATTATGACATCTCCGTCCGCCAGATGTGCGACCATCTCGACATCCAGCTCAAGGAAATAGAGGATTGGAACTGCTGTGGCGCCAGCTCGGCCCACGCAACAAACCACAAGCTCTCGATGCTGTTGCCGGCAAGGAACCAGGCTCTGGCCGACGCACAGGGAATGGACTATGTTCTCGCCCCCTGCGCAGCCTGCCTGAACCGTCAGGTTGCGGCACGCACTGCGTTGATAGAATCCGAGGAGCTACGTGCCGACCTGAAAATTGTCACCGGCTCGGCACCGCTCTGCAAGGCGCAGTTCATCGGCATTATGCAACTGCTGGAAGCCATAGGCGCCGAACATATCAAGACCAGGGTGACCAAACCGTTGAAGGATCTGTCGCTGGCCTGCTATTATGGCTGTCTGCTCGTCCGTCCGTTTGAAACCATGGCCTACGACGACCCCGAGAACCCGACCAAGATGGATAAGGTTATCGAGGCCCTCGGGGCCAAGTCTGTGGATTGGGCCTATAAGGTTGAGTGCTGTGGCGCAGGAATGACCATGGCACAGCAGGAGATGATCGAGGACCTGACCTATAAAATCGCCCACAACGCAGCGGCCAATGGAGCTGGGGCATTTGTTGTTGCCTGTCCGCTTTGCCATACCAACCTCGATATGCGTCAGGAAGGCATGAGGAAACGGTACAGCGACATTAACTCGATGCCCGTATACTACATTTCGGATCTGGTGGCTCTGGCGTGTGGTGCGAGCCCGGAACAGGTTGCTTTAGACAAGCACTTCGTACAGGCAATCGACATGGTCAAAAACCTTTAATTATGCCACTGGCGTATGAAAAGAGCGAGTTTGATTTGTACATTGAGAGTTTGTGACTGGTCTGTTTGCTGACCGGTGACGACCAGACATCGTCTTAGGGCAGAATAAAACAATTAGTGCTCTTGTCTTTAATTCATGCCGACGTCAATATGCTGCGCAGGACCTTAAAAGGCGTAAGCATTGGGTATGAACCTTGATCTCATTTCACAAATCTTGAATTGCGCTGCTGATTGGATAACGAAACAGCAGCATAAGGGACGGATTGTCCAATAGTCTGTCAGTGATGGGTGGACATTGTCCCCCGGTACCGGAAACACCTTAAACTATAGGTTCAGGATGGCAAAAATAGGAGTATTCGTCTGTCACTGCGGTGAGAATATCGCTTCGATGGTCAACACGGGCAACCTGGTCGCGGCAATATCTGAACATCCCGGCGTTGAGCTCTGCACCGAGTATAAGTATTTCTGTTCCGATCCCGGTCAGGAAACCGTCAAGAAAGCAATCAGGGATCATAATCTGACAGGCGTCGTGGTGGCTGCCTGTTCGCCGAGGATGCATGAACAGACGTTCCGGAAAGCCTGCGCCGAAGCCGGGTTAAACCCGTACATGCTCGAACTGGCCAATATCAGGGAGCAGTGTTCCTGGGTCCACACAGACAAGCTGGAGGCTACTGACAAAGCGATCGAGATCACCCGATCCCTGGTCGAAAAGGTCAAACGCAACAACGAACTTCAGCCGATTTCCGTGCCTGTCACCCGCCGGGCAATGGTCATCGGTGGCGGTATCGCAGGCATTCAGGCAGCGCTCGACATAGCATCGGCCGGCCGCGAAGTGATCCTTGTAGAGCGTGAGCCATCGATCGGCGGCCACATGTCGCAGATTTCCGAAACATTCCCGACTCTGGACTGTTCCCAGTGCATCCTGACGCCGCGTATGGTCGAGGCCGTACAGCATCCGAACATCACGGTCATGACCTATTCAGAGGTCGAAGAGGTCGAGGGATTTATCGGTAATTTCACGGTCAAGGTACGCAAAAAGGCCCGCTACGTCAGAATGGAGACTTGTACAGGCTGTGGGGACTGTATCCAGAAATGCCCGGTCAAGAAGATCCCGAGCGAGTTCGAGTGCAACCTTGGCAACAGGACGGCAATTTACACTCCGTTCGCGCAGGCTGTGCCGAACGTGCCTGTAATCGACCGCGACCGATGCCTCTATTTCAAAAATGGCAAGTGCGCAATCTGCAAGAAGACCTGCCAGATCGACAGCATCGATTTCGACATGCAGGACACGATCGAAACCTTCGAGGTTGGAGCCATTGTTGTGGCGACAGGATTTCAGGTCCAGAACACAAGTCTTTATGGCGAGTACGGATATGGACGATACAAGGATGTGATCACCGGGCTGCATTTCGAGAGGCTCGCTTCTGCCAGTGGCCCGACAGCAGGCAAGATCAGGCGACCTTCTGACGGCACGGAGCCAGAGACGGTTGTGTTCATCCAGTGCGCCGGGTCACGCGACGCGGCCAAGGGTGTCAAGTACTGCTCCAAGATCTGCTGCATGTACACGGCGAAGCATGCCATGCTGTACGCCCACAAGGTGCACCACGGCACCACCAATATCTTCTACATGGACATCCGCGCCGCGGGCAAGGGATATGACGAATTCACACGCCGCGCAATCGAGGAGGATCAGGCAGGATATGTCCGCGGTCGGGTGAGCAAGATTTTCGAGGAGAACGGCAAGCTCATCGTTCGTGGCGTAGACATGCTGCTCGGCAGGCCGGTAGAGGTTGCTGCTGATATGGTGGTACTCGCAACTGCGATGGTTCCCCAGCCTGACGCAAAGGAGTTCGCCAAGAAAATCGGTATCGGCTATGACGAATACGGATTCTTCAACGAGGCCCACCTGAAGCTCCGCCCGGTCGAAACGGCCACGGCCGGAATCTATCTTGCCGGTGCATGCCAGTCCCCGAAGGACATCCCCGATTCGGTCTCCCAGGCTTCCGCTGCCGCCGCAAAGATACTCGGGCTTTTCAGCCGGGAACAGCTCGAACGCGAGCCCGTTATCGCGACGGTCAGCGACTCGACCTGCGCCGGATGCTGGGGCTGCGTGACGGCCTGCCCTTACAACGCGATCGACCGCAGGGACATCACCGACCGGAACGGCAACTTGATCAAGCGCGTAGCCAGTGTGAACCCAGGACTCTGCCAGGGTTGCGGCACATGCGTAAGCTTCTGCCGATCCAACAGCATCGACCTTGCCGGATTCACAGAAAAACAGATTTTCGCTGAGGTTATGGCCCTTTAGCCATCCAGGAACCGACCGGACGCCGTAACTGAAACTGCAACAAACCAAGCGACTGAAGTAGCCGATGAGTGTACAATTCGAACCGAAAATAGTGGCTTTTGTCTGCACCTACTGCACTTACGCAGGTGCTGACCTTGCAGGTACGAGCCGCATGAAATATGCGTCAAATGTCAGAATGGTGCGACTTCCCTGCACCGGCCGGATCAGCCCGATGTTCATCCTTAAAGCACTGCAGAAAGGTGCTGACGGCGTGCTCGTCAGCGGCTGCCACCCCGGCGACTGCCATTTCGCACAGGGCAATTACCATGCCCGACGCCGCTGGACGGTGTTCCGCGCACTGTTGGCCTTCACCGGCATACCCGAGCAGCGCATACGATTTTCGTGGATCAGCGCCGCCGAGGGAGCAAAATTTGCCGAACTGATCAACTCCCTGACCGAGGACATCCGCAAGCTCGGTCCGTTCGAGCAGTATCAGGAGTTGCAGAAAGTCATCGAAACCCAGTCTACGTATTAAGGAATTATCAATGGGATTACAGGAACAATACAGAAGTGAGGCGGCAGGGCTGCTCTCATCAGGCGCAGTGAAGCTCGTGATAGGCTACAGTGCGGGTTCAACCCCGGACCGTCGCCGACCGGTTTTCGTCCGCACACCCGAAGAGGCTGAACGGCTTGTGCTCGATGGTGCCTGCGTCGCCAACCTTTCGACCTACCTCGTTACCGAAGGGCTCTTGAGCGATGGCAAAAGCGTTGCGCTCTTTCTGAAACCTGACGGCGTCAGGAGCGTCAATATCCTCGCAGCCGAGGCCCAGGTTAACCCCGAACAGGTTGTAATCTTCGGCTTCGAAATCGAGAACGGGCAGGTTAAACCACTCGAAGGCCGGAAGGCATCGGATTTCACGCCTGTCATCGAGGCCGCAAAAACTGCCGGGCTCTCTCCGGAGCTTCAGAAGGAGTCGGAGCGACTTGACCAGATGAGCGCCTCAGAACGCTTCGAATTCTGGAAAGAGCAGTTCGCAAAATGTATCAAGTGTTACGCCTGCCGTCAGGTCTGCCCGATGTGCTACTGTCGCCGCTGCATCGTCGATGTAAACCAGCCGCAGTGGGTCAACACCTCGTCGCACACGCTCGGCAACTTCGAATGGAACATCGTCAGGGCCTTCCACCTTGCCGGACGCTGCGTAGCCTGCGGAGGCTGCGACCGCTCCTGTCCCGTTAACATACCGCTCAGGCTGATCAACCATCGCATGGCCAAGGAGGTTCTCGACGCCTTCGATTACTATGCCGGAGAGAGCACTGACCAGAAACCCGTTCTTGCGACTTTCAGGCAGGACGACCCTGAGACCTTCATTCTTTAAGCATTTAAAAGAAGTATGACCAGAATACTCCTTAAGAACAGACTCGACGACTGCATTGTGGCTTGGCGTTCCGCCGGCTTCAGCGTCCTCGCGCCGGTAAAACGCAGCGACCTTTCACGCTTCGACGAAGTGGAAAGTTCGGCCGAAATGGCGCTGGACCTGGTGCTCACTGAACGCACCATCAAGGACCACTTTTTTCCGCAGACCGAGCCTCTGATCAAGTACAGGATCAAGAAACATGAAATCGACAGCCAGGAGATGCTGCCTCCCGATGGCAAACGGGTGTTTTTCGGCGTGCGCCCCTGCGATGCGTCGGGCCTGGCCATAGACGATCCGCTTTTCGGATGGGATTACAAGGACGAATACTGGTTCAAACGCCGCGACAATGCGGTAATCGTGACCATCGCCTGCACAGCCTCCGACGATTTCTGCATGTGCACGTCGGTAAAGCTCGCCCCCGACAGCGCGAAGGGTTCGGACGTATTGCTGCGACCCCTGCAGGGCGGCAACGGATGGCAGGTAGAAGCACTGAGCGATCGCGGCAACGCACTCCTCGAACCGATTTCATCGATACTTCAGGATAGCACGGATGCACCTGCCCCCACGGTTTCAGTGCCGGTAAGGTTCGATGTTGACAAGGTCATGGAATGGCTGGCGGATCCGGCCAGCTTCGAGAGCCATTTCTGGAAGGAGATCTCCCTGCGCTGCATCGGATGTGGAAGCTGCACTTTCCTCTGCCCGACCTGCCACTGCTTCGACATCCAGGACGAAGGCGACACCTACACTGGCATCAGGCGCAAGAACTGGGACAGTTGCTCATTCGCCATGTTCACCATGCACACCTCCGGCCACAACCCGAGGAACACTCAGTCGACAAGATGGCGCCAGCGCATCATGCACAAGTTCAACTACTACCGCGGCAAGTTCGGCGTCAACAGCTGCAGCGGTTGCGGCCGTTGCACCCGCCAGTGCCCGGTTGACATGGGTATAACAGAAACATTGCAAGCGATCACAAATTTACCGAAGTGACACAAGACCGTTACAACAGCAATAGCAGCATGATCTACAACCCCTTCCCGATGCGGGTCGTATCGAAACGCGAAGAGGCTCCAGGCGTCAGGACGCTCAAACTTGAGTTCGTCAGGCAGGAGGATCATGAATTCTTCAAGAACCATTACAAGACCGGCATGTTCGGCCTGTATGGTATTTTCGGCGAAGGTGAAAGCACCTTCTGTGTAGCAAGCCCCGAAACCAGAACGGATTACATCGAATGCACCTTCCGCCAGTCGGGCCGCGTAACCACCACTCTGGCAAACGCTGACGCGGGTGATATCGTGACCTTCCGCGGACCTTATGGCAACAGATTCCCGATCGAGGAGTTTGAGGGCAAGAACCTGCTCTTCATCGCGGGAGGAATCGCCCTTCCACCGACGCGAAGCGTTATCTGGTCGTGCCTCGACCAGCGGGAGAAGTACGGCAACGTGACCATCGTCTACGGCGCAAGGACCGTGGCAGACCTTGTCTACAAGCATGAACTGGAGGAGTGGAAACAGCGTGACGATGTGAACCTCGTGCTGACGGTCGATCCCGGAGGGGAAACCCCGGACTGGCAGGACCACGTGGGCTTCGTGCCATCTGTGCTCGAAAAGGTCGCCCCATCACCGGAAAACACTATCGCCGTGCTGTGCGGACCGCCGATCATGATCAAGTTCACCCTGAACGCCCTCGGCAAGCTCGGCTTCAGCGAATCGAACGTCTACACGACCCTGGAAAACCGCATGAAGTGCGGTGTAGGCAAATGCGGCCGCTGCAACGTGGGTTCAGTCTACATCTGCAAAGAGGGACCGGTATTCACCGCCGCTGAGGTTTCGGCGATGCCCCAGGCTGATTTGTAAGAGGAAAAAGGGACATAAATAATAGCGGGGACGATGACAGATCGCCTTTTGCCATTAACATTTTCAGGGTCCGGCCATGTTGCTGGGCCTTGTTTTTTTATGGGGAAAACCGTGAACTGGCTATAAGAGGGAAAAGGACATAAAGGTAAGGATGAACGACTGCTGTGCACATCTTATCACTCAAACACACTATATCAATGTTTTGTCCATCACGTCCATAATGTCCATTCCGTCCATTATTACACCAGCCTTACCGGGCAGAATCTCGCGGGCTGATGGAAATCGGGTGTTCCGGGAGCGTGCCACCAGGGGAAAAGGCCGTAGCGCTGTTCTCCGGGGCTGGCACAGCATTGGAGTTTGACGCGACCGTCCTGGATGAATGGTTCGAGGAGCGCAAAGGAGAGCTCCATGCCGAAGCCAGATGAAGATGTAAACATCATCAGACTTTCTGCCCAGAGTGACTCCGATAGCATTTCATGCCCTGATGCCCTGATGCGTGGGGCATTGAAACGGAGGGCTACCCATTGGCCATCCGGTGTTATCTCGAATTCCAGGTAGGATGTTCCAGAACCGCCGTCTCCGATGAAAAGCTCCGAAACGCCATACTTCCACAGATTATCGACGAAAGAGCCTCCGGGAGCCTCTGGCCTCTGCGGAAATGACTTTCCTGAAGCGTCTTGCGTCGTCCAGCGAATGAATGGACCTCCGGGATCGAGATGAGCCTCCGACAATGGTGCAAGCTGCTCCACCTTGACCGTGATGCCGTCGGGAAATTTTAAATCATCTCCTGAATAATCGAGCATCGGCCCCTGAAGAAGTATGCGGGGAAAGGATGCTTTTCCATCTTCATGTGAGTGGAGGAGACCTGCCCAGGCAAAGCCGGGACGTGATGGTTCCGGAATGGATGCAATGCCGCACTCCTCAAGCAGCGATGCGTCGAACAGGCCGGCGCACTGAAGTTCGAGTTCAAGGTCTGCGCCCGCCTGCTCCCTGGCGGCAGTGCGCATCGCACCAGCAAGCTTCAGAACGTCGACGGCCGTCGCCCCTCCGATATTGAAAATGAAGTTGGCGTGGTGGTCACTCACCTGCGCCCCGCCTTCCCTGCGCCCCCTGAAGCCAAGCGAATCGAAGATCTGCCCGCTCGGGCGTCCGACCTCATAACTGTTCTTGAAAGTGGAGCCGCAGCAAGGAAAATCGAACTGGTGCTTTGCATCACGATCATTGCCGTACTCCTGCATCTTCTGGCCGATCGCTTCAGGGTCCATTGACTCAGGGAATTCGAGCAGCGCCCCGACGACAATTTCCGGGCTTTGCATAAGGCTTGTCTGCTTGTAGCCGAGGAAAACCTCCTCTTTTCGATGCCAGCGAATCGTGCCATCGAGACCGGCCGTCACTATGCCCATGGTTACAGCAGAGATCTCTTCTCCATAACAGCGGCCATTCATGCGGACCGTAGCGCCGATCATGCCCGGCAGGCGATAGAGCCACTCCCCGCCGCTCCGTCCTGCTTTCTGCAGGGCAATTGCCACATCGGTATTCTCGACGCCTGCTTCGCAGAACAGTTCATGTTCCGAAACCCAGAACATACGGTTCATCCCCCCTGTGAAGATCACAACCCCTGGGAAATCTTCGTCGGAAAAAAGCATGTTGCTCCCCTTTCCGGCTACGATTACCGGCAATCGAACGCCACGGCACCAGTCGAGCACCCCGGCAAGTTCGCTAACACTACGCGGACGGGCAAACCAGCGCGCACGGCCACCGATGGCATAGTAGCCGACCACCGAAAGCGGCACATTTTCTTCACATGGAAAGGGCAATATCGGTTCGGGCATCTCATTGGTGGTTGTAGGGAAAAGCATATCCGGAACTCCACTGGAGCTTTTCAAATATATGTTTTTAGGCTTTAGCGCCAATATCCGGCCAATATGCATGCGCGACGGAGGTCGATCATCTGCAAAGTCTTTGGTTTTGAGTACTGCCATTGCTAACTTTTTTAAAGGAATCCCCTGCTTCTGATTTTCTCTGCCGGAAGCAAAGGGCTCTGTTCCGAAGTGCCCCCAACATTACCCCTAACTGTTCAAACGGAGCATCCACCATGGGCAAAAAAGCATTGTGCGTAGGAATCAACAAGTTCAAGAACTATCCGGACTCCGCACTCAACGGCTGCGTAAATGACGCAGTCGACATGCAGTCCATCCTGAAAGAGTATAACGGGTTTACCGACAAGGAGATTAAGGTACTCACCGATGCGGCTGCTACCAAGGCGGCTATAATGAAAAACCTTACCGCGATGGTTGATGGGGCCATAAAGGGAAAGTATGACCATCTGGTATTCTCCCTGTCGAGCCACGGTACGCAGGTTCCTGATACCAGCGGGGACGAAACGGACAAGGCTGACGAGGCGTTCTGCCCCCACGACCTTGCACAAGCCGGGGACATATGGGACCCAAACCATGTCATTACGGACGACGAACTGCACGATCTGTTCGTTACGCTCCCGACAAATGTGCTGCTTGAGGTCTATTTTGATACCTGCCACAGCGGAACCGGGCTTAAGGCTGTGGATATGCTCCTGCAGCGTCGCCCCAGGTATCTGCCTCCTCCTTCGCTTGAGGCGTTCCTGAACGTCGAGCAGCGCTCGCCCAGGCAACTGAACGACCTGCTGCTTAAAAAAGGGGTAACACAACAGATCCTTTGGGCAGGATGCCGCGCGAACCAGACCAGCGCCGATGCCCAGATCGACGGGAAATGGCACGGTGCATTCACCTACTTTTTCTGCAAGGAGTTGCGGGCATGCAACAACAGCCTTTCACGGGCCGATCTGCTGAAAAAGGTGACTGCAGACCTGAAGACGGCTCATTATACCCAGGTGCCACAGCTCGAAACCCAGGCAACCCAGCGAAAACTGAGTCCGGGAGCGGCTGTCAGGAAATGAGCCTGGCAGGTATGGGTTCAGCCCATTGACGGAAAAAAAGATCGGAACAGGGGGCGCTTGACGACGTCGGGAAGAAGGAAGCAGACGATGACCAGGAAAAGCGCCGGTGGCAGGTGGTGCCATTCAGGGGATGCGAACCTGAAAAGCTCCCGCATGAGCGGCACACCGGTCACAATGCCAAGGGAAAAAAGCGCCCCGACGGTCACCCACCACAGCGCCACATTTGGAGCTTTTAGCGACCTGAACATGGAGTTGTTCCATGAACGGTTCGCAAAAATGAGGCCAATGTTTCCGGCCACCACGCCCACGAAGGAGATCATCCTCGATTCGGCGTCACTGTAGCCTGTCCGGAGCATCAGGGCATAAACTGCAAATACGACAAGAAAGATCAGCACGCCCTGAACCAGGGCACGCATGACTACTTTACGACCGAGAAGCTGTTCGTGGAGTTTGCGAGGAGGCCGTTTCATGATGCCTGGCTCTTCCTGCTCCATCTCGAAGACGATGCTGCAGGAGGGGTCGATGATAAGCTCGAGGAAAAGGATATGGGCCGGCAGCAGCGCCAGCGGCCAGTTCAGGAGGACTGGAAGCAGGGACATTCCTGCGATCGGAAGATGCACCGAAAGGATGAATGCCATCGCTTTCTGGATGTTGTCGTAGATCCTCCGCCCCATTTTGACTGCACGGACGATCGAGTCGAAATGGTCGTCGACAAGAACCAGCGAGGCCGCCTCGCGTGCCACATCGGTGCCGCGGGCGCCCATGGCGATTCCTATGTGGGCGGCTTTGAGCGCGGGCGCATCGTTGACGCCGTCGCCAGTCATGGCCACCACTTCATCCCTGCGTTTCAATGCCTCGACGATGCGCAACTTCTGGCCAGGGTGCACACGGGCGAAAATTGATGCTCCGTCGATGCGCCTGTTCAGCTCTTCGTCATCCATGCTGTCGAGCTCCGGCCCCGAGATGATCTGGTCCGTTCCTTTCAGGCCGATCTGCTCGCCGATACGGCGTGCCGTCGACGGATAATCACCGGTGATCATTATCATTCGTATTCCCGCCTCCATGCACTCATGGAGTGCTTCCGGAACACCCTCACGTACAGGATCTTCAAGCCCGAGAAGGCCGACGAAGGTAAAGTCATAATCATGCTGCCGGTCGGGCAATGGCAAGCTCCCGAATGCTGCCCTCGCGACCCCGATCACCCTCATTCCCTGGGAGGCGAGCGTCTCTATGACCGCCTGGAGCGAAGCGATGCGGGCAACATCGAAATGGCAAAGGTCTGCAATGGCTTCAGGCGCCCCCTTGGCTGCGATGATGTAGCCGCTTCCGGCTTTGGAACGCCAGACATGAGACATGGCCAGCAACCTCTCCGACAACGGGTACTCCTTCTGGAGCTCCCAGTCGAAGTGCAGGTGTTCCGTATTGGAAAGCGCTTTGTCGCCGAGTTCCCGCATAGCCTTCTCCATCGGGTCGAAGGGGTCTGGAGGACTGGCGAGGATGCTGTATTCCACCGCCTCATGCACCGCTTCCGGCAGGCTGTCTCCTTTTCCATCCAGTTCATGGATCACGCCGTCGGCATAAACCGACCGTACCGTCATGCGATTTTCAGTGAGGGTACCGGTCTTGTCAACGCAAAGCACGGTAGCCGCCCCAAGCGTTTCGATTGCCGGCACCCTCCTGGTGAGCACGTTGAAACGGGAGATCCGCCATGCCCCGAGAGCAAGGAATATGACGAGAACCATGGGAAACTCTTCAGGCAGGGTCGCCATGGCGAGCGTAAGGCCTGCAAGAAGGCCGTTCAGCCAATCATGCCGGGTAACACCATAGGCAACCGCAACAATCAGGCAGAGCCCGATGCTGTAGGAACTGATCGTCCTGACGATACTGCGCATCTGGCGCTGAAGAAGCCCCTCCTCGGGCTGGAGAGAACCGAGAGCGATACCGATCCTGCCGATCTGGGTGCGGGGCCCGGTCTCTAGCACGCGGGCGATGCCCCGGCCTGTTACCATGAGCGTGCCTGAGTAGACGAAAGGAAGATCTTCACCTCCAGGCACTGCAGGGGGCGTCATCCCCTCCCGGCACGCCTTGCGAACAGCGAAGGATTCACCGGTCAAAAAAGACTCGTCGGTGCTGACTGCGCTTGCCGAAATCAACATCGCATCGGCTGGAATGCGGTCCCCTTCGGCAAGAAGGATGATGTCATCCTGCACCACTTCGCGCCCTGGGATCCTCTGCTGCTGTCCGTCGCGTATGACCAGTGCCCTTGGGCTCGAAAGGTCCCGCAACGCTTCGAGTGCGCGTTCCGTCCTGCCCTCCTGTACAATCGCGATACCGATGATGACCACAACAAACCCCATCAGCATCAGCGCATCTTCGATGCTTCCAAGCACCAGGTAGATCAGCCCGCAGGCGATCAGCATTAGGAACATTGGCTCACGAACGACATCGAGCAGTATCGCGATAAATGAGCGCCGCCGCCCTGAAGGAAGTTCATTCCATCCATCCCGTTCAAGCCGCTCCTTAACCTCGTCGGCCCTCAATCCGGAGGGCACATCGTTCAATGCCGGCACGATCCATCTCCTTTCAGCGTTTGAACCTGTTCCTTGGGGTTATCCTCCTTACGGAACAAACAGATACAGGGCCCATGAACTGCGCTGCCGTAAGAGCCCGATCAAAGAAAAACAAAAACCCCTGCAATATAATAACTACAGGGGTTTGAATGTGCCTCGCCGGAAACGTCACCGTTGCCGGAATGACTTGATGGGGAACGCTCAGTTGGCCTGAGGTTCGTTCTTGGTAAGGATGCCATCTTCTACCATCTTTTCGATGATCTTGCCGAGCTGGTCATGGGTGCGGATAAGAGCCGGAACAGAAAAGGCGAGCGTTCCGACCGGGCGGACATTACTCGTGTCCTTCTCGATCTGCGTAATGTTGACAAGGTCGACGCGTACAACACCATCGACAAGGATCATGTTGGCGATGCCATCAGCATAAATGGTCTGCATATGAATTTCCTCCACAGGAAAGGGGTTGAATTGGCTTCTTATAATGCAAAAATCAGGCTGTCAATATACACAAACTCCTAAAGGTTTTTCTACAAAGAATCCATCGTGGCGTATTTTATTGCTAAACACAAAAAGACCTCCGAGGATCCTGGAGGTTTTTTTGTGCTGGGCTTAAGAGTTGCTGTTACTCCTGATGCCGTGTAAGGATGCTGTGGTGGCGTCCATAGAAAAAGTAGATGCAGAAACCGATGACAAGCCAGACGACGAGCCGCAGCCAGTTCTCTGCAGGGAGGGAGAACATGAGGAGCAGGCAGGTCAATATGCCGGCGACAGGCACGAACGGCACAAGGGGAACCCTGAATGGCCGGTCTGCATCCGGATTCGTTTTCCTCATGATAAGCACGGCCGCACAGACGATGACAAAGGCGAAAAGAGTGCCGATATTGACCAGCTCAGCAAGCAGTCTAAGTGGAAGGATTGCACTGAGTATTGCGACAAAAAAACCCGTCAGAATGGTCGATTTCCAGGGAGTCCTGAACTTTTCATGGATTGCGCCGAAGAAGCTTTTCGGAAGCAGCCCGTCACGTGCCATGGCCAGAAATATCCTGGGCTGGCTGAGCATCAACACGAGAAGCACTGAAGTGATGCCGGCAATCGCGCCAAGAGAGATGATGAACTGCGCCCAGCCGAGGCCAACCTGCCTGAAGGCATCGGATACGGGGGCATCAATGCTTATGCGGTCATAAGGGACCATACCTGTAATGACTGCGGATACGGCAATATAGAGCACGGTGCAGATGATCAGGGAGGCGATAATGCCGATCGGGACGTCGCGCTGAGGATTGCGAGCCTCTTCAGCATGAGTCGAAACAGAATCGAAGCCGATGTAAGCGTAAAAAATCATGGCGGCGCCGGCCAGCACTCCGACCGGTGCACCTGACGATCCCGCCTGGCCAAGAATGGTGTGCCCGAATACGCTGAGGCCGGAATAGCCGAACGGAGCGAAGGGCTGCCAGTTAGCCGGGTTTACATACATGGCCCCAAGCACAATCACCAGCAGAACGACCGCTACTTTGACGATGACCATGGCGGTGTTGAATCCGGCACTTTCTTTGATGCCCTTGACCAGAAAAACTGTAACGACAAGCGTGATCACAAGGGCAGGAAGGTCAAACAGTGCACCGTTCGTGGTAAACATACTGGTCGACGAATCGAAATCAAGCGGCGCCCGTGAAAAAATCGCAGGCAAAGACAACCCGAATATTCCTATAAAATCCTGAAAATAGTGCGACCAGCCATGAGCTACGCTTGCGGAAGCGACTGTGTATTCAAGAGTCAGGTCCCACCCGATAATCCACGCGAACAGCTCGCCAAGAGTGGCATAGGCATAGGTGTATGCCGAGCCGGCGACGGGAGCCATGGATGCGAATTCGGCATAGCAGAGAGCTGCAAACACGCATGCCAGGCCTGCCAGGGCAAACGAAATCGTGACGGCTGGCCCAGCCTTGTCGTGTGCAGCAACGCCGATGAGCACAAAAATGCCTGTACCGATTATACACCCGACGCCCAGACTTGTAAGAGCCACGGGTCCGAGAACACGATTCAGCCGGTGCTCGTCTTTCATCTCTTCAAGCAGGAGTGACAACGGTTTTTTCCTGAAGCTGTTATTCACAGGTATGAAAGTGGATGGTTAATCAAGAATGATGAATGCAAATTACGATAATTTTATGCATTGAATCCAAATAATCCTTTTCGGATGCACCATTTAACGGCCTCGATGACCGGCATGACGGTCAGGGCGCAACAGCTTACAATCAGCCAGTCTTCAACGGACATCGGGAACGTGCTGAACGGAATCCTCAAAAAAGGCACAGATACTATCGATGCGAGCAAGATCAGTTCCCACAGGATCGCCAGATTGAGCCAACGGTTCACAAAAGGAGCCCTGAACACCGGGTCCTTGTCCGAGCGGAAGTTATAGGCCTTGAAAAACTGTATCAGCACAAGCGATACAAAGGTCATGGTCATAGCTTCTGCAAGTGGGCGTCCGGAGCTTCTCGACCATTGGAAAAGGGAAAGGTTCACGATGGTCGACCAGAAGCCTCCCGCCATCATGAGGGTAATCAGCGGGCGGGTGAAAAGGCCCTGCTTCGGATCTGATGGACGGCGTTTCATGATTCCAGGTTCCATCGGGTCTACGGCCAGCGCAAGCGCAGGAAGGCCATCAGTTGCAAGATTCACATAGAGAATCTGTACGGCGGTAAGCGGGAGGGGCAGGCCGAGCAGGGTCGCACCTGCCATAAGCCCGAGCTCGCCGATGTTGGACGAGAGCAGGTAGGTGAGGTATTTCCTTATATTGTCATAGATTCCCCGCCCCTCTTCGATGGCGGCGACGATAGATGAAAAATTGTCGTCGGTCAGAGTCATTGCCGAAGCTTCCCGAGACACGTCGGTGCCATTTATACCCATGGATATGCCGATATCGGCTTTTTTCAGGGCCGGGGCATCATTGACGCCGTCACCGGTCATGGCGACAATCTCCCCATTCGACTGCAAAGCATTGACAATGCGCAATTTGTGCTCGGGAGCCACCCTGGCGAAAACATCGATGCCCCCGATCATGCTCCCGAGCTCGTTATCGTCCATTTTTTCCAGTTCAGCACCGGTCACTACCCGTCCATCAACCAGAATACCAAGCTCATGTGCAATGGCCTCAGCTGTAACAGGATGGTCGCCGGTAATCATGACAAGGCGGATGCCGGCATCGAAACACTTCCGGACAGCATCACGGGCTTCGCTTCTTGGCGGGTCGATCATACCGGCTAAGCCCAGAAAGACAAGGCTGGCATCCGTTTCGGCCAGGCCCGCACCCTGACTCCCTGCGAAGGCAAGCACACGCAGGGCTTCCCTTCCCATGATTTCTGCCTGTGTCATAATCATCTCCCGTCCGGCACTATCGACAAGAGAAATACCATCGGCACTGAACCGGCGGGTACATGCTGGTACAATGGTCTCCGGGGCACCTTTGACTATGGCCATGATGCCGTCGCCATTTCGATGAACAGTCACCATGCGTCTGGTTTCCGAGGAAAACGGCTGTTCATCGATACGCGGATAGCGCTCCCTGATGTTGGCCTCATCGAGTCCGCCCTTCCTTGCTGCGACAATCAGGGCGCCCTCTGTCGGATCGCCTCTGATGATCCACTCCCCCGACTCGTTCATTTCGAGATTGGCATCATTACACAGCACACCGGCTTCGAGAAGCTGCCGGAAAACAGACGGGAGCTCCGATTTGCCGGCCGTCAAGGATATGGAACCTTCCGGACGGTATCCTGAGCCGGTTACCCGGGTAAACATGCCATCGGCGTAAAGTGCCCGCACAGTCATTTCGTCGCGTGTCAGTGTACCGGTTTTGTCTGAACAGATGACCGTTGTGCTGCCGAGAGTTTCGACCGCTGGAAGTCGTCGCATGAGGGCATGACGCCTGGTCATGCGCTGGACACCGAGCGCAAGTGAGATGGTGACGACTGCCGGCAGGGCTTCGGGAACGACTGCAACGGCAAGAGCGATGCCGAAAATGAGGATATCGATGAAAGGCTGGCCTCTCGCGATACCAAGGGCTACAATGACGAGCACTATCACCAGCGCTGCCCGCGCAAGTGATGCCCCGACCCGGTCGAGGTTTTTCTGGAGCGGGGTTTTCTCGGTTTGAACTGTCTGGATCATAGCGGCAACACGCCCGATCTCTGTCTCCATGCCGGTGCATGTCACCACGGCCCGTCCCTTCCCGTAGACAACCGAAGTGCCGGCAAAAACCATGTTCGAACGATCGCCCATGGCTGTGCCCTCTGGGAGCAGGGATGAACTCTTTTTTTCAGAAGGAACGGACTCCCCGGTCAGGGAGGACTCTTCAATGCGTAGATTTACCGAATCAAGAAGACGTGCGTCGGCAGGAATCCTGTCTCCTGCCGCCATCAGAATGAGGTCTCCGGGCACGACTCCGTAAGCAGGTATCAACTGTTCGTGTTTGTCACGGATAACCCTGGCGTTTGGAGCGGCCATGATCCTGAGAGCAGCAATAGCCTTTTCAGCCCTGTATTCCTGGAAGAAACCGAGCAGAACAGCGAACAGGATGATAAATAAAATTGCCACAGCCTCGATGCTGTGGCCGAGGAATGCAGAAAGTACCGTGGCGAAAAGCAGCGTCAGGATTAGGACGTTCCTGAACTGGTCAAGCAGTAATTGCCAGGGCCTTTTGGATCGGGTTGCCTCGATTTTGTTCGGGCCCTGGCTTTCAAGGCGAGATCCGGCTTCCGCCGAGCTGAGTCCGCCGGAGGAGGTTTCGAGTCGGCGAAACAGCTCCTCCTGAGAGATGGCATAAAAAGCTTGATTCATGATATGGCAGTCTGAGCGATTATCTCGTACAGCTTTATACATATCAGATCAACAGCGAATCACCATCATCTGTTCCTCAGGAGGGAAACGAACCCGGGTTCAGGCAAAATGGACGTAACCGTCCGTAAACTTGTTCAATGTGATGCCCGTCCCTGCCGGATTGCTGTTATTGAGCCATTTGACAAGGCTTCCGTTCTTCCACTCATCGAATGAGCCGCCCTGGGGGTTGGCTGACGACGAGAATTTTATGAAACGATCCAGCAATTCGTTGGTGAACGTATACTGCTCTACTTTTGCCGGATAGGGTGTGACATCCTTGCATCCGTCGCATTTCCAGTCGTCCTTGTCCGCCTGGCTGCACAAATCGTTGTTGTGCCTCAGGTAACCGCTATGACTGCCTTTTTCGATCATGCAGGTCGCTGCCCAGGACTGACTGTCTGCGTATGCCATCTGTGCGAACTGGCTGTCGTTCCTGTCGGACTCATTGATCCAGGCCGGCGGCGAGGACGATTTCAGGCATGTGTAGTCACATTGCCCTGTAACCATGAGATTCGGCAAGGGCATCTTTGCGAGTTGCCTGCGATATTTTTCCATGCCGGGAAAGAGAACAGGTATTTTGTTGTCGACAGGTGAAAGCTGAAGAAGGCCGACCGGTTTTGCAAGTTGGCCGGGGTCCCAGGTTGACATGGGAGGGGTACTTCCCGGACACACTTCACGGTTATAAAACACGGGATCGAATGGCATCCACTGATCATCTCCGATCTTCCGGAGATTGTCAAAACCGGTTGCCGCTGCCTGGGCGTGGGCTCCACCGACGGAGTGACCGGCAAAAATGACCCTGTTCTGCATGACGCTGTTCCCTTTCAGGAATCGAGATACCTTGACCTCTTCGCAGTCATTGTACCTGTAGGTAGCACCGTAACGCAACAGATAGGATGCTGCGGCATAAGCCTCCTGCCCGACCCTCGGATTGCCGACAAAATCGGTCCATGGCATTCCGTTGACCTGTTGATGACATGCAGTGACGAATGCCAGCGCCCAGTGGTTTTTTATGGCAGCATCAGAATAGTTGTAGTACCAGGAGGGGTTGATCTGATAAAGCGGGGTATCCGCGCCCATCAGCTTACTGTATATCAATTTGGGGTAAAAGGAGAGATCGGTGCCAATGAGGAACCCGTGGTTGAACATGACCAACCCCTCTGCCTGCCGGTCATTCGGATAAAACACCTCAATCACGAGTTCCGTGAAGTTCGGCAATGATTTCGAGTACTGAAGCCATAAATACATCCTTTTGAAACTGTAATTGCCGATCTGGATGGGGTACATGATCTCTCCACTCTTTGGGGTTGATAAACTGTTGTGTGAATATCAGAAATATGACAATCCGGGTTATTGGCCGAACCAGCAGGCCGCAGTGTCAATCTGAACGGACTCTGCTTATCATTTCTGCAATCACTCATGCATGACAGTGCAACAAGACCGGAAATCTTTCTGAGCTGATCCAGTCAGTGCCAGAGTCCGCTGCTGCAGCAATGCCCTCCTTTGGAAGGCTGATCAGCGACGATGTTACAGAACCACCCTGCTTCATGACCGAAGGCTCCAGGTGGAAAATCGGCCTTGGCCTGTTCGAGCTCCTCTTCTGAAAAATCGAACCCTGCCTCTTTGATCAGCTCAAGGCGTTTTTTCGACAGTTCTGCTATCAGATGTTTGCGGAATCCCTCCTCGTCAATAATTTTTCCGAGAAAAGCGCGGGCTGATGAGTTTGACATAACGGCCTCACTATTTTGGAGTTCAAAACCTTCGACCCGGATCACCGGGGGCGCTTGCATCGCCTGTAGCTGTAATATCCATAAATTATTATGTTTAGTGCAAGCACAATCATTGCAATCGACATCTGCATGGCGCGGGTCAGGCCCGGCGGATAGATAAGCGGCATCAGGTAATGGCCGATGCAATCCCCGGAATAGGTCCCCATTCCACCGAGCGAGCGAAAAGTGTTTTCAAGCGGAGTCAGCGGGCAGATCCAGCCATTCAGCTCCACGATCGTTCCCCAGACAGCTGCCGGCAGATGAGCAAGCGCCCACCTGCCGTTCCTGAAAATGAGCAACCCACCAAAGACTACATAAAGGATAAATCCGGCATGCAGCAAGAGGATGAGGCCGGCTGCAATCCTGAAAAGCATCAGAGCCTCGCGCCTCCCGATATTTCAAGGATCTGACCGGTGATGAAGGCCGCATCATCTGATGCGAAAAACAGTGCTGCGTTGGCGACATCGTCGGGTTTGGCGATGCGTTTGAGGGGATAGCGCTCGGCTGAAGCCTCGGCAAGGGCTTTCCATCGATCGGGACCAAGAGCACGCACGAAAGCATCAACCTCGACGAGGGCCGGGGCAAGTGCATTTGCCGTGATGTTGAAACCGCCAAGTGCAATGGCGATCGATCGGGTAAATGAGAAGATACCGCCTTTCGATGCTGAATAGCTGAACTGGTTTGGGCTGCCACGGTAGACGAGCGAACTCATGTTCACTATGCGGCCATAGGACTGAGGCTTCATGATCTTGACAGCCTCACGGCAGCAGAGCATGCATGACTTGAGGTTCATGTCGAGGTTCTTCATTGCTCGCTCGGGATTGATCTCTTCGACCGATGCGGCCGGTTCGCAGTCTCCGCCCGCAATGTTGACCAGGATATCCAGACGGCCATGATCCCGTCGAACGTTTGCGAACAACTCGACGACCTGCTGTTCGGAGGTGAGGTCGACAACGGCACTGGAGGCCTTGCCTCCCTCCGCGACTATCTGTCCGAACACTTCACCGCATCGCACTGCATCGATGTCTACCAGCACGACAGCAGCGCCTTCACGCGCAAAGCAACGTGCTGTCGCGCCGCCTATTCCGCCCGCTGCTCCTGTGACCAGAGCTGTTTTCCCCTGTAACCTCATGATAGTGTTTTTATGTTCCGAATAATGACATCACTGTTTCGATACCCGAATTAAAGCCTGTTTCTCATACCCTTGAGCTTCTTACTGCTCGACAGCTTCCTTCTTTTCAACCGGCGAGCCGGCGAAAAGCTTGAAGCCCATGAGACTCGTCATCGACTGGACCGCAGAATTGAACCGGCCGATAAACAGGTCCAGATCATTGACCCTGAACTGCGCCACCCCCGAAACATCTTCCATGAAGGCAAGAAACTGCTCGTGTCTCATCTCCCCTATCCTCGAAGACCATGATGTATCAGAGATCCTGAAAGCACATAACGGTTCATCGATCATCCACATGTCGCCGAGTCTGAGAAGCTGAGCCCAGAACTCCAGGTCGATGGTATAAGGGATACGCGCGCTGTAACCCCGTGTCTTGCCGATTAGCAACGATGGATAAAGACCGCAGACTGGTTCCCCGATGATGTTGGTACCCATACGGACCATTTTCCTGACCAGATCCGAAGGCTCCTTTCGGCCGCCATCGATGAAATTGACCTTCTTGATCAGCGTTTTGCCGTCCGGGTCTATGATAGTGCGCTGGCATGAAACCAGGCTGATACCGGCATTACCCGGGCGTTCGAAAACATCTATCTGTTTTTCGAGGCACTCCGGATAGATGATGTCATCACCGCAAACCAGCTTGACCCACTTACCCCTGACCTCACTGATCGCCCGATTCCAGTTGCCTTCAGGGCCGAGGTTCCTGTCGCTGGTGATGATCCGTATGCGACTGTCGGTATATGAACGGGCAATCTCAAGTGATTTGTCCGTTGATGCGTCGTCGTAAATGAGTAACTCGAAATCGGGCATGCTCTGTGATAGAACCGATTCGATGGTATCAGATATGAAGCGTTCGTTGTTGTAAAGCGGAACAGCGATGCTTACCAATGGTTTTGCTGTGTGTCCCATGCGTTTCTTGACCTGTGCATCAGGCTCCATCAAAACTGCCCGGCCCTGCGCTGATAATAAGATTCTTGATTCACTTTGCCGGATTGCTTTCCGGCTCACCTATCCGTCCCTTCATGTCTATGGCCGGATCAAGGAACAGATTTCTCCTCATAAAATAGACTGCTGCAGCATAAACGAGCCCGCTCAAACCAAGCGTCAGCCTGTCTCCGGTGTAAAGGCTGAGAAGAATGGTCGCCGCCGACAGAAGCATGACCGTGAGCTGCACGAAAGCCTTCGCCATCGTTGACCTGTCAAGCAACTGCTCCAGTGGATCTCCGGACTCAAGAAGCTCCAGAGAACCGGTTTTCTGGATGGCCGGTATAACGATGTAGATCATGCCGGTGAAGGAGAGCGTAATCCACCCAAGCAACGCCGCGTGAGTATGGGAGTGGTATATCCACATCTTGTCTGCCCTGATGGGAGGATAGGTTCCGAACAGGATCCCTTTGCCGAAATAGATGTTCAGGATGCCGAAGGAACTTGTCGTAAGCAGGAATGCGAGTCCCCCAAGCAGGAATGCCAGGGCGGGATTAGCAAAATTCCTGCTGAAATAGTTATTCAGGAAATATGCAAAGGTGATAAACAAAGCCATCACTCCGAAGGTCAGAAGATGGCTGATAAGCATCATGCTCAGATAGTTTCCAATAAGAATCACAACCAGGAAGAAGAGCACTCCCCCGACGAAGATATTGAACCATAGGCTGAAAAGCTTTCTGGCCAGCTCCATTTTGGGCGTCCGGCGCCAGGCGTAGGTGTAGAGGAACCCCATGACACTGATGCTCAGAGGAAACGAAGAACCAAGAAAGTAGGCCGACTGCGTAACAAAGAACGGTATGATCCCGTTGGACGGGAAGGCCTCCTTCAGGCCGAGGGTGCAGAGACCCAGGTTGGCGTTCAGGAGAAAGATAACGTCGAAAATGTAGTATCGACCGGAGACGTTCTGCCAGATTCTGGACAATGGAATCGTGATAATTATCTCCGCAAGCGGCTGGATCACGACAACCATCATCAGCAGGCCGGCTGCGGCTTTGAGCAGGGGCTGGTCGAAAAGAACCGATGCGGTGACCAGAATGAGTGAGGTCAGTACGGCAAAGAGATACAATCGCTGGCGGACAGGATCGATCCTGAGCTCCGGATAGATCGAGGCTGTCAGGTAACGGTTGAGCAGAAGGATTGCCGCGTTGCCGAACCCTGTAAAAAAGATGTATGGATGAATCTTTGTCAGGAATGCGATGTCAGTCATTGAACCGATTGCCCCGGCAAGGGTTGCCGTGACGATCACCAGCACCGTGAAGGAGAGGAACAGTCTGGAAATATCGCGCAGTGTGTAGTCTGCTGTTTCAGCTTTCATGGAAAAATTCATCTTCCGGTTCAGTCACAGTTCGTTTTTTTTATCTCCAGCAGAGCAACAAGCGAGATACCCACGAGAGCCACGTTCAACGTAAGAGGATTGAAAGGCAGTGTGAACATGCTTGGGTCAACAAGGCCAACATAACCGAGAAGAATAACAAGCACGACAATGTTGAGCTGGAACATCCATCGTTTTGCCATGACAAGGATCGCCAGGCCGAACAGGATCTCTCCATAACCCATATAGGTAATCAGGTTGCATGCAATCTGATAGACCGGAGCAACCGGTGCGATCAGGTTCACCTCCCCAGGGCTCTTGCAGACAATCTTGGGCACCAGCCCCTGGTAGATCCAGGCAAAGGCAAGTACGATGCGGCTGATGAGCAGCGCCGGCGCCTGACGAGAAAACAGGTTCATGGCAATAATAATTTCGGGGACATATTCTTCAAGATAACAGTTACAGGACAAATACACCTACACGACGGCAAACTGTCCGCCCATAAGGAAAAATGTGGAAATGGCTCATTTATTTCTTCCTTATCCAGCCCTGGAGAGAGTCGAACCAGACGTAGACCACTGGAATAACCAGAAGGGTCAGGAACATGGAGCTCGAAAGACCTCCGATCAGGGCGACAGCAAGGCCTGATTTCCATTCAGAGCCTGAACTTGCAGACAAGGCTATAGGAAGAAGTCCAAAAACGAGGGTCAGGGTCGTCATGAGGATTGGCCTGAGCCGATCCTTGCCTGCTTCGATAATCGCTTCTGTGATCCCCATGCCCTCCGCCCTGAACTTGTTGATGAAATCAACCAGCAGAATGGCGTTCTTGCCCACAAGGCCTACAAGCATGATAATACCGAGGATCGTGAAAATGGTCAGCGATTTGCCTGACAGAGCAAGGGCATATAGCGCGCCTATAACGGCCAGCGGAATAGAAAACATTACCACCATTGGCCACACGTAGGAGTCGTAGAGTGCGACCATGATCAGATAGACAAAGATGATCGCCACCAGGAATGCATAGAGCAGGGTCGAGAAGGATTCTCCCTGCCGCTTTAGATCCGATTCGTAAGCATGCGTTACAGTGGAGGGCATTATGCCGTTTCGTTTCATGCCGGTGATGGCACGTTCGATGTCCTGGCCGACGCTGCCGACAGGGCGTCCGACTACCTGCGCCTTTACCCATATGGAGTTGTTGCGGTTCCTGCGCTGCAGTAGCGAATAACCCCTTGACTGCTCCTGAGTGGAAAACTGGCCAAGACGGACCAGGTCGTCGCTCCCCGAGCGGAACGAAAGGTCGCCAACCTCATCGGTTTTCCTGCGAAACAGTTCGTCGAGAATAACCCTTATATCGTAGTCGTCATCGCCGTCGCGATACTTTCCGACATCCTCACCGGCATAGGCGACCCGCATGGCTGCACCCACATCGGACATGGCCAGGCCGAATGAGGACATCTTCTCACGGTCAACCGCGATGCGCATCTCGGGACTCCCGACCTGAGAAGAGAGGCGCACGTCGACTGCACCAGGTATATGCTTGAGGCTGTCCTGGAGCGCATTGGCAACCCGGGCGACTGAAGCTCTTGCCGGTCCGCTGACAATGACAGCAACAGGAGTTTCGTTTGCAGTACCAAAGATGCCGATCGGATTGATGCTCAACTTGAGGCCTGGAATGTCCTGAAGTTTCCTGCGGATACTTTCCATGATCACATCCGTGCTGCGCTGGCGCTGGTCCTTGGGCACGAGGTGTACGATGATCTCCGCGACGTTGTCGGCCGTCTGGTCCAGCAACCCTTCGCTTGAAACTCCGACATTGACCAGCAGCTTGGTGACTTCGGGGTATCTGCGCAACCGATCTTCGATCTGCCGGGCAAGCTGGTTGGTCTCCTGGAGGCTGGTGCCGGGTTCGAGTTCGAGCATGACCGAGAACTCGCCCCTGTCTGACACCTCCATGAATTGGCCACCGATGCGGCCGGTGACGACGAGGGCAAATGAGGAGATAAGCAGCAGTGTCGCAGAGAAAATCACCTTGCGTGGATTACGGAGTCCCCATGCGAGCAGCTTGAGGTACCAATCCCGCGCTTGAGCGTAACGACGTTCGAACCCGATGGCGATCCTTCCACCAAGAGTGTCGCCGGAGGGATGTTCTACTTTCGAAAAACGCGATGCAAGCAGCGGAGTTACCGTGAACGACACGAAAAGGCTGACCAGCGTGGAGATCACCATCACGACCGAAAATTCCCGCAGGATATTGCCGACCAGGCCGCTGACAAGAGATAGCGGCAGAAAGACGACAACATCGACCATCGTAATCGACACTGCCGTAAAGCCGATCTCATTCCTGCCTTTCAGGGCTGCATCGCGCGGAGTGTCACCCATTTCAAGATGTCGGTAGATGTTTTCGAGCACCACGATCGAGTCGTCGACCAGTACACCAACCACCAGCGACAGCGACAACAGGGTCATGAGGTTGAGCGAAAAGTCGAAAAGGTACATGCCGATGAAGGTGGTCACCAGCGAGGTTGGTATGGCGACCATAACGATCAGCGAGTTGCGCAGGCTGTGCAGGAATACCAGCATGACCAGCGCCACCAGTAAAATGGCCAGAAACAGGTCGTGCTGGACAGCCGTGACAGCATCGAAAGTGAAGGTGGATGCGTCCTGCGCGATCTCAAACTTCACGCCCTTGTCAGTATAGAGTTTTTCGAGCTGGATCAGCTGCAGACGTGCCAGCCTGCTCACGTCGACCGTATTCGCGTCGCTCTGTTTCATGATCACGATACCGACCGAGTTGCGGCCATTGATACGTGACATGGTTTTTATCTCCGTGAAGGTGTCCTGTACCTCGGCGACATCCCTGAGATAGACCGATCCGGACGGTGCAGACGATCGGATGACAAGGTTCCGAAGGTCATCAAGGGTGGTGAACTTGCCGGCCAGGCGCAGCACGAACTGCCTGTCGCGGGCATCGACCTTCCCGGTCGGAAAATCGAGGTTTGCTTTTTGTACCGCGTTGAGCACATCGTTGACGGTCAACCCGTTGCTCTCTAGTCTCTGGATATCAAGATTGACCCTGATTTCACGTTCACGTCCACCCTGGATGATCACCTGGCCAACGCCATCGATGCTTGAAAGGGCAGGTTTGACCTCATTCTTCAGGAGCTGATAGAACCCTGTATCAGAAAGATTCGATACGGCGCCGATACGCAGCACAGGAGTTTCATCTAGTGCAAAACGGGATACGATTGGAGTCTTGACCTCGTCCGGAAGTTTCCCCCTGGACTCGTTTACCTTGCGCTGTACGTCCTGCAGCGACTTGTCGATATCTGCGGAATTGGTGAACTCTATTGTCACCAGCGAGTGCCCCTCCGTGGAGATCGCGTTGATGGTAGAGATCTTTTCGATAGCCGATACCGCCTCCTCGACCGGTTTGGTCACCGAGGTTTCCACTTCGTTTGGCGACGCGCCCTCATAGACGGTGGAAACGGTCACAACCGGAGGAGTCATCTTCGGCAGAAGCTCGTATTTGAGCTGGCGGTAGCTGAAAAACCCAAGGATACCAAGGATCGAGAACAGCACGACGACCAGTGTCGGCCGTTTGATGGCTAGACCGGTAAGCGTCATGATCCGGGAACGCTTGCCTTTCTGACGACGTTGACCGGCAGCCCGTCGGTGAGTTCATTCTGGCCGCTGACGATGACACTGTCACCGGGCGCAACCCCCTGAATGACCTCAAGGCCGCCGCCAAGCTCCTGGCCGACAGCAACTCTCCTGAGGTGGGCGATCCCCTTGCTGACGACGAACACCTCAGGACTTCTTACGCTCCCCGCAAGAGCCTGACGCGGAATAAGCAGGGCTTCCCTCGATGTTCGGGCAACGAAGGCCGTGCGGACGAACATGCCCGCCCGGAAGGGGGTGTCCTTTGGATTATCCATGATAACTTCAACCTGATAGGTGTGGTCACGATAGGATTTGGCGCTGACAGTGGATATGCTCGCATGGAAAATGCGTCCAGGATAGACATCGGTTGTAACAATCACCGGCGAACCTTCCGAAAGTCGCGACACCTGCTTCTCCGGAACGGACGACTTGACCCTTACCTTTGAGAGATCGACCATACCGGCCACCTTTGTGCCCGGCTGCAGAAGTGCACCAACATCCACGAGGCGCGAAGTCAGTGTGCCTGAGATTGGCGCCTTTATCTCCGTGTCCCGGAACCTTCTTCTCGCTGATACCAGATCGTCATCTGCATCCTCGAGCTTGAGCCGCATGGCATCGAAGCTTGAAACGGCCACGGCCCCCTCCTGCTGAAGAGCCTTGTAACGTTCGAAATCCCGCATGGCCAGTTCTCGGCGAACCTCTGCCTTGCGAAGTGCGGATGCAGCCACGTCGTCATCGACCTTGAAAAGCGTCTGACCCGCCCTCTTTTGCTGGCCGACTTCGGCAGAGACAGACCGGACGACACCTCCTGTTTCCGAACTGATATCGACGTCACGATAAGCTTCGCTGACCCCTACGACGGCAAAGCTGTCGCGCACAGAGCCTTTTGCAGCCACGGCCACGCTCACTGGAACCTTCGTCATGAAAGCAGGGCCGTTGTCCTTCTTCGCCTTCGGTTTCTGCTGGATCGTCCAGAAAGCCGCGGCAACGGCGAGAATCACCACCGGAATCAAAATTTTTTTAGAGCGCGCTATATCGAGCAACCTGTTCATTGTGGTCTTATTCAGTGATGCAACCGGCATTCGGGTTCACCTCATGCGCACGATTGCCGAAAGACAGGACCGTGAAGAGAAAAGGCGGGCACAGGCCCGCCTTTCAGCAAATGCTTACAAGATCGGCCGACCTCAGCAGAAGTGGCTTGCGATCGTACAGGAGATCTTGGCTGTCGCCCTGACATGCTCAACCACCGACAGGATACCGGTGAGATTGGTGATGTTCTGGTCGTTCACATCCGATTTGAGCTTTTTGACTGCACCCTCATAAAGCCCATCGATCTCCTTCATCATCTCCAGGGTTTCGCTTGCGTGCTTCGAGTTGCCACTTACGAAAGCTTCAACTGCCTTCTTGATCATTTCGGCGGTAATGTCACCCATCGGCTTCAGGCCATATTCATCCTTGTGCAGTTCCTGGACGTTGGCGAGCTGGATATATTCGGTCTTGCCAGCAATATTGAGAGCGAACTGGGCAATCTTTTCAAGCTCTTTCAGGATCATTGCGGCATCGAGCACTGTCTTGTGGTCGGCTTCGCTGAGCTTCTGGAAATTCGAGTAGGCCAGGGTCAGATACTCGACCTCAAACTTGCCTTTCTGGATATACTGTTCGTCGAAGTCAAAAGCTGATGCTGCCAGTTCACGATTCTTCTTGGTCGATGCCCTCACGGCAAGCATAATATTGTTCTCGACATTCGAAGAGAGCTTGGTGAGCTTCTGCTTCAGGGTTTCGAGCTGTTCATGCACAGGGCCGGATGGCTTGGTGGCGAGATTGAATTTCGATGGGTCAATCTGAATCGAGAACGCCTTTGGAACATCGCCTGATTTCGGGGCATCTCCGAACATCTTGCCAAAAAGTTTAGCCATAGTGTTGAAGCTCGTTGCTAGTGTTAAATGATAATGTACATCTGAATCCCCGTGGCACTCATTCGGGGAAGTGCCCTTAATTTAAGTGACCGATGGGGTTATATCAAGCCGACGGCATTAAAAAAAAGCCCTGATCCTTTCGAGAACCGGGCTTTGCTGACTTAATCTTTCAGCGACTGAATGAGTTTCTCGAAAGAGTCCTCGGAGTGACGCACGATTTCACCTGTGACCAGATAGATCACTTCAAGGGCAATCCGGGTGGCGTGGTCGGCCATACGTTCGATATAGCGTGATACGCTCAGTACAGCGAGAAGCTGCTCCGTATTCGAGCCATCTGCTTTCATTGCCTCAGCAACCTTTCTGAACACGAGCCGGTGTATACTGTCCACCTCTTCGTCAGACTTGCAAACCTGGTCGGCAAGATGCTTGTCACGTTCCACGAACGCCTTGATCGAATTCGTAACCATATCCCCGGCTACGCGTCCCATTTTTTCGAACTCATACATATCCATGATATCGGGCCCAAGCTCAGGCATTCGCTCGATAATATGGACGGCCAGATCGCCTATGCGTTCGAGATCGTCGTTGATCTTCAAAATAGTCACGATGGTCCTGAGATCACGGGCAACCGGTTGCTGCAGGGCAAGAAATGACAGACACTGCTCCTCCAGCCTGACCTCCGCCAGATTGATCTCGTCATCGATCATCCTGATCTTCCGGGCGGATTGCACGTCCTGATGCCTGACTGCCTGCAATGCGTCGTAGAAATTGCGAAGTACCGTGTCCGATAGATGGACAAGATCTCCGGACAATTCCCTGATATGCTCGTGTACCGGTCTTTCCGACATGGCTGTGAAATATTTTCGTTAGCTGAATCTTCCGGTTATATAATCTTCGGTCATGCTGTCTTTAGGATTGGTAAACAACTGTGCCGTCTTCGCATGCTCGACCAGCACTCCCTCGTAAAAAAACATCGTAAAATCAGATACCCTCGAAGCCTGCTGCATGTTGTGCGTGACAATCATGATGGTGTAACTTCCTCGAAGCTCCTGAATGAGATCCTCGATCTTGGCCGTGGCTTTCGGGTCGAGAGCCGAGGTCGGCTCGTCGAGCAGAAGAATTTCGGGTTCGACGGCAAGGGTCCGGGCTACGCAAAGACGTTGCTGCTGACCGCCTGAAAGGCTGAGCGCGTTCTTGTCGAGGCGATCACAAACCTCGTCCCAAAGTGCGGCTTTGCGAAGGCTTTTTTCGACGATCCCCTCAAGAGTTTTTTTATCCTTGATGCCATGCAGACGAGGACCGTAGGCAATGTTGTCGAAAATCGACTTGGGAAAAGGATTCGGCTTCTGGAACACCATGCCTATCTTTTTACGCAGCAGGACCTCGTCGGTGAATTTCCCATAAACATCCTCGCCGTCAAACAGAAGAGCGCCTGTCGTATGCGAGTTCGGAATCAGGTCGTTCATACGGTTGATGGCGCGAAGGAATGTGCTTTTTCCGCAACCGCTCGGTCCGATGATCGCCGTGACATATTTCGACAGAATGTCGGCATTTACTTTTTTTACGGCTTCGAATTCTCCATAGTATATGGAAAAATTCTTGGCGGAAACATGAGGCTGTCCGCCTCCTGATACCTTCTTTCGTTCAGGCGGCAGATAGATGTCACGGACAGCAGTCCCTTCTTTCTGAGATGTCTCTATCGTCTCAGCGGTCAGTTCCATGGTGGATCATCCTTTTAATTTTTTGGAAATACGTGCTCTCAGGATAATTGCAGACATATTGAGCAGAAGCACGATGGAAATCAGGGCAAGCACCATGCCGTATTGAACGTGACG
>Ga0326726_10000268_pt1 | contig 50569 bp, 48 predicted proteins | sample MHFenrmetagenome_2_FD_207603 | JGI IMG/M metagenome (GOLD analysis project Ga0326726, IMG submission 207603) | Lab enriched peat soil microbial communities from Michigan Hollow, Ithaca, NY, United States - MHF15MN | ecosystem: Environmental > Terrestrial > Soil > Wetlands > Peat | place: USA... | reverse complement strand
TTTTGCTCCTGTCTTACCGGTAGGCTGCGGCTATGATACGCGTGGCTGAAGCTGGGTTTCTATAGCTGCCGAGCTTCATTCGGCCTGGGCGGACGAGGCGTCCGCCCCTACGTGGTTCGTGGTGGCCGGGTGCCCCACACATCGCGTACTCTGCGATGTGTGGGTTTGGGCGGCACCGGAATACGTCGAGCTCACGATTCACTCTCCGCAGGCCGTTACACTTAGCATTGGTGATGGGAAATCTTACCCCAAGCCCACGAGTGGACTTTGGCGTCCGCACCCACACATTCGCAAAGTACGCGAATGTATGGGGCACCCGGCTTCGACCTGGATGAGGCGGGGGAAGTGGACAGTTCCCCTTCCCCTGCACCCCATCCCCTCGAACTGCAGGCCGAAGAAAAACTGTCAGGTATGTCTCCGGTCTAAAATGTCAGGAATCTCCCCGGCTGCTCACCACCCGACGGGCCGCTCAGATAGCTATCCCGTGGTATCCACGTCAGCCGCGCCGCGCGGCCTCGATGGTGGCGATGTTGATCTTTTTCATCGGCATCATCGCCTCGAAGGCACGCTTTGCCTCACCGCCACCAGCCGCAAGCGCCTCGGTTAGCGCGCGCGGGGTGATCTGCCAAGAGATGCCCCAGCGGTCCTTGCACCAGCCGCACTGACTTTCCTTGCCGCCATTGCCGACGATCGCGTTCCAGTAGCGGTCCGTCTCTTCCTGGTTGTCCGTCGCGATCTGAAAAGAAAAGGCCTCACTGTGCTTGAACGCCGGGCCGCCGTTGAGGCCGAGACAGGGAATACCCAGAACCGTGAACTGCACCGTCAGCACATCGCCCTGCTTGCCGCCCGGGTAGTCGCTGGGCGCTTTGTGAACAGAGGTCACTTCACTATTCGGAAAGGTCGCGGCGTAGAAGCGCGCCGCATCATGTGCGTCCTTGTCAAACCACAGGCAGATCGTATTTTTCGGACTCAAGGTTCCCTCCTTAATGTAATGGAGTCAGATGAGGGAAGCTGCGGGAGAGTTGCGCGGAAGTGCGGGCAGTTGAAGCCGCCATTTTTCGGCGCGTTGCCCACTCAAAGCTTGCCAGGAGCCTGTCGAAGGGCCTGGTTTTGTCTTGAGTGGGTTTGATAGAACATTGCTCTGAAGTCGTCCGCAAACAAGGTTTTGCGGCGATTCACGTTGCGGGAATCCCCCTGCAACGGCCGGTATGAATGGAATCGGGACAACTCCATCTGTCCCGATTTCCCAGCTGCAGAAGTCGCGGGTGGCCCACTCAAGCCCGGCTTGGCCTGAGTGGGGATGTTCACACGTCACAGACTTGGGCGAACGAACAAGACTAGATTGTCCTCATGCCATGGGGACTAACGCGTTTTCAACACAGCGGGCAGAGTCATTTCGTCACTTTCTGCTGCTATCATCGCAACCGCTTGTTTACCACTTGTGCCAGCCGACGAATCTTCGAGTCAGCTTTGGAGCGGGTGCGGCGCAGTTACAGGCTTCAGGTTTACGGGTACGTAGTGATGCCGGAGCATGTTCATCTTCTGCTCAGCGAACCGCAAATGGGAACTGCCCCACTCAAGCCAAAAGCGGCTTGAGTGGGCCACGGTCCGGTTCGACACCTGTTTGATCACGTAGAGCAAAAGGGAGAATGGATGTACACTTGAGCGCCACTTTTGAGGTCAAGAAGGAGCTTTCCGATGAATAAGTTTCTGGCCATGGTTCTCTGCCTGGCGATGCCGATTACGGTGTTCGCTGGCGACAACGGTTACAAAGTCACATACGACGGAGGGTCGATCCCCGATGTTAAGGCAGGAAGTGAAATGAAGTTGTTCATCGACCCGAACCAGGTTCGGCTGGTAAGAGATAAGGGCGAAGTCGTGACCATCCCGGCTTCGGCTGTTACGGAGATCAGTTACGGCCAAGATGTCCATCGGAGAGTCGGAGCAGCGATTGGCCTGGCTGTGGTCTCCCTCGGGATTGGGGCGCTCATGGCGCTTACCAAGTCAAAGAAGCATTATGTTGGTTTGACGTGGACTGATGGTGACAAGAAGGGTGGCTTTGCGATGCAGTGTGATAAGAACGAATATCGCGGAGTCCTGGCGGGGCTTGAAGGAGTAACTGGCAAGAAAGCCGTGAACTCCGATGCCATGACCGTGAAGAATTAGAGTTGGACCAGTCTATTCCGTTGCTTCCCTCCCCCGGCTGTGCCCTTCCCACCCGTGGCCTTCCCTGTCGTGCCTTTCCTGGCGCACAAGCGGGGACGCTCGCGGCTACATTGTCCTTCCCATCCCTAAAATCCGCGATTACCTCAGCGGCTAAAGCCGCCTTACGGACAGCATTTGTAATGCAGCGCTGAAGCGTTGCTTCACCCAAGTCACGCTGCTGTTTCGAGTTGGAGCACACTTGCCCTCCCACCATTGCCTACAGCATTTTCCCTAGGGCAGAAATTCCCGCTGACCAATCGAACTTTCTCGCCTTCCATTTGCCATAGTCCTATCCCTCAGAAAACACAGGCCTGCGGTCTTGGCAGCCTTCGTGCTCTTACGATAGGCAGATCAAATATGGAGGGAATCATGTCCAACATACATGTTGATAAGGTCGGAGACATGACGGTGGTGGAATGCGAAGGCAGATTTGTTCGCAGTGACGAGGCTTTTAGACTACGTGACGCGGTTACGTCCCAGGAGCAGGCCCACGTGGTGGTGCTGGACCTTACGGAAATGCGCGCCATTGGGGGCGGCAGTGTCGGGGTGCTGGTTTTTCTGCAGCGCTGGTGCAGGGAGCACGATATTCGATTCAAGCTGTTCAATCCCTCACGGGCAGTGCGGGAGAAGTTGGAACATATTAACGCAATGTCGGAGTTCGACATTGCGTCACTGGACGAGATGATGGCGTTGCTTGGGCAGGCCGACAGCCGGTACGCGCTGGCTTCATGACCGCATTGACAGGCGCAAACCGGTTATAGGGTCCCCTCGACTTCGCTCGGGGCAGGCTCTTCGACTGCGCAGCTGGTTCGCTTCGCGAACCAGCTACTCCGCTCAGGATGACACTTAGGGAGTTCTGTTCTAACTGCTCGCGTTCTCACTGCACTCGCAGAATTAATTGCGTGTCGCTGTCCAGATGAACGTTTCCGGTGCTCGAGGTGAGGACGGACACCGGGCCTGACGTTTCCAGTGAGAGCCCTTTTATCCCGACTACACCGCGGCTGGTGGGAGCGAGCGGGCTGACGGTGGAGGTGTTCGGCGCATTGAGCCCTGGCGGTTCAGGGATGGTCGCGGCTGGATATCTAGGCGGGATGGTGGGGGCGGAAGAATCTCCAGCTGAGGCCGGCCTCTGACCCGGCATACGGGAGGCCATGTCGCCGGGAGGATTATCGTTGACCATGCTATTGAGCTGCAATGGGCGGGCGAGCGCCTGTACGGTCGCTTGCAGCGGCACTTCGCGTCCGCCTTTCAGGAGCATGCGATCAAAAGTAATTCCTACCAGCGAACCTGGAGAAGCCTTGCTGTGGGCCTTGGCCTCGGTCACGTGGCCGACGATTTTGGTGTTGCGGGGGACCACGATCTGACCGTGCACCAATAGATCGGTCGCAGTCCTGGCCTCTATTTTGTCGTTGGCCTTGGACTTCCTGGCGTCCAGCGACTTCGACAACTCGGCGGAGAGAACGGTCCCAGCCGGCAGCGTATCGGACGGCGCGGCAGCAGCTGGAGCCTGTGAATTCGCGGGCTCTGGAGGGGATTGTGCCCACGAGGTCAAGATCCAGGTGAGTATGACCGGCGCCAAGAACAGTTTCCGCATAATTACTCCACGTCGTTTCTTTCCGGCAGTGTGCCGGATTATGATGCGCCCGGTCAGAACCAGGTTCCCTCCCGGTATTTCCGATACTGATCGCCGAATCTGGCCTCGAGAATCTTAGCTTCCTGCCTGGCGCGGACAATCTGGACAGGTATCAGAACCAGCAGCAGGAGCAGGGCGTAACGATACTGCAAGGAAATCAAGATGCCTAACACTAGCAACCCGCTGAACACATAAATCGGATTCCTTATCTTTGCATACAAACCATGGGTGACAAGTTCTTTCGCCTGAGGAGTCACCGAAAACGATTGTCCCAATTGCCAGCGGGCGGTAAAGAGCAACACCGCCGCCGGCACAGCGATGCATAGTCCCGCCAGGCGAGCCGCATTCCATACTCCCGGACGCAGCAAGACAACTCCGATGACGATCAGCACCACGCAAAACTGCAGCGCGAAGAGTGGAGTGATTTTGGTGTTACTCGTGATCGAGTCTGGCATAGGGCTATTTTACTAATCCCTGGCGGATGCTATGGATAAAGTCGGTGTAAGCCGGAGTAAATCCGGCGGCCCGCACGACTGCCGCCACCTGCCCGCGATGATGGATGGAATGCGTGATGACGTGCGTCAGGATGTCATCCTTGCGGCTGCTCCAGCTTTCACCCTTGCTGTTCTTATAGGTGACAGGCCTGGCCAGTTCGGCTTCGCTGCTGCCGGCCAGGTAAGTCTTCCAGCGCGCGGACAACCCTGCCGCTTGGCGTGAGCATTCTTCGGCGGTGAACTCAGGCCAGACCGGAAGGGTCTGGGGTTTTTGTTCCAATCGTTCCAGCCAGACCCGTTCCGCGGCGAAAATGTGCGCCATCAGTTTCAGGGCCTGAGGCAGTGGAGTTCCTGCGGTGCGCAACCCGGCCAGCACTTCCTGATTGGCCCAGCCGTCGTAGGCGAAGAGATGGGTGAAATGTTCAATCAGGTCCATGACACTATTCAAACACAGTAATCGGGCATACGTACATCATCGCCGGTGTGCGGAAGAATCCAAGAAAAAGCCCCGCTGTGGGCGGGGCTTGTGGACGAAGCGGCGATTGCGCGCCAGCTTATTTCTTGTCTTGTGTGTTTTCCCTGGCTTCGTCGGTGGCGGCCTGATGGCCTGCCATCGAAAGTGCGGACATGAAGGGCGCGGCCTCAGCCGGCGCCTTCACATCGCCGATGAGGACCTTGCGAAAACCTACGTCCTTGCCATAGATGGCGATGGTCGAATCGGCGTCCTGCTCGATCACGGCACCCTCCAGAGTCAGGCCGGCAAACGCGCCTTTGGAGCGTGAGTAAGTGAGTAGCTCGGAATTCAATTTCCAGTCGGTGCCGGCAGAGGCATGACGTCCCACCGGTCCGGCCGCAGCCGAGCCTTCGCCACTGAGCTGAAACTTGCTGGAAAGCAGGTGCTGCAGACCTTTGTCGTTCATCACCAGCATCACCAGGTCCACGCCTTCGGCTCCGATCTGGAGTCCCCAGCTTCCTCCGCCCACGGAGACGAATGCGGGGGCGCTCCAGCCGGTCGCGGTGCGGCAACTGGCGACGCCGCGGCCGTGTTTACCGCCGACAATGAAGCCTGCCTTGATCAAGTGCGGAACCACCACGATGCATTTCGCATCGTCCAGTACTTCTTCAGGTATGCCGTTGTCCGGCGCCGCCATTATTTCCTTGAGCACATTCCCGGCATTCTGCAGGCGCTCGACAGAATCCTCCTTGGCGGTGGCCGAAGCCATAGTGCCCAGCAACGCGACCAAGCTGAATATCAAAGCGATAAGAGATCGTTTCAATGGATCCTCCTTGGAGATGAAATTCGATAATCTTGCGGAAGCCCTTAATCTGCGGCCGACTCTTCGCCGCTCAGAGCGCTGGTCTGCGACCTGTAAAAAGCTGGATCAGGAGTACTACCACGGCCACCACCAAGAGAATGTGGATAAATCCGCCCAGCGTGTACGAGCTCACGAGTCCCAGCAACCACAAAACCAGCAGAATCACAAAAATCGTCCAAAGCATGTGCTCACCTCATTGGTGATTGAAACCAACCCTGGCCTAATGACTTTGCTTTTGATCCATGGCAGCAATTTGGAGTTGCATGTTGGCGCTTCACAACTGCTACAGGGAACACTGTAGAAATGGAGGTACGAAAGGGCAGTCGGTTTGGGGCGTGAAGGTATCGTGCTGTCCATCAAGCCAGACCAGCGAACCCCAGGCTGAAGGCACGGCCCAGGCGATTCAGTGGGCGCGACTGCAGTCGTGCCCTTCCACAGACTGTGTTCAGTGCGCCCAGTGTTCTTATTGTGCTTGTGGCCGAAACCGCACGAACGCAGATGCTTGAATTCCGCGGGACTCAGGGGTAGGGTGGACTGGAACGCCGATGTGCTGCGGGCAAGTTGTTGAGGGACGGAACATCGGGATCGGTGTCGGCCATCGCGATTGCCGTTGATATCCAGATTCACCGACAACTCGTCTACACAAGCAAGAATGAGGACCTTCATTTCGAGGAGGCACCATGAAACGCAGAGACTTCATCATCGGGGCAACCGCCGGAGTGGGAGCGGCGTGGATTGGGTCGCGAGGCCTGGCCCGGGCCATGGGTGCGCTGCCGGCGTTGCCGCGCAAGTTCACCGCGGCAGACACAGTGGTGCTGGGCAAAACCGGAATCACCACTAGTCGTCTCGCGATGGGGACCGGCACAGTCGGCAGCGGACATCACTCTCACCAGACCGCTCTGGGCGTGAAAGGCCTGTCCGATCTGCTGCTCAATGGCCATGACAATGGCCTGCGTTTTTTCGACGCTGCCGACGCCTATGGCAGCCATCCTCATGTGGCGGAGGCGCTCAAGCACCTCTCCCGCGACAAGATCACGATTCTCACAAAAACGTGGGCGCGCGATCCGGTCGAGGCCCGCGCCGATCTCGACCGCTTTCGCAAAGAACTGGGTACCGACTACATCGATATCTGCTTGATGCACTGCCTCACGGAAGGCGATTGGACCGAGCGCTACCGTGGAGTCATGGACGTTTTCTCCGAAGCCAAGGAGAAAGGAATTATCCGGGCCCATGGCTGCTCCTGCCACAGCATCGAAGCCCTGCGCGCGGCCGCTAAGTCGCCCTGGGTGGAAGTCGATCTGGTGCGCATCAACCCGATCGGTTCCCACATGGACGCCGATCCCGACACGGTCGTAGGCGTGCTGCGAGAGATGAAGGCCGCCGGAAAAGGTATTGTCGGAATGAAGATTCTAGGGCAGGGCGACTTGCGCAACCGTCAGGACGAAGCTTTGAAGTATGCCCTTTCTCTGGGAGTGCTCGACGCTTTCACCATCGGAGCGGAGAGCAAGAACGAGCAGGAAGATCTGATCCGTAGAATTTCCGTCGCCGCTTAGTATCCTGGCCACGGATTCACACGGATCTCACGGAGAAACCGCAAGAAACATTTTCGACTCTTGAGTTTGTGCGAATCCGACCCTGATCCGCGTGAATCCGCGGCGCTTTTGTCCCGACAAACCCATGCCTCGCGCCAGCTAGAGAGCAGAGTAGCGCCCCCGTCTCTGGGGCTGTTGCGGGGAGCCTCAGTCCCGCCCTGTCGTTCCAAAATGCGGAACGACGAGGACGGGGCACCCTCAGGACTGCCAGCGCCACTTTTAATAGCCTTGCTTTTTATCTACTACCGAATGCAGAGGCTCGCCCTGCAGATAGCGACGCAGGTTTTCAGAGATGCACTGATAGTGACGCTCCCAGAGTTTTTCGGTGAGACCGGCTGTGTGGGGCGTAATCAGAAGATTTTCCAGGTCCCACAGAGGCGAGTCTGCGGGCAATGGCTCGGCTTCAAAGACATCGAGCGCCGCGCCTCCGATTGTTTTCTCACGCAGGGCCTGGGCCAGTGCCTCTTCATCAACGAGGGGACCGCGGCCCACGTTGATCAGGCAGGCATCGGATTTCATATTGGCCAGGCGTGCAGCGTTCATCATTCGTTTGGTAAGGGGCGTGACCGGGACGGCCAGGACAACGTAGTCCGATTGCGCCAGCAGTTGATCTACCTGGGAAGAAGCGAAGACTTGTTGCACGCCCTCGGGACTTCCCTTCTCAGGATTCTCGCGTACTGCGATCACGCGCATGCCAAGGTTTGAGGCATGTTTTGCAACGGCCCGAGAGATGCTGCCCAGGCCCACCAGGCCCAGAGTGGCTCCTGCCAGTTCTCGCGGGCGAGGGTGCCCGCGCCACATGGGCTCTTGCCCCCAGATGTGCTTTTGCTGAAAGCGCACAGCTTGAGGCAGGCACTTGGCCAGCGCGAAGACCATCGCCATGACGTGCTCCGCCACCACCGGGCCGTGGACTTCACGGGCATTGGTGAGCACGACGTCGCTGTTGATCAGCTCGGGAAACATGAGTTGGTGAACCGCCGCCGCTGGAGAATGAATCCAGCGCAATTTGGGTGCGGCTTTGAATTGCTCCGGGCGCAGCGACCAGCTGATGATTACTTCCGCATCTCTGAGGTACGGTTCAATTCCTTCGTAGCTGGATCGCTGAACTGCTTCCACGGTGGGGAAATCCTGATGCAGGCGCGCGGAGAACCAGGACGGAGTGTTCCAGAGTTCGAAGGAATGGTGTACCAGCGTGAGCAGCTTCATAAGAGCAAAAACTTAACCACGGAGGACACAGAAGTCGAGCACATCGATCTTAATCTCAATCTCATTTCTGATCTCAATCTCGATTTCAATGTCGACGAGGAGGTGTGTGCCCTCAGCGGTTAGATTTTCGTCAGCGACACTCGCAGATCTTGTCCCGTCATCTCCTTCGGCTGCGGGATGCCCAGCATGCCTAGGACCGTGGGCGAAATATCGCGCAGGGAGCCGCCCGCCTTCAACGAGAATTTCTTTCCGTTCTCCGCCACCACGATGAACGGGACGGGATTGGTGGTGTGGGCAGTGTGCGGCCCCCCGGTCGCGGGGTCGATCATCATCTCGGCATTGCCGTGATCGGCTGTGATAAGAAGAGCTCCGCCCTGGGCACGGACCACAGGTTCGATGCGGCCCAGGCAGGCGTCCACGGTTTCGACGGCTTTGATCGTCGGCTCGATCTTCCCGGAATGCCCGACCATATCGGCATTGGCGAAATTGACGATGATGACATCGAAAGTCCCGTCCTCCACAGCTTTGATCACTGCGTCAGCGATGCCGGATGCACTCATCTCCGGCTTTAGATCATAGGTAGCAACTTTGGGCGACGGCACCAGTACCCGGTCTTCTCCTGGAAACGGCTGCTCGATTCCGCCATTGAAGAAATAGGTCACGTGGGCGTACTTTTCAGTTTCCGCTACGCGCAGGTTACGGAGACTCGCCTGACCCATCACGTTGGCCAGAATATTGTCCAGCGATTCCGGCGGAACCACCACGGGCAGCGAAAATTTCTTGTCATACTGGGTCATGCACACGTAGTGCAGGTTCCTGGGCAGGCGATCGCGAGGGATGGCCGCATCGAGATCGGCAGCTCCGGGCAGATCGCTTCCGCCCTGTGGGTTCAGCCCACTGTTGCGGGTCAGGGCCCTGGTGATCTGGCGGACCCGATCGGCGCGGAAGTTAAAGCAGATGCAGGAATCTTCGTCGCGGATGGTGGCCAGCGGTTCCCCACGATTGTCCACGCAAACGAAAGGCACGATGAATTCGTCGGTCACTCCCTTGTTGTAGGACTCTTTCACGCCCTGCACCGGGTCCACATACTTGCCGCCTTCACCATCGCCGAAAACCATGGTATTGAACGCCTTGAGAATGCGCTCCCAGCGGCGGTCGCGATCCATGGCGTAATAGCGTCCGTTCACGGAAGCGATCTTGCCCGTGTTGTACTCGCGCATCTTCTGCTGCAGTTGTTCCAGGTATCCCGCGCCGTTAGTGGGCAGGGTGTCCCGGCCATCCATAAAGGCATGAACGAAGACGCGGTCAACTCCATTTTGCTTGGCCATCTTCAACAAGGCGTAGAGATGGGTCTGATAAGAGTGCACCCCTCCGTCGGAGAGCAACCCGAACAGATGCAGCCGGCGGCCGCCCGAGCGCGCATTCTTCATGGCCGCGAGCAATACCGGATGCGAAAAGAACTCGCCGTTCTGAATCATCAGCTCAATGCGGGTGCTGTCCATGTGCACGATGCGTCCGGCGCCGATGTTGAGATGGCCGACTTCACTGTTGCCCATCTGCCCGTCGGGCAGGCCGACGTAGTGGCCGCTGGTCTGAATCAGCGTGTTGGGGTATTCGCGCAGCAGTCGATCGTAGTTGGGCTTGCGGGCCAGTGCGATGGCGTTGGCTTTGCTCTCGGCGCGGTAGCCCCAGCCGTCGAGAATGATCAGCACAAGTGGTTTGGGACGGTTCATTAAGCTCCTGGCTTTGTATCTGGCTCGCCCGAAACTGATTACCGAGGCGCAGAGGAACAAGAGAAATTGGAAGAACAGAAATTATAGGCGAGTGCGGGAGGTTTTCAAATCCGCGGCCGCGTAATATAGTCGTTTTGGACAGTACCCATTCATTGACTCCAGGCTACCGATCGCTGCCAACTTTTTTCGACACAAACGGAGACATATATGCCCATAAGCGAGCTTCTGCTGCCAGAATTTGATGCTGAAATGAAAACAACTCGCACCATGTTAGAGCGCATCCCTGCGGGCAAGGACGACTTCCGGCCTCATCCCAAATCAATGCCGCTGAACAGACTGGGTCCACACGTGGCCGAGCTGGCTGCATTTGGCCACACTGTGCTGACCACCCCCGAGCTTGATTTCTCCAAGAGCGGCTCTAAGCGCTTAGCCTTTGAGTCCGCCGCCCAACTGGTGCGGGTCTTCGATGAGGGCGTGGCCAAGGTTCGCGCCGCGCTCAAGAACACGCCGGATGAGGCGTGGACCCAGAACTGGAAGCTGAGCTTTCAAGGCAAGGCGATCTTCGCCGGCTCGCGTTTTCTCGCTTACCGGCAGATGTTTCTGAACCACCTGGTGCATCACCGCGCCCAACTCGGCGTCTATCTGCGTCTGAACGATAAGCCGCTGCCGGCGACCTACGGACCGTCGGCGGACGATACGATGGGATTTTAATTAAAAACTGTGGGGGGGACACTCCTGTCCGCCACTTTTGACTTGGACTTCGACTTTGATTTTGCTTGGAATGTTGTTCTGACAGCGGCCCTGAACTTATATCCAGAACCTAAAATCCAAATCAAAGGCGTCGGACAAGAGTGTCCGACCCACACACAACTGACTATCTTCCGACCTTCAAGGCCTTCAGGCCCAGGAACCTGGCGGAGCCTCCCAGTTCCTCTTCGATCCTCAGCAGCTGGTTGTATTTTGCGATGCGATCGGTGCGCGAGGCTGAGCCTGTCTTGATCTGGCCGACTCCCGTCGCTACCGCCAGGTCGGCGATGAAAGTGTCTTCGGTCTCACCCGAGCGGTGCGAGATGACGGACGTGTATCCGTTGCGCCGCGCCAGGTCGATTGCATCCAGAGTTTCGCTGACCGTGCCAATCTGATTGACTTTGATCAGAATCGAGTTGGCCACATGCTTGTCGATTCCCTCCTGGAGAAACGTGACATTGGTCACAAACAGATCGTCGCCTACGAGTTGAATCTTCCCGCCCAGTTCTTTGGTGAGATTCTGCCAGCCGTCCCAGTCTTCTTCAGATAATCCGTCTTCCAGCGAGACGATGGGGTAATCGTTCGCCCATTTCGTCCAGAAGCGCACCATGTCGTCGGAAGTCTTGGCCGACTTGTCGGATTTCTTGAAAACGTACTTGCCGTCCTGATAAAACTCGCTGGCCGCGGGATCGAGCGCGATGGCGATCTGTTCTCCAGGTTTATATCCCGCCTGGGTGATAGCTTCGAGAACGACCTCGATGGCCTCGACATTCGATTTCACAGACGGGGCGAAGCCGCCTTCGTCGCCGACGGCGGTATTGTAGCCACGCTTCTTGAGCACGCCTTTCAGGGTATGGAAGACCTCGACGCCCCAGCGTAGCGCGTCCGAAAAAGATTCCGCCCCCACCGGCATCACCATGAATTCCTGGAAGTCCACGTTATTGTCGGCATGAGCGCCGCCGTTAAGGATGTTCATCATCGGGGTGGGCAGGATATTGGCGCCGGTCCCGCCGAGATAGCGGTAGAGCGGCAGGCTGAAAGCGGCCGCCGAAGCTCGCGCTGCCGCCATGGAAACTGCCAGGATGGCATTGGCGCCCAGCCGGCCCTTGTTCTCGGTGCCATCGAGTTCGACCATTTTCTGATCGATGGCGCGCTGGTCGGCTGCGTCCAAGTTAGCCAGCGCGTCGGCAATTTCGCCGTTCACGTTCTCCACGGCTTTCAGCACCCCTTTGCCCAGATAGCGCTGGCTGTCGCCGTCGCGCAACTCAACAGCCTCGTGCTCACCGGTGGATGCTCCGCTGGGGACGGCCGCGCGCCCCTGGGTCCCGTCCGCCAGGGTGACTTGCGCTTCGACGGTGGGATTACCGCGAGAATCGAGAATTTCGCGTGCCTGAATTTCCTGAATTTGCGTGATGACGTCCATGAGTTCTGGTATGCCTCGCTCTTTCGTTGTAGGTGAGAACCGAGATTATATCGGTTTTTCCGGAGTGGCGCGGGCACCCTCGCCCGCGAGAAGGACTGCAGCCCGTGAGGCGCCTGAGAACGTACACGTGGTTCGATGCACTTGCACCCTTTTCCTGATCGGGACTTTCGCGGGCGAGTCGCCCGCGACCACACACACCCAGACACAAGCCACAGCGCCCGTGTCTACGCTGGTTCCTCGAGTTTTTCACAGGCTGTGGTGCGTCACTTCTGCTCTACAGTCGAAGCAGGATGTTAGGTCGCACAGAAACTCTGGCCGTCGGCTCGCGTGCGCCGGAGTTTCTCTTGTCAGCGGCGAATCGTGACGGGATTCTCTCCCTTTCCGGTTTTCTGTCGCGGGGAGCGCTGATCGTGGAGTTCCTGCGTGGCACTTGGTGACCGAATTGCGTGAAACGCATGGCTCAGTTAGAGCCGATGAAAACGGAAATCGAGCAGGCGGGAGCGCAGCTGGTTTACATCGCGGCAGAAATGGGTGCGGGAGTGTGGAAGCCCGCCAGGTTTCTGCAATCGCATCCCGTGTCGTATCCGTTTCTGCTGGATGAGGACCGCTCGGTGACCAAAGCGTACGGGCTGTATCACCGGCTGGGCGTGGATGCGATCAATATTGCGCACCCCGCGTCGCTGGTGATCGATCGCGAGCGGAAAGTTGAGTACATCTATCGCGGAGACAGTCAAACGGATCGCGCGCCTTTCCATCAGGTGATGGAGGCAGTGAATAAATTATCGGTGTCGGGTTGAAGCACGCGTTATGGGCCGGCAAATTTGTCGTGGAAACTAGGAGGCGGAATGAAGAAGATACTGGCATTGCTCGGTGTGATGTGGCTGGCGGTCGCGGCTGGGGCGCAGACCAATATGGCTCTACCCGCGGGCACGGCATTCAAAGTCAAACTGGAAAACACGCTGTCCACTTTTTCGAGCAAGGAAGGCGATGCCTTCTCCGGGCGCGTGGTGGATGCGGTAATGCTTGACGGAAAGACGGTGATCCCCGTCGGCGCTACGGTGCAGGGACGGGTCACCAAAGTGAACGAACCACGCCGCATCGCGGGCAAACCGACGATCGGAATTTTCCCTGAAGCGGTAGTCCTGCCCAACGGTGAGCGCTACATGCTGAACGCAACCATGGTGGACACCAATCTGCGCAATGGAACTGACGTGAACACCGAAGGCCAGTTCAAGGGGGACGGCCACGATGCCAAGGACCTGACCGAGATCGGCTTCGGCACCGGCGGCGGAATGCTGATAGGCGGCCTGGCCGCTGGAGGCAAAGGTCTGCTGATCGGCGGAGGGGTTGGCGCTACCCTCACGGTCGCACACTGGCTGGGAAAGAAACGGTCTGCGGTGCTGCCCTCGGGCACAGAGTTGATGATGGAACTGAGTCGTCCGCTGGCGATGACGCCGGAAACCGGCGGTCAGTAGTTGGCGTTGCACACGGTCTGGAGCCGGAAGCACTGGAGTAGGTGTGGGTCGGACACTCTTGTCCGACGCCGTTGACTTGGCCTCGGTTGTGGCAAAGCTGGTCGGGCCCGAGGCCGATCCCCAGATCGCAGGTCCTTTAAACCAAAAGCAACTTCAACGGCGTCGGACAAGAGGTCCGACCCACACCACATCACTGTTGGGCGATCAAATCCTCTTCGCTCAGGAGCGGTAGTTCCATCCACCCTTCCACCGGTAGCACGTCTGCGGGCAGGCCGTTTTGCCACAGGCTGAAGCGTACCCGCAGCATGGTCGCGACCGGAACGGAGGGTTTGCCGTTTCCACTCTCGGTAGTCGAGGTCACAGGAATAGCCAGCAGCCAATCCAGGGGAATCTTGAATTCGAAGTTTCGGAACAGAGCGACGGTAACCTGATCACTCGCCTGGTCAGAGGTCGCGAGCGGCCGGGCAGTATCGGGAACGCTGAGCTTCCAACTCCGGATCCTACTTCCCGCCACTTCGACGTCGAGACGCAAGGAGCGGCGTGGCCGCTGGCCCTCATCCGCCCAGGACTCCAGGTTGACCACCAGTTCGAAATCTGCCGTCGGAGCTTTGTTCTCGGTGAAGTCGAGGCGCCCGTAAATGTAGGTGTTGTCGATTCCCGCGTGCACCGCGTCGAGCAGAAACTGCTTACCGTGCATTGCGCCTGCACGCCGGTCGGCGGTGTACATGGCGGCCCCCATCCACTCGAAGTAGCGCACCATGTCGCCTGTGATCCGGGGATGAATGTAGGCCGTCTGCGGAACCACCGCGGGCCGCTCCCCGCCGCCGAGGATGGGCTGCGACAGATAGTCCGGCGGGCGGCTGCCCAGCAGTTGGTAAATGTTCGAAAGGTGTTTACGGTATAGTTCGTCGAATTCGCGGTCGTTGGCGGAATGATGCTCTGGCCCGTACCACCAGTTCCAGTCACTGCCTTCCGCGATCAGTATCTCTTCGAAAGCGAGTTGCCGTTGCGCCTCGCTGGCCTCGGGCGCGGCCTGGGCATAGAAGTTGCGGGCATTGTAGAGATAGTCCCAGGCCCGGTTGTCCTCCGGAGCGCCGATCCAGACGTTGAAATTGGCGTGAATCCAGGAGCCAGGAACCAGCGACTTGAGCCGGGGAAACTGCTGCTGCCGCTGAATCGCCTCGGAAACGGTCGTTGCCTCAACACCAGCGTCGCGCTGCAACGCATCGTAGAACCGGCGCAGGAATTCGCGGCCGGACTGCGGATAGTATTCCCAGGCATTCTCGCCATCCAGAATGATCGACACCACCGCATCACGCCCTGCATTAAGAATCGGTTGGGCTGATTGTTTAATATTATGCATGAGGTGGTTGGCGGCGTCTTGCGGAGGCATGCCGGAGTACACAAACCCGATCAGGTCCGAAATGGTGTGATCGCGGAAAATCAAGTTCATCTCTGTCTGTTCATTCTCGAAACGATGAATGGTGTAAAGCATCTCGGCCAGTTCACCCGGCAGGTGGCCATGGCGCGCGAAAGAAACGCCCAGGCTTCGGCCCAATACCTCTTCGTCGGTGGCCATCCACTTCACGCCCAGGCCCTGAGCAATGCCCAGTACTTCTTCCGAAACACTACCCTCGGACGGCCAAACTCCCTGGGGGCGGACACCGAAGACCTCCTGATGCAGATTGAGCCCACGCTGCAGTTGCTCGCGCGCGTCCTCAGGATGGCGAAAACGATTCTGGGGCAGCGGCAGGCCCGGGGTTGAAACCGCGCCCATGTTGGTATCACAGACCAGCGGCAGAATCGGGTGATAGAACGCTGATGTCGAAATCTCAATCCGTCCATGCCGTGCCGCTTCGGCATGCGCGGGCAAGACCCTGGCCAGCAGTTCGCGCTCACGAGCTATCACGAAGAGCTGGTCGTCAAGCGAGTAACCGCGGCCCTTTTGAATGAGCCCGGTGATGTCCGGGTCGTCCAGGAAGTATTCATCGAACCATGCGATTTGCGAAAGCACTTGCAGGTCGGTGAAGTCCTGCGGCGAGAAGTATTTTTCCGCTGCTTCGGGTGTGCCGCCCGCACTGCGAAAGCGGTCCCACAGCTCCCGGTATCGCGGATAACGTCCAATCAGGTTTACCGGATTGGCCTGGAAAAGATACTGCAACCCGAAACGACGCTCGTCGGGAGTAAGATCTCTTGCCGGTTTAGCGGCCACTTCGAGAAATGGATCATGAGCCGCTCCAGTCACGTAGTCCTGTATCTGTGAGATCAATGACGGGACGAGGTTAAAAGTCTGGTGAACGTTGGGAAACTCATCCAGCAGCTTGACCATGCCGTAGTAGTCCTTGAGCGCATGCAGCCGGACCCAGGGCAGCCGGTACTGACCGCTGACCAGGTCCTTGTAAAGCGGCTGATGCTGGTGCCACAGAACTACGACGCGCAGGACGGGCATGAGCGTGATATTTCCAAGTTATGTTTCCGGGCTAATCGAGCAAACCTCAGGGGCTAAAGCCCTTTGTTACGTGCTCCGGGCGGCACGACTGAAGTCGTGCCCTTCCACAAGGCCCTTCCACAAAGCCCTTCGATGAAGCCAGTTGAAGTCTAGCAGGGTTACCGCTGCGTGGGCGATATTGCCCGAACTCCGGTACACTAGGACGGATTACTTTAGTGATGAGCAAGGAAACCACAACCACGTTAACGCCGCCCCCGCGTAGCGACGCCAGCCTGCTGACCGAGCAAGACCTCCATCTCTTTAACGAAGGCACGCACTACCGGATTTACGACAAGCTGGGTGCCCACATGACCACGGTCGCGGGAAAGCCAGGCACCTACTTCGGGGTTTGGGCGCCCAATGCCAGCTCGGTATCCGTAGTCGGCGACTTCAATGGGTGGAACACTCAATCGCATCCCCTTCAGGCGCGCGCAAGTTCCGGCATTTGGGAAGGCTTTGTGCCTGGAGTCGGCAAAGGTGCGCTGTATAAGTACCACATCGTTTCTCACAATCAGGGACATGTGGGGGAGAAAGCCGATCCTTTTGGCATTCTTCATGAAAAGCCGCCGCGTACCGCCTCGGTGGTATGGGACCTTGAATACCAGTGGGCCGACAAGCAGTGGATGGAAACGCGTGTGAAGAGGGATTCACTGCAGGCCCCGATTTCGGTTTATGAAGTTCATCTCGGTTCCTGGATGCGGGTCCCGGAAGAAGGCGACCGGCCGCTGACTTACCGCGAGACGGCGCCGCGCCTGGCGGAATATGTCAACCGAATGAATTTTACCCACGTGGAACTGATGCCCATCATGGAGCATCCTTTCTACGGTTCGTGGGGATATCAGACCACGGGATATTACGCGCCCACTTCGCGCTATGGCACGCCCCAGGACTTCATGTACCTGGTGGACTACCTGCACAAGCACGGCATTGGAGTGATTCTGGATTGGGTGCCGTCGCACTTCCCTACCGACGCGCACGGGCTGGCCTATTTCGACGGTACACATCTCTTCGAGCACGCCGACGCACGTAAGGGTTTTCATCCCGACTGGAAGACCTTCATCTTCAACTACGGCCGCAACGAGGTCCGCAGCTTTCTGATGGCCAGTGGGCTGTTCTGGCTGGACAAGTATCACATCGACGGCCTGCGCGTGGATGCGGTCGCTTCCATGCTCTACCTCGACTATTCGCGTCAGGCCGGGGAGTGGATTCCCAACAAATTTGGCGGGCGCGAAAATCTGGAAGCCATCGATTTTCTGCGTCAGTTCAACACCGAAGCTTACAAGGAGTGCCCGGGCATCCAGACCATCGCGGAAGAGTCCACGGCCTGGCCCATGGTGTCGCGGCCAACTTACGTCGGCGGGCTGGGCTTCGGCATGAAGTGGGACATGGGCTGGATGCATGACACGCTGGCCTATTTCTCCCAGGACCCGATTCATCGCCGCTACCATCACAATCAGTTGACCTTCCGCATGCTGTACGGCTTCACCGAGAATTTCGTCCTGCCGCTGTCGCACGATGAAGTGGTCCACGGCAAAGGTTCGCTCATCGGCAAAATGCCGGGAGACGAGTGGCAAAAGTTCGCCAACCTCCGCCTGTTGTTCGGTTACATGTACGCTCAGCCGGGCAAGAAAATGCTGTTCATGGGTTGCGAATTCGGCCAGGTACGGGAGTGGGCGCACGATACCAGTCTGGAATGGCACGTCCTGCAGTATCCGGTGCACAAGGGAGTGCAGAGCTGGGTGGCGCAGTTGAACCAGGTTTATCGCGAGCAGCCGGCGCTACACCAGCTCGATACCGACCCGGCCGGCTTCGAATGGGTGGACTGCAACGACACCGCCGCCAGTGTTATTTCCCTGTTGCGCAAAAGCCGGCCGCCGGCTGATGAAATCCTGATCGTCTGCAACTTCACTCCGGTGCCACGCTACGGCTATCGGATCGGCGTGCCCTCCGGCGGATTCTGGCGGGAGCTTCTCAATAGCGACGCCCAGGAATACGGCGGAAGCGGCATGGGGAACCTGGGCGGCGTCCAGGCGGATGCTCAACCCGCCCACGGCCGTCCGTTCTCGCTGAGCCTGACGCTGCCTCCGCTCTCTGCCCTCTTCCTTAAACCCGAATAGCTGCGTGTGTGGGTCGGACACTCCTGGACGACGCTTTTGACTTGGACTTGGTTTGGTGGGCTCGTTCAAATCAAAAGCTAAAGGCTAAAACCAAGATCAAAACCTAAAGTCAAAATCCAAGACCAAAATCTAAAGTCAAAAGCTAAAGTCAAAGGCGTCGGACAGGAGTGTCCGACCCACACACAAACAAAGACCCACACACAATCAGAGACCCACACCACCACACTCTTTTCAATTCTGGGCGTGCTATGCTCGGCTAGTCGCATGCGCATTCTGACACGCTATATTCTGCGTGAAGTGATCTCGCACGCCGCCATCGGCGTTGCGGTGTTCACGTTTGTGCTGTTCACGCGGGACCTGGGGCACATCCTCGACTTAGTGGTGCGCAACAGCGCGCCCTTGCCCAGCGTGCTGGAAATCTTCCTCTACACCCTGCCGGTTGCTTTTACTTACACCATTCCCATGGGCGTGCTGGTGGGAATTCTAATCGGACTCAGCCGCCTGGCCGCCGACAGCGAAATCACCGCCATGCGTGCCAGCGGCATCGGAGTGTGGACCTTCCTGCGAGTGGTGTCCATTTTTGCCCTGACCGCCTGGGCCCTGGCGATGTTCAACGCCGTCTACCTGGCGCCGGCATCGCAAGCGGCCCTGGGCAGGCTCGAGGACCGGCTCAAGACGTCGCAGGTGTCCTTCGAAGTGCAGCCGCGAGTTTTCTACGAGGGCTTTCCCAAGTTCGTGCTTTATGTGCAGGACGTAAAGACCGCGCAGGGCGCCGCCATCTGGAAGGGCGTTTTCATCGCGGACATCAGCAACCCCGCCTCACCGCGCATTACCCTGGCCCGGCAAGGCATCCTGGTCAGCGAAGGGCCGCAGATGCTGCACCTGCATCTGACCAACGGGTCCACGCACGAGACCGACCCCGCCTCCGCCGACCATTACCAGATTTCGACGTTCGACCAGACCGACATACCCCTTCCAGTCCCGCAGACCGACAGCCGTGACCAGGAACCGGTGCCGGCGGCGCAGATGGGTACCTGGCAGCTGCGCGATCAGGCCCGCAAGGTGAAGAAGTATGTGGCTCCCTGGTATTTCATCGAGTTCCACCGCCGTTTTGCGTTGCCCACTTCGTGTCTGGTGCTGGCGCTGGTCGGAATTCCTTTGGGGCTGTCGGCAAAAAAGGGCGGCAAGTCAGCGGGATTTGTTCTCACCATCCTGCTGGTGTTCGCTTACTATTCGGTCACGCTGATTGGAGTTTCCCTGGCCCGCCAGGGGAAAGTGCCGCCCGCGATGGGCGCATGGCTGGCCAACATCGTCTTTTTTCTGGGCGGCGCCTTTCTGTTGTGGCGGGCGGAACGCCGGCCTCTGGAGATCGGCCATTTCCGCGCCCGCTGGAACCCCCTGAAGACCAGACTGGTCCAATGGGGAAGGAACCTGCTCCGTTTCAACCGGCCTGAGGACGCCTTTCAACGCGCGGTCAACCGGCGGCGCGTGTTCAGCGCCAGCTTCCCCATGATCCTGGACGACTATGTACTGCGGGATTTTCTGGTCTATCTGACCATGATCCTGGCGTCGTTCCTCATGCTGTTGCAGGTGTTCACTCTTTTTGAGTTGCTGGGAGACATTCTGCGCAACCGGATTTCGCCGCTGGTGGTGGGCGAATACCTGCTCAACGTCGCTCCCTTTTTCCTCTACAACGTTCTGCACCTGAGTATTCTGCTGGCCGTACTTGTCACGCTGGGCCTTATGCAGCGATCGAACGAAATAACCGCGATCAAGGCCACCGGGATCAGCATCTACCGCGTGATCGTTCCCATTCTTGTGGTATCGACCATGTTGGCGGCCGGGCTGTTCTTTTTCGATCAGTTCTATCTTCCCCATGCCAACAAACGGCAGGACGCGCTGCGCAACCTGATCAAGGGCAAGCCGGCGCAAACCTATCTGAATCCCGATCGCAAATGGATTTTTGGACAGCACTCCACGATTTACTACTACCAGTTTTTTGATTCCGACCGCGACCAGTTCGGCAACCTTTCGGTGTTTCAGTTCGATCCGGCAACTTTCCAGTTGACCGACCGGGTTTACGCCGACCAGGCGCACTGGGAAGAACGTCTGCAGCGCTGGGTTTGTACCCAGGGCTGGGAGCGCAGCGTTCATGGATCCGCCATCGTCGATTACCGGACTTTCGATGTGGCCACGTTTGCCGCGGTCAGCGAACCGCCAGCCTACTTCAAGAAGGAAGTACGGCAGTCGTCCGAGATGAACTCCGAAGACCTGCGGCGCTACATTCGCGACCTGCAACAAAGCGGCTTCGACGTGGTGCGGCTGAAGGTCCAGCTGCAGGAAAAGTTTGCCTTCCCCTTCAATTCGCTCATCATGGCCGTACTGGCCATTCCCTTCGCGCTGGCCGCGGGCAAACGGGGCGCGGTTGCGGGCGTCGCCACCGCCGTAGGCATCGGGTTGCTCTACATCATGGTGTCGCGCTTGTCGGAGTCGATGGGAAATGTCAGCCAGCTGCCGCCGTTTCTGGCGGCGTGGGCCCCCGCGTTCCTGTTCGGATTGGCCGGCGGCTATCTGATTCTCAAAGTGCCAACGTAAATTCGTCCACGACTCGGTGGCTTTGGGAGCGGAAGAAGAGCGTTCAGCATCAAAAAGTAGATTCTGAGCGCGAGTTATGAGCTGTTTTTAAGGTTGGATCTCGATGGGTGTTCCATTGGGAACAAGTGTCCATATGTCCTCGATTTCTCTATCGGTCACCGCTATGCAGCCATCGGTCCAGTCGATCAATCGGTGCGACGCCCCCAACCAGCCGAGGCCATTGTGGATTCCGTGGATCATGATGTTCCCGCCCGGGTCCACACGCAATTTGCGTGCGCGTTCTCTGTCGGCCTCATTCGGGTACGACACATGCAAGGCAAGATGGAATCGGCTGGACTGATTTCTTGAGTCGATGACATAAAGCCCTTCTGGCGTCTTGTGGTCTCCTTGTCGTTCTTTTGGCCCGAGGCCGCCTCGCGCCAATGCGACCGAGTAGGACTTCACGACGACGTCTCCATTCATCAACAGGAGCTTATGGTCTTTCTTTTTAGCCACTACTCTGTCGACATGGGACTCCGCCTGATAGCTTTCGAACCTAACTCGGTCACTGGTCGGTTCGCAGCTCAGGCTGGAAAATACCAGCGCGAATATGAGCACTGTCCTCACTGCTCGCAGCGTCCGCCTAGATTGTTCTTGCTCTCCCAGTCAGAGCCTCCCAAAAATGAAGCCAGTTTACACTTCGAGGTCATTCGTCACTTCATTTCTCACAACAACGGCAAATCTGGTTGTCTGCGGGCAGAAAAATCTCGACATTGGCTACTCAGAGACGCGCAGACTCCGTGTAAACTGTGGGCCGAAACTAACTCCACGTACAGAGGAGTGCTTGATGTCACGATTCTTCCACCCAGCTGCCTTCTCACATGTTGTCTTCGTCATCGCGCTCTGCTGGGGCCTGTGGCCTGGTGCCGCCAGCGCGCAGCCGGCCGCAAAGCCGACCCAATCCGCTGCTCCGGTTCCGCTGGAGGCCGCGCCTCCTTCCTATCCGGAATTGCAGCCCGATGGAACCGCAGTATTTCGCCTCGCCATGCCGAACGCCGCCAAGGTGGAATTGAATCTGGAAGGTGCGAAGGACCCGTTTCCCATGAGCAAGGGATCCGATGGCGTATGGAGCGTCACTGTGCCCAAGCTCGCGCCTCAGTACTATAGCTACACTTTCAACGTGGATGGCACTGAGGTCCTTGATCTGCACAATGTCAGCATCAAGACCAGCTTCTTCAGCAACCAGAGCCTTTTCCTGGTACCCGGCCAGCCGCCCAGGTCGTGGGAGCACGCAAACGTGCCGCACGGGGTGGTGCATCATCACTACTACCACTCGAACATTGTTGACCTAAACAGCGAGTACTACGTTTACACTCCGCCCGGTTTCGACCCCGGCAGCAAGCAGAAATATCCGGTGCTCTATTTGCTTCACGGGTACAGCGACGACCCCAGCGCATGGACCAGCATGGGCAAAGCCAACGTGATCCTGGATAACCTGATTGCGCAGGGGAAGGCCAGGCCGATGATCGTGGTGATGCCGCTCGGCTATGGAACGATGGAAGTGATTGCCCGGGGCTGGAGCACATGGAAAGATCCCGAACTGATTCACCGCAACTACTCCCGCTTCTCAGATGCGCTTTTACAGGAGGTCATGCCGTTGGTGAAAAAGCAGTATCCGCTCTCCGATAAGCGTGAGGAGCACGCAGTGGCCGGCCTGTCCATGGGGGGCGCTGAGAGTCTGCTGGTCGGGCTCAATCATCTCGATGACTTTGCTTATGTCGGAGGCTTCAGTTCTGCTCCCCTGGGAGGCCAGAATGGTTTCGAATCATCTTTCCCGGGAATCACGGCGCAGGCAGCGCGGGACATCAATGCCAAGCTGCGAGTGCTCTGGATCGCGTGCGGAACTGAAGACGGTCTGTTCGACGGCAATCAGAAATTTATCGCCTGGTTGAAGGAGAAAGGTCTGCAACCCACAGCCATCCAAACTCCGGGCATGCACGTGTGGATGCTGTGGCGCGACAACTTGACTAATTTTGCACCGCTGCTTTTTCAGTCAAAGTAGAAGAGGGATGACAGAGGTTCTTAACTCGGGACTCTAGACCCGGAAACTCGCCCTACTCCGCCGCCACCGCCGAGGGCTGCCCCCCGGTGACGGAAATAGGCGGGCCCACGCGGCCCAGCGTGCCCACCGTGGAATCGAACGTGTAAATCGAGATCGAGGACGCACCCAGCTCAGCCACATACAAAAAATTCGTGGTGCCGCCGGTGGTGGCGTCGGTTGTCGTGCCCACCCGAAGCGCGGCCCAAACCGGGTTGGCTCCGGTCGAGATGGTGGCTTGCGTATTGGCGGTCAGGACCCCGGTGCCGGTGGCGATCTTATATTGGGAAACCTGGTTGGACAGCCGGTCAACCACAAAAAGAAATTTCCCGGAGGGCGCTGCGACGATGGACACGGGTCCCAGTCCTGACGAGAAGGGCGAGCCTGTGAGGGCCGTGAGAACGCCGTCTGGAGCGGTAGGATCGTTGCAACTGGTCACGATCTGATTGCATATGGCGAAGCCTGACACCGTGCTTGAATTGGCGACATAGAGAAAGCCGCCGTTCGGAGTTATGGCGAGGCCCGACGGAGCGGTACCCACCGGCACTACTAGTCCACGCGTCAGCACCCCGGAGGCATTCACCGAAAATGATGTGACTGTACCGTCGAACTGATTGGAAACGTAAAGGAACTTTCCGTCAGGCGTGACCGCCACTCCTGCGGGACCGGTGCCGCTCGACGCTCCCAACTCGGCCACTCGAAATGGCGAGCCCGGGACCGCGGTCAAGGCCGCGTCCTGGACCGCAAATACGGATATCGTGCCGGATGCCGGATCGATCTGCAGTCCTTGATTGGCCACAAAGAGGAAGTGCCCCGCTGAGTCCATGGAAATGCTCAGTGGCGTCATTCCACCGGTTGGGGTGGTCGAGCCGGCCGTGAGCGTACCGTCCGACTTCACGCTGTAGGATGAAATATCATTCGTGCCGCTGTTGGCAACGAACAAAGCGCTTCCGGAGGGCGCCAAGACCATGGCCGAAGGCGTGCTGCCGGTGGCAACACCCTTGCCATTCGCGGTCAGCGTACCCGCCGACAGGTCGATGGTGTAGGCTGAAACCGACGAGTCTCCCTGGGTAGCAACGAACAAAGCTCCCGAGCCCGAAGGAGTTGATGAACTGCTGGTCGTGCAAGCGCTCAAACTGAGCAGCAAAACTGGAACCACTACCCCTACCAGGAACCGGAACCTCGTCCCCATTAATTTCCTTCTCCCTGTCCTCTCAAGCTTTCCGGCGCCCGCACACTGCTCACGCCAGAAGATTTGAGGTCCAAAAGTACCCTCATTTGTGTATCAGGAATAACCCGGAAGAGCAAACCGCGCTGGCTGGTTGGAACCACGATGGAGGAAGAAAGTTGCCCGCCGATTGGCGGCCAGGGCTTCTCAATATGTTTCTCAATTTGATCGGCCCGAATTGGCCTCCACTGGCTCTCCTTGTTCGACCAGGCGATCCGGCTCGCGGGTGGCATCAGCCGCCAAAGGCAGCCGAATTTCGACCTGCAGACCGCCCTCGGGCCGATTGCTGGCTTTAACCGTTCCACCGTGCAGACGCACTGCCCGCTCGGTGATGGCAAGCCCTAATCCCACTCCACCGGTCTTACGCCCACGGGCATCGTCAATGCGATAGAACGGCCGAAAAAGCTTGTCCAGCGCTTCGTCGGGTACGCCAGGACCCGAGTCCACGATGCGGATGACCGCTTCTGGTCCACGGTTGCCCTGGCCACGCTCCAACGTGATTAGCGCGCTGGTGCCTTCACGGGTGTAGCGAGCGGCATTGCGCACCACATTTTCGATAGCACTATGCAGCAAGTTCGGGGCGCCCATAACCAGGCAGTCTTCCTTGATCACGCTCTCCACTCCGCACTTGCGGCCCTGGGCTTCGAAATTAGCATCGGAGGCTATGCCTTCGATTATTTCTCCTAAGAGAACCGGCGATTTCTGCCGGGCATCGTTCCCGTTTTCAAGGCGGGCAATGGTGAGCAGTCCTCCGATCAGTTCGTTCAGCCGTTCGGCTTCGAGGTCGATGCGCTCCAGCGCGCTGTGTGCTTCCACACCGGCGCGCTGATGGGCCAGGGCGGAGGCGACGTTAAGACGGGCGAGCGGAGACCGCAGTTCGTGGGAAATGTCGTTCAGCAATCGCGCCTGGGCATGGACCGCTGCTTCCAGGCGTTCCGCCATGGTGTCGAAGTCGCGGACTAACTGCGCCATTTCGTCCCGGCGCCGGGCCGCGAGACCGCCTGCCCGGGCGCTCAAATCTCCGGCTGCCAAACGCTGGGTAGCGGCCCGCAGCCGGACCACCGGCGCGGTCAGATATCGCGCCAGCAGATAACACACCAAGCCCGACGAAATAATTCCGATGAGAATGCCCAGACCGGGGACGCCGCCTGGCCCAAAAGGCCCGCCCGGAGGCAGGAATGCCACCAGGGTGTAGCGGTGTCCACTGGCCGCAGTCTGTACCTGACGCCGGAATGGACTGGGGGTTACGTGCTGCCAAAAGTCGCGACGCGGCGGTTCGGCCCCTTTTCCCAAAGACTCCGCCCATCGCGGCAACTCGCGTCCTGAGACATCCTGGCCTTTTTCGTCCAGCAGGTAGGCCCGGACATGAAATGAGTCGCGTACCTCTTCAAAGTAGCGCCGCGCTTCGGTAGGGCCGCCGTGTTCATACGCCTGCACTGCTTTGTCGAGGACAGCGGATTGTTGCGCGTCCCAGGCGGCCGACTCTCCGCGCTCGCGCACCACGACGGTAATCAGTATGGCGAGCGCCACGAACAGGGCCTGCGCTAGCCAGTAGGAAAGAAAAATCTTCAGAAAAAGACTTTTCATGACCCTCCGCTCCTGACTTTGTCGGCAGCGGATTCCTGCGGCCGGGTGAAGATGTAACCTACGCCTCGCACTGTCTTGATGTGGTCCAGTCCGGAATCGGACTCGCCCAGCTTTTTGCGAATCTTGCTGACATGCATGTCAATGCTGCGATCAAAGGGAGAGAACTTGCGGCTGAGCACGATGTCCACTAGCCGTTCGCGCGGGACCACACGCCCCGCCTCGCGCAGCAGAACGTGCAGCAGATTGAACTCGACCGAAGTCAACTCCACCGGCTTGCCTTTCTGCAGGACGGTCCGCGTGGCCGGATCAAGCTCCACCTCGCCCACGCGCAGGATTTCCGACGGCTGCCCGCTTCCCAATCTTTCCGGGGCCCGCGTCCGTCGCAGAATGGCCCGAATGCGCGCCACCAGCTCTCGCGGATTGAAAGGCTTGGGAAGATAATCGTCGGCGCCGATCTCCAGGCCCACGATTCGGTCCACGTCTTCACCGCGCGCAGTAAGCAGCAAGACCGGAATTCTTGATTTGTCGCGCAGCCGCCGCAGCACTTCGAATCCATTCAGGCCGGGCAGCATGACGTCGAGCACCACCAGCAGGAAATCCCCATTCAGCGCCATCTCCAGCCCGCGAGTTCCATCGGCGGCAGACTCGACCTGGAAGCCCTCCGGCGCCAGGTATTCGCTCACCAGGCCGCAGAGTTCGACGTCATCATCGATAACCAGTATGCGATCCACAGGCTTCATTGTACTTCTACAACAGCATTTTCCGGATGAAGGTAAAGACTCCCAGCGGTAAAGAATTGTCAATGCACGGGGTTTACGCTTTACAAATCTTTACTCCGCTTGACTGACTTTTTACCGCAGCCTGGGCAGGGGGAGCTTCTAATACTTGTAGCGCCGGTGTCCCGTCGGCTGTCGCGAGGGCATTGGTCTTAGCCGCAGCACGTCGAACCCGGAAGGGGAGTACAGATGAAAGCAAAATACTTCAAGACTCTGGCCGTAGTTCTGGTTCTAACGGTGGTCGCAGCCATCGCGGTGTCGCAAACCATGAGGCGGGGCCACATGCGCGGCGATGGCATGTTCGGCGGGCCCATGATGGGTTACTACATTCACAAACTCGACCTGACCGATGTGCAGCAGGCGCAGGTGAAGGCCATCATGGCCAAGGAAAAGCCGACGATCCAGCCGCTGATGCTGCAGATGGCCCAAGGCCACGCGCAGTTACGGGAACAGGTCATGAGCGGGAGCTTCGACGAAGCGAAAGTCCGCGACCTGGCCTCGCAGCAGAGCCAGGCCATGACGGAGCTCATTGTGCAGTACGCGCGCACCGGCTCGGAAATGGTGCAGGTCCTGACTCCGGAACAGAAAACAAAACTGGCCGCTCTCATGAATGAGCACGAGCAACGGTTCATGAATCGCATGCAGGGAAAGTCCCCGGAAGCGACGCCGAGCCAGTAAAACTGTCGCCGATCGCCAGCCATTCATCTTAATCCGTATCATAACTCTGGCGACCGGCGATAACTTCTTTAAGAAAGGAAGACAAGCCCGTGGCAACTACAGCTCTCAACCATGACCTGGTCCGGGCCATCGCCGAAGAAATGGCGAACGGAGTGCAGACTGCCGTCGATTCCTGGATGATGGAGATCGAGCTGGCGCTCACCGATACCCACCTCACCACTCTGGGCAGGCTGAACGCCGTGAAGGAAATTGTGGAGAACTACAAACACCTGACCGGCCAGGCGCATTTGTCTTGCCGGGTGCTACCTGCGGTCGGCTCCTCCTAAGGAATCGCCATGAACGCAGTTTACGTGTACCTCATGGCTTCGAGTTGGGTCTTCCTCCTGGGCTGGGTTGTCCTGCTTCTAGTGGCATACGTCCTGGCCTTCCAGGGCGATTCGGTCTAGCGGTTGGCAAAGTCGAGGTCAAAAGCCAAGCCAAGATCAAAGTCCAGGTCAAAAGGCGACGGACAGGAGTGTCCGTCCCACACCCCACACGCTGAAGCTTGGGCTGGTAGAATTGCATCTACTAGAAGCACATGCTGCCCAAGAGCCTGCGTCCACTGTTTCCTTACCTGAAGAAGTATCGCGGCAGCTATGTTGTCGGCACAATTTGCGTTTTCATCAATAACGGCGTGTGGATCCTGTTTCCTCTGGTCCTCCGCCACGCCGTAGATGGTCTGCGCGCCGGAGTGACCCGCGAAAAGCTGCTGATCTATTCCCTGGAGCTACTGGGGGTGGCGGCGATAAAGGGTATCTTCCAGTACCTGACCCGTTGGATTGTGATCGGCATTTCGCGCGAGATTGAGTTTGACCTGCGCAACGATCTGTTTCGCCACCTGGAAAGTCTCTCCTACTCCTACTATCAGCGCACCCGCACCGGCGACATCATGGCCCGGGCCACCAACGATCTCAACGCCGTCCGCATGCTCCTAGGGCCAGCCATTATGTATTCGGCGAACACCATTGTGTTCACGGCCGGCGCCCTGGCATTCATGCTTTCGATCAGCCCCAAGCTGACGTTCTATGCTTTTCTGCCGTTGCCAGTGGTGAGTATTACGGTGCAGTACTTTGGGAAACAGATTCACGAGCGCTTCGAGAAAATCCAGGCGATGTTTTCTGAGATCTCCGCTCGGGCGCAGGAAAATTTCTCCGGCGCGCGCGTGATCCGCGCTTACGTACAGGAGGAGCCGGAAATCGCGGCCTTCGAAACCTCCAACCGCGAATACATCCACCGCAGCCTGAAACTGGTGCGCTTGATGGGGATGCTTTGGCCTACTCTCGAGACTATGTTGGGCATGGCCATCGTGCTCGTGCTCTGGCTGGGCGGGCGGGAAGTGCTTCACGGACAGATGACAGTCGGCGGCTTCGTGGCCTTTAACACCTACATGGTGCAGCTGACCTGGCCCGTGATCGCGCTGGGATGGGTGATCAATATCTTCCAGCGCGGGACCGCGTCCATGGGCCGGATCAACGAAATCCTGGTTGAACGACCCGAGATCGAAGATAGTCCTGCAGTAAAAGCGGCAGCCGGGAGGTCCACCCAAATCCGGGGCGAGATTGAATTTCGGGGATTGAACTTCTCCTACAATGGAGTGCCCGTGCTGCACGACATCAATCTGCGGATCGCTGAGGGTAGCAGCCTCGCGATCGTTGGCCCCACCGGCTCGGGCAAGACCACACTGGTAAGCCTTATCCCGCGCATTTACGATGCTGACCCCGGAAGTGTGCTGATCGATGGCAAGCCGGTCCGTGAATTTCCTCTGGGGTCGCTGCGCCGACAGATCGGCTTCGTGCCCCAGGAAACGTTCCTGTTCAGCGAAACCATCCGCGAAAATATTGCTTTTGGCAAGGCTGATGCCACCGAGGAAGAGGTACGCTCCGCGGCTGAGGCGGCCAACATCGCCCAGGATATTGAAGAATTTCCCGAGCGCTACCGCACCCTTGTGGGTGAACGCGGGATTACCCTGTCCGGCGGACAGAAACAGCGGACGGCGATCGCCCGCGCGATCATCCGCAATCCTCGCATCCTGATTCTGGACGATGCCCTTTCCAGTGTGGATACCCACACCGAAGACAAGATCCTCAACCACCTCCGCGAGGTCATGCAGGACCGGACTACGATCTTCATCTCCCATCGCGTTTCCACCGTGCGCAATGCCGACAAGATCGCAGTCTTGCACGCCGGCCGCATCGTTGAACTGGGCACCCACGACGAACTGCTAGCCCGCAACGGCTACTACAGCGACCTCTACAACAAGCAGTTGCTGGAAGAGGAACTGGCGGAAGTCTAGAAAACAGTCGTCAGTCGTCGGGCATCAGTCGTCAGCGAATCAGCGCGGACCTTGGCCGACGACTGACGACCGAAGACTGTTCTTCTATGAAGCGCGTACTTATCCCTGAGATGCTTGATACCGACTGCGGCACGCCCGCCGAAGTTGAGGCCTCACTCGGGGACCTGCGGCGAATCAATCGCTGGTTCGGAGGCGTCGCCACGACTGAAGACATGGTCTGGCGCGTGGCGCGGGAAATCAATTCGTCATCGCTGTCGCTGCTGGAGGTAGCTGCCGGAACCGGATATGTCCCGGAGGCCGCCCGCGAGCGGTTGCGCCATCGTGGATTAAGCCTGCAAATCACTTCGCTCGATCGCGCCGCATCGCATCTGAACCTCCATTTGAACAATGGAAGCCGGGCAGTGGCCGCCGATGCTCTCGCTCTTCCCTTCCGCGACGCAGCTTTCGATCTCCTGAGCAGCAATCTGTTCGCCCATCATCTGTCTCCGCAGGAACTCGTTCAATTTGTCAACGAAGCGCTGCGCGTGTGCCGGGTTGCGGTGCTGATCAATGATCTGGTGCGGCACCCGCTGCACATCTCGCTCGTGTACGCGGGGATGCCCCTCTACCGCAGCCGGCTCACGCGTCATGATGCCCCAGCCTCCGTCCGCCAGGCGTACACGGTGGAAGAGATGCGAACCGTATTGAGACAAACCAGGGCTGTCAAAGTGGAGATTCACCGGCACTACTTGTTTCGCATGGCAGTGATAGCGTGGAAGCAGTGAGAACCGAAAACTGAGAACTGGATGAATTACGATCTCATCATCATTGGAGCAGGCCCGGCAGGCACCTCCGCCGCGATCTCCGCGGCCCGACGGGGCGCCCGTGTCCTGTTGCTCGAGCGCGGACGATTCCCCCGCCACAAAGTCTGCGGCGAGTTTGTGTCCGCGGAATCGCTCGGCCTGCTCAGAGATCTTCTCGATCTTCAACACGCCGCGCTGATACGAGACGCAGTCCGAATACCGCGCGCCCGCGTGTTCCTCGATGGCCGCACCCTCCAGGCTAGCGTGGATCCTTCCGCCGCCAGCATCGCCCGCTTCGAGTTGGATCTCGCGCTCTGGCAGTCGGCCCTGAGCGCCGGAGTGGAGGCGCGGCAGCAAGTCACAGTCCAGAGCATCGCCGGCTGCGGTCCATTCCGCATCACAACCAGCGACGGAGAGTTTGAAACCCAGGCGCTGGTGAACGCTTCTGGGCGCTGGTCGAATCTGAATCGTCCGCCGGTGGAAAACGGGGTTCCGCGGGAGAAATGGCTGGGGGTCAAAGCTCACTTCACCGAGCCGCCATCAGAACCCTCAGTGGATTTGTATTTTTTTGAGGGCGGGTACTGCGGGGTCCAGCCGGTGGCTGTTACCGGGGAAAGTGGCGGACGAGTGAACGCCTCAGCCATGGTTCGCGCCGATGTGGCCAGCACTCTGCCGGAAGTATTCGCGCGGCATCCCGCGCTACGCGAGCGCAGCAGGAAGTGGAGCCTGCTCAGCGATCCCGTAAGCACCTCGCCCTTGATCTTCCGCCGACCACAGCCCGAGCGGGATGGCATCCTGATGGCGGGAGACGCTGCTGGCTTCGTCGATCCATTCGTGGGTGATGGGATTTCGCTCGCCCTGCGCAGCGGCGCGTTGGCGGCGCATTGCCTCGGGCCGCTTTTTGCCGGCGAAGCTGCCCTCTCCGAGGCGGTGCGCCGCTATCGCCAAGCCTACGAGCAATCGCTGTTGCCGGTGTTTCGCGCCTCGTCGACGCTCCGCCGCATGCTTGTCCTTCCCGGCCCGGTTCGAAAACCTCTGCTGTTTATTCTGGAACGCACTCCTGCGATGACCGATTACCTGGTGCGCAAGACCCGCTGGTGATGCGCCACAAAAGGCAGCGCCGCCGTCCGGCGGCCCCCACCCCCTGAGGGCGAGACGCCCTCGGGACAGCCGGCAAGATGCCGGCGCTTACAAAGGACGCCAGGGCGGCAGTGTCGCCGAGTGGTTTGTGTTAGCGCACGACCAGGACTTCGCGAACGTTGTCCCGAGCGAGGAAGAATTTGATGGAAGCAAAATCGCGGAAGAGATTTTCTATGTTGCGGTTGTTAAACACCCGCTGCAAGCGGAACTTGCCGGCGGGGCCACCCTTCTTTCCATCGCCGCGAGCGATGTGCTGCATCTCCAGGGTGTCGCCGCCCACGATGTGGTAGCGGTAGCAAGGCGCATCCGGGCCCGCTTCCTGGGTGTGGAAAAATGCCAGCAGCATGCCTCCAGGTTTGAGCAGCGACCAGAGGCGCCCAATGACGGGCTTCACCAGGCTTTCGTCGAGGTAATCAGCGAGATTCCAGCACAGCACAATATCGAACTGCGCGCCGGGATAAACCAGGTTTTCATCCAGGAAGCGTTTACTATCCAGCGCCGGCTTGCCCGCCTCATCCTTGATGACGAGTGACGGGTCAGTGGAGGAAATGAGCAGGTCGTCACTGTAAATCTTGTGCCCACGCTCGGTGCAATAGCGGATATTGGCTGGCGAGGTGGACCCCAGGTCGAGTATGCAGAGCGTTTCTTCTGATTCCAGCGTGTTGATCAGTTGGGCGAGACTGCTGGAGCGGCGTGTGAGCTTCGCTCCCTGGGCCGCCGCCGAATCCTGAGCGGTGCTGTTTGTCGAACCAAAAAATTTCATGAAGCTGTGCGCAACTCACGCCGTCGGCAACCGCTTGGCGTCCGGCTCATTCGCTCACTGCCTCGTGAGCCGAGGCAGGAATTACTTGCCATCGGTCGGATTCGTTTTCGCGGCCACTGTGGAACCGCCGGCTGCGGACGCGGAGCTTGCTGCCGCGGACGAGCTGGCGGCCGGCGCCGTCTTGGCCACATCCGTTTTCGCCATATCCTTCTGGATATCGACCTTGCCTTTGAAGTACGCGCCTTCCTCGATAGCAACCCGCTGCGTGATGATGTCGCCGACCGCAATGGCTGACTTGGTCAGCTCGGCGCGCTCCGAGGCGCGGATGTTGCCGTCGAGCTTGCCCTGCACAATCACGCCTTTGGCGTTCACGTTGGCGCGCACCTGCCCGTGGGGGCCGATGATCAAGCGGTTGCCCGCAAGCTCGATGCTTCCCTCCACCTGGCCGTCCACGTAAAGGTCCTCACTGCCCGAGAGTTCCCCCTTGATGATGACCGACTTCCCGATATGCGCAAACTCTGCCGTCTTCGGCGTTTCCATGATTGCAGCCTCCTTGGGCCATTTACCACACCGGACGTGCACGGGAATCCCAAGTCACCTATGACTTGCCAGGGCCAGAAAAACCAGAAAGGAAACCCCGTAACCCTTTGCGAACGCCATTCCTGCTTCACCGAACTATATCCCACGGCGACCACCTGAGCAACCTGCGCCACCTCGAATCGGCGACCAAGGCCGTTGCCTTCCGCGGTACCAGGACCAGTCCTCAGTCGTCGGTGCTCGGTCGTCAGCGAATCGGCGCAGATCTTTGCCGACGATGACTGACGACGGCCTGGTCGCTATGCCTGAAGCCATTTTAGACAACATCCCTGGCGGGTTTTTCGTCTAATCTAGGGATGAGCATTTTTTGGGGCGTGCTGTAATGAAGCCGATCCTGTTCCGCGTCGCGTCGCCAATCCTGCTGACAGCGCTGGCCTTTGTCCCGGGCGCTTTGAACTCAGCGGAAGGACCACCTGCGATAAAGCCGAGGGAACTGGTCAGGCTCGTGGTCGAGAATGAGATCAAGGGTGACAATCAAAGCGCCAAGTACATGTTCCAGCAGCGCAAGCAGACCCCGAACGGTTCGCAGACCAAACTCATGGTGCAAACCCGCGACGCCATGGTGGGCATGGTGGTGGCCAACAACGACCAGCCGTTAAATCAGGATCAGCGTCGAGCGGAATATGGCCGAATCGAACGCTTCCTGAGCCGTCCCGACGAGTTGGAGCGCAAGCGAAAGCAGGAAATGGAAAGTGAGGAGCGGGTGAGCCGCATCCTGAAAGCCATGCCAGACGCTTTTCTGTATGAATACGATGGGACGGAGACCGGCAGGCCCGGCGTGGGCAGACCCGGCGAACAACTTTTGCGGCTCAAGTTCCGTCCCAATCCGAGCTACGCCCCTCCGACGCACGTGGAGCAGGTCCTGGTCGGCATGCAGGGAGTGGTCCTGATCGATGCGCAAAAACACCACATCGCCAGAATCGATGGCTCGCTTTTTAAAGAAGTAGGCTTCGGATGGGGAATTCTCGGCCATCTTGATCGCGGCGGCCATTTCCAGGTTGATCAGGCCGACATCAGCGACGATAGTTGGGCCATTGCGCGCATGGACCTCTCGTTCACCGGAAAAATCCTTCTGTTCAAGAGCATCGACATCAAGTCCACCGAGACCTATCGCGATTTCCGTCCCGTACCCGCAGATCTTAGTTTCGCCCAAGGCATCCAGTTGCTGAAGAAACAGCAGGCGGCAATCGCGCAAAATCAACCGCCCAGCGGCAGCAAATAGCCACTGTCTGTGTGAGGCGGACACTCTTGTCCGCCGTCTTGGACCTGGACTTTCGATGGTGCAATTAATGCAGCCAGGGAATTACGTCACACAAAAGCAAAACCGAGTCAAAATCAAAAGCAAAGTCAAAAGCAAAGTCAAAAGCGTCGGACAGGAGTGTCCGACCCACACTCGTTATGAATCGATCGTCTCCTTTCTCACTGCCAGCTTCTCAATCAAGTCCTGGCGAATCTGGTAACCCGTGCCGGGCTGGTCACTGACCGCAATTGTTCCTTGCGCGCTGACTTCGACTTCGGGTTCGATGATGTCTTCCTTCCAGTAGCGCTTGGAAGCGGACACGTCACCGGGCAGGCGGAAATTTGGCAGCGTGGAGAGCGCGATATTGTGGGCCCGTCCCACACCCGATTCCAGCATGCCGCCGCACCATACCGGAACGTTGTTGGCCTGGCAGACGTCGTGTACTTTTCTGGCCTCGCTGAATCCGCCCACCCGGCCGACTTTAATATTCACAATGCGGCAGGCGCCGGTTTCGACGGCCGCCGCCGTGTCGCGCGCATGGCGTATGGACTCGTCCAGGCAAATTGCGGTGCGCAGCTCGCGCTGCAGCCGAGCGTGGTAGTAGATGTCGTCATTCCATAGGGGCTGCTCGATCATCAACAGCTGGAAGCGATCAAATTTTCGCAGGTGTTCAACTTCATCAAGGGTGTAGGCGGAGTTGGCATCGCAGCTCAACACAATATCCGGCCAGCGCGAGCGGATCCGCTCCAGCACAACCAGATCCCAGCCCGGTTTTACCTTCACCTTGATGCGGCGGTAGCCCGCGGCCAGCTCGGTCTCAATCTTCGCCAGCAGTTGTTCGATGGAATCCTGGATACCAATCGAGACGCCGCACTGGATCTCGCGAGTCGTGCCCCCGAGGAGCTTCCACAGGGGCTGCTGTTTCTGCCTGGCCTCGGCATCCCAGGCAGCGTTTTCAATTGCCGCCTTGGCCATCCGATGTCCGCGTACCTTGGCCATCAGTCCGGCAACGTCGTGGGCCGCAGCCAGCGGTCGCCCGATTACCGCCGGCGCCAGGTAGTGCTTGAGCGTGGACCATGCGGTCTCGATCCATTCCGAACTGTAGAAAGGATCTTCGCCGGCGACACATTCCGCCCACCCGTCAATCCCCTCGCAACGGGCGGTGAGCAACAGGATGCGGCGGCTATACACACGGCCAAAGCTGGTTTCAAAAAAATGGACCAGCGGCATCTGGATTTCGCGCAGTGTAACGGTTTCAATTTTCATCGGAGCTCAAGCAGGATAGATCCAATTTTCCTCCCACCGCCCCAGCAGGAATTTACCCGCTCCCTGCTGATCGCGTTCGTAGCCCAAAACCGCCAGGTCATCGGAGAAGGCCTGTAAGAAATCTTTCCGGTTGCACTCCTGCACTTCGCGGGCACGCTCCCGGGTGGCCGGCGACGCCTTCCATTCGTAAATTTCGGCTGGAACTGAAATTGTTTTCAGGGTCTCAAATCTGGGCTTCGGTGCGTGACGCAACAGGTTCTCCACCCGCTTCGACTTCAGCCACCATTCCGCCACCAGCCGATCGGAAGGCAAGCCGCCCTGCAGCGGCGAAGACGTGATTCCATACTGGTTGACGCTATAGCGCCGCGCGATGGCGCCCAGGCGTTCGATGTTTAGATAGGCGTTCTTAATTTCCAGGGGATCAAATGTCCACTCGATCAATTCAAATCCCCGGGCGAGAGCGTCCTCCCGCTGGAAGAGCTTGATTTGTCGTCCCAGGCCGGCATTGCGATATTCGCTGCGCACCGCCAGCATCTGGGAATGAAGATAAGAGTGTCCGCCCCGCGAGCCCGGCAGAGATAAGGCGAACGCGACTAGCTGTCCATCGTCGAATGCACCGATAACCTGTCCACCGATTTTCTCCGCTACCACAAACACGCGCAGGGGTATCAGGTCGGTGTCGGCGAAATTCCACACCTCTTTTTGGAGGGAAACGCAGAGCGACATTTCATCCAGGTTATGGCACTTGCGGAGCACCATCTTACTCTCGGTCATCCTGCCTCACGCTCGTTCTCCCGCAACTGAAGTTTGGCCTGTTGCCACAACGACTCCAGTTCGGCCATCGATGCCTGCTGCGGACCGCGCCCCGAAGCGCGCAACTGGTCTTCGATCCACTGAAATCTCTGTTTGAACTTCCGGTTCGTCTTACGCAGCGCCGACTCGGGGTCGAGCGAGAGATAGCGAGCAATATTCACCAGCACAAAGAATAGGTCTCCCACTTCTTCTTCGAGATGCTGCCGAAGAGCCTCGGGAGCTTGCGCTCCACTCGCCCCCGCAGTACCGCGGCCGTGCGGACGCGGGCCGGGCGCCGGAAATTCTTCCAGACCCCGCTGCAGTTCCGCGGTTTCCTCCTCCAGTTTTTCAAACAAGCCATCGATGTTCGGCCAGTCGAAGCCCACTTGCGCGGCGCGCGAACTGAGCTTGTAAGCTTCCATCAACGCCGGCATTGCCGTGGACACGCCCGCCAGCACGGACTGGGATGCGTCGGCTTCGGTTCCCGTGGCCGCCGTCTTCTTTTTTTCTCCCGCCTTGAGTGCCTCCCAATTCCGCAACACTTCGGATGAAGTCTCGGCTTTCACGTCGCCAAAAACATGCGGGTGCCGGCGGACCAGTTTGTCAGACAAGCGATCCAGCACGGTATCGATCGAGAATGTGCCCTGATCCCTGGCCATCTGGGCATAGAAGAGGACTTGCAGCAGGAGATCGCCGAGTTCACCCGGCAGTTCATCCCAGTCCCGATTGTCGATGGCTTCCAGCACTTCGTAGGTTTCCTCAAGGGTGTAGGGCTTGATCGAATCGAAGGTCTGTTCCAGGTCCCAGGGACAGCCGCCCGGACCCCGCAGCCGGGCCATGATTGAAACCGCGCGTTCGAAGCGTTCTCCAGTTGTGGGCATGAGGCCCAAACAATGTAAACGACGGGCGGGAGTTGGGCAACGAACGGCGTGTTCGTGCTGGTTCTTGTGGGGCGCTGCGGCCGGATGGCTCTGCAGTTCCGGCGGATATGCCTCAGCGGCGGGCAGGATGCCCCCGGACAGCCGGCTAGACGCCGGCGCTACCTAGATCATCGCTAGCATAACTATCTGGTATACAATAGTTTATATCGTATCCACTAATCTTCAACTCCAGGTGCTGGGGTTCCTACCGCAAGGTTACCCTGCTAACCGACGTTATCTTCCCCAGATCGTCAAACCGAGGCAGGGTATCCTAAGAGAGTGCCGCCGCTGGTTTCCGGCCTGCCTCTGATATGAATTACGCTCCCCCAATCCGGCGTCCGCTGGAAGGCGAACGCTTCCACGTGATCGTGATCGGCGGCGGAATCAACGGCGTCGCCATCGCGCGGGAATGCGCCCGAGCCGGCCGTCGTACGCTGCTGGTCGAGCAACACGACTTCGCCGCCGGCACCACCAGCCGGGCCACGCGCATCATCCATGGGGCCTGCGCTACCTGGAACACGCTGAGATCGGATTGGTGCATGAGTCTCTGGTCGAACGCCGGCGCTTGCTGCGCGAGCGTCCGCACCTGGTGCATCCCATACATTTCCTGCTGGCGCTCGATCAGAACAGCGGTCGCAGCGCTCTCGCCATACGCACCGGTTTGTGGTTGTATCGCCGCCTGGGCGGCGGCAAGCTGCAGGCGGGATCGAGCCGCGAGGACCAGCAAAAGCTGGAGCGCCTGCTCGACTCCGGCCGGCGCTGGTCCGTGTTCAGTTATGAAGATGCCCAGTGCGAATTCCCCGAGCGCCTGGTCGCGGAGTGGCTGGTGGAGGCGACCGAAGCTGGCGCGGTGGCGCGCAATCACACGCAAGTGCTGGCTGTCGATGTACGGCATCGACGCGTGGTTGGCGTTCTGTTGAGAGATCAACTGAGCGGAAAGGAAGAACGCGTCGAGGCCACCTGGATCATCAATGCCACTGGCCCCTGGGCAGACCGGATTTGCCAGCGCTCCCGAATCCAGACGCCGCATCCCATGGTCGGCGGCGTGCGCGGATCGCATATTGTCCTGCCTCGCTTCGCCGGCGCTCCCGACGCAGCGGTGTACACGGAGGCGGTGGACAAACGCCCGATATTTGTCATTCCGTGGAATGAACAAGTGCTGGTAGGCACCACCGAAGTTTCAGACCAGGGTGATCCGGGCAAGGTCCAACCCTCACCCGAGGAAATTGACTACCTGGTGCGCTCCCTGCTTCACCTGTTTCCGGGGGTCAAGTTGTCGACGGCCGATATTCGTTACACCTTCGCCGGCGTCCGGCCTCTGCCCTTCGCGCCCAAGGAAAACGCCTCGGCCGTGACCCGAAAACACCACTTGCACGATCACGCTCCGGATGGCGCCGAGCACATGATTTCCGTGATTGGCGGCAAGTTGACCACAGCCGCGGAACTGGCGCGTCAATGTGCGTCGAAGATAGGAGCGTCGCGAAAATCTTCTAAGACGCTGGCCATCGCCTCGGCGCAAAACGCCGAACTGCTGCTGGACCGCTGGGTGATTGAGATTGGCAACAGGGGGGGAATTAGCGAAGACACGGCCCGCGGCATCGTCGAATGGCATGGCAGGCGGGCCCTCGACATCTCCCGTATAGCGCTGCGCAGCGCGGAACTACGGGCATCGCTTTGCTCACACACCGAGCACATTGTGGCCGAGGCAGTCGATGCCTTTACCGGCGAGGGCGCGGTCACATTAGGCGATGTGCTGCTGCGGCGCGTGCCGGTAGCGTTGGGGGCGTGCTGGTCGCCAACCTGCAGCCGCGAGGCTGCCGCCCGTATCGGCGCCGTCATGGGATGGAATGAAACCCAGTCCGCTGAGCAGCTGGAAGCTTTCGAAAGCGAGCGCTCTGCCTTCCTGCGAAAACCCGCGCGCGTGAGCTCGGTGTTGGAGGCCGCCGCCGACTAAAGGGCCGATCCCTGTCCCCCAAACTTCTGTCATCCTGAGCGGAGTGTCTGCTTCGCGTCGCGAAGCAGATACGAAGTCGAAGAGCCTGGCCAAAACGAAGTCGACGGCTTCCTATAAGCGCGACAGGAGTGTCTAGGCGAGCTCGTCGAATACCCATGTGGAGAATGGCCCACCCGCTTAGCGGCACGACTGAAGTCGTGCCTTTCCCAAAGTCGTGGCCTTCCCATGCCCCTCATCGTTGTTTGCGATAATCTCCCGCGACCTCCGATTCCGTCACGAGGCGACTGCTTTCCTCAGCCCGCGAGGCTGTGCGTCCCCGACGGCACGGTTCACTTCAACGTGCGCACCAGCAGTTCAGTCTCATCGGAGATGATCCCATCCACTCCCCAGTCGGCCAGACGCCGCATGGTTCCCTGGTCGTTCACCGTCCAAACGAATACTCTGCATCCGGCACGCTGAATGTCTTGCACCAGCAATCGGTTCACCAGCGACTGGTGAGAAATCACGCAGTCAACAGGCAGCTCCCGCCAACGCGCAAGTTGGACCGCGGTCTCACAGATGATTCCGATGCATACCGAGGAGCTGCGCGCTTCCAGGTCCATGACCACGTCAGGAACAAAAGAAGAAACCACGTAACCCTGGGCTGGGGGAGACTTGCTCAACGCGGTCAGGACCTTCGATTCCAGGTCTCTTACCTTGAGTTCGATGTCGAGAAAGGCGCGCTGGCCATAACGATGTATCACCTCATCGAGCCGCGGCAGTTGAGGCAACCGTTTGGCTTGGGCCCGCGCCACCGTGATCCCATCCACTTTGGGATCGTGGCAAACCACAGCGGTCCCGCAAGCCGTCAGACGGACATCGAACTCAAAACCGTCGCAGCCTTGCGTGAGGGCAAGGTCGAAGGAGGCAAAGGTATTTTCAGGGATTTCGGCGGACGCACGAGCGCCCCGATGGCCGAGGAAGAGGGGAAGCGCCATTGCACAATTTTAAGCATGAATCGATTCAATGGATTATGAAATTTTTCGGGGAAAAACTAGTCCAAATCGAAATCCCGGATCGGCTTTCCGGTGTCGGGAGACTCTTTGGCCTTCTTGACCGCCTCCTGGAATTTCTTCTCCAGCAGGTCGGACGCATGCTTCTGCGCCTCCACGGACTGACGGAAGATGGAATCGCGGCGAGTGTCCTGCACCTTCATGGCCCGGGCCGCCTCTTCGATGTCGGCGAACATCTTGGGTTTGACGGCGGCGGTGTGCGCGATAACTCCCTTGATTTCAGCGTCCACCTTGAGGACAGCATTGCAGCAAGGGCAGGTAACCTCGAACGGGGGGACGTTCTTCGGCATGACCGAATCATACCGCAAAAACGGCTAGTCGTGACGCTGCAGCTTGATGGGGAATATCTTGAAAAGATTGAGCATCTCCCAGCCCAAAAGGACGACGGAGACGATGACCACCAGGATGGCAATGGTTTCGCCGAAATTCAGCCGGTTGCGATTGGGCTCAAAACGCCGGGCCACCAGCCCGAGAATATTGAGGGTGGCGAAGCCGAAGACCAGCGCCCACAAAATGTTATAGACATCACCCCGTTTACCGAACTCCTCGAACACAACCAGTAACAGGAGCTGGAATTGGAACGCGGACCCCAGCCCCTTCAGGGACATGGGGAGGGAGGCCAACAGCGAGGTCAGGGATACTTGCATGGGTGCGGTGTTTGGACGCTAGAAGACGGAAATTTAATGGCTCGCTAAAAGGAAAGATATTACGCTTTTCTGTCCACGAAGTCAGCCGTCACCAGTAAGGTTCTGGCCAGTAGCGGCAAATCCAGGAAAGAACCTGGCGGCACGACCGCCGTTTCCCGCTTCGTGGGATAAAATGTCGCCGGTATGAAGAGGTGCATCGGTGTTCTCGCCCTGCTGCTTCTGACCACGACGATCACGGCGGGCGCCCAAGCCGCTCCGGACGGTGTCCACGACGTCAATGAGGATAGTCTTCGAGCGCGGGCGCAAGCCGCTCTGTCCGTGGTTCGCGGCACGCTCAAGATAGCGGGTCTTGAAAAACCGGTAACTGTACTGCGCGACCGCTGGGGCGTCGCCCACATTTACGCCCAGAATCAGCATGACCTCTTTTTCGCTCAAGGCTTCGTGGCCGCTCAAGATCGCCTCTTCCAGATGGAATTGTGGAAGCGGTCGGGCCAGGGACGCCTGGCCGAGGTCCTGGGGCCCTCGGCCCTACAGCGCGATATCAATGCCCGCCTGCTGAGCTATCACGGGGATATGCAGGCCGAGTACGAAAGCTACTCGCCGGACACGCAGCAGATTCTCGAATCCTTCACGGCCGGGATCAACGCCTACATCGAGAACCGCATGGCACCGGGGAGTTCCGGCTTGCCCCTCGAGTTTCAACTGGCGGGCTTTGATCCCGAACCTTGGAAGCCCGCCGATTGCCTGAACCGCATGGCGGCGTTTTCGATGACGGGAAACGCGTTCGACGAAATGGAACATGCCCAGGTCGTGAGCGCCGCAGGAGCCGATGCGGCCTCACTGCTGTTCGATTTCGATCCGCAAGTGAAATTAGATCCGGCGCCGGATACGAACCTGGCGGGCCTCTCGCCCGATCTGCTGCGAAATCTGGTAGGCAGCGACACCCGCATCGAATTTCCCCGGCATCCCGCTGAAGGCAGCAATAACTGGACCGTCTCCGGCAGGCTGACCCGCAGTGGCAAGCCGCTGCTGGCCAATGATCCACACCGCGTTATCGCGCAACCCTCGCTTCGCTACATGGTCCACCTGGTGGCGCCGGGATGGGATGTAATCGGCGCAGGCGAGCCCGGCCTGCCCGGGATCGCGCTCGGACATAACCAGAACATCGCCTGGGGCTTCACCATCTTCGGCCTGGATCAGCAGGACCTCTACCTGGAAGACCTAAATCCCGCCGACCCTTCCCAGTACAAAACCGCCCGAGGTTGGGAGGCGCTGCGAATACGAAAGGAGACGTTCGAAATTCGCGGCGGGCTGAGCGTGCAGATGAACTTGAAATTCACCCGTCACGGTCCCGTGCTTTGGGAGGACGGAAAGCGAGCTCTGGCCCTGCGCTGGGTAGGCGCCGAACCTGGAACCGCGGGGTATCTGGGCTCGCTGGCGGTTGACCGGGCACAGAACTGGCAGGATTTCGAAGCGGCCATGCCGCGCTGGAAAGTTCCGTCCGAAAACATTGTTTATGCCGATCGCGCCGGCAACATCGGGGAGCACTCCACCGGCCTTGCTCCACTGCGGAAAACCTGGACCGGGCTGCTGCCCGTGCCGGGCAGGGGCGGCTATGAATGGTCCGGCTTTGTGCCTAACTCCAGACTGCCGCACCAATACAATCCCCGTCAGGGCTTCGTGGCCACCGCAAATCACAAGATGATTCCCGAAGGCTATCCCTACAAAGTGGGTTATAGCTGGGCCCCGCCTTACCGCTTCCAGCGCGTCACTCAAGTGTTGCAGCAAGGGCAGGGAGGAAAGAAATTGGATGTGGGAGATATGGAACACCTGCAGTCGGACGTGCGTTCCCTTGCCGCATTGCAGTTGATCGACCTGCTGCGTATGGCCACGGCGCAACAGAAAACCAGCCCCGCGGCAGAACTCCTCTTGCATTGGAACTGCGAAGTCGAGCGCGCCTCGGCCGCTGCGGCGCTGTACGAGGTCTGGTTACAGATCTTCACCCGGGAAACCATGGATCTCGCGATACCGCCCGCGGTAAGGACAATGATTGAGGATTGGTCTCCGCATCAATTAATTGGATATCTCGAGGGCATCAATCATCTGGGAATGGATACGCTACTTGTGACCCGAAACGTCATACTCCGAGATTCCCTGGAAAAAGCCTGGAAGGAAATGCAAAAGCTCCAGGGACTGGATTCGACAAAGTGGTCGTGGGGAGAATTGCACCATGTCCGCTTTCGTCATCCTCTCGATCAAACGCCCGGCGCCGCTGCTCTCACCGATCCGGACCCAGTGCCGCGTCCCGGCGATGAGTACACGGTAAACGCCACCGGATATTACGATAGTTCCTTCAACCAGGTCTCAGGCGCCAGCTATCGGGAAATCCTCGACCTCAGCGATTGGGACGGCTCGGTTGCAGTGAACGTGCCCGGTCAAAGTGGACAGCCGGCGAGTCCCCACTATTCCGACTTGTTAGCACTCTGGAGCGAAGGAAGGTATTTCCCACTGCTGTACTCGCGAGAAGCGGTGGAGAAAGAGGGCACCGACAAGTTGGTGTTGCAGCCGTAAAGAGTTGCTCGTGTGTCATCCTGAGCGCAGTGGCTGCTTCGCATCGCGAAGCAGCCACGGAGTCGAAGGACCCCTACCTACATAGCTTTCGCCTGCAGCTCGTATGGTTCTCTTAGTAACAGTTGGAAGAGCAAAGCTCTTTACCCATGCGCTGTTTTGACTATAGGGGTCCTTCGACTGCGCGAGATTCGTTCGCTTCGCGAATGATCTCGCTCCGCTCAGGATGACAGGGAGATTGTTTGATGATCGAGACAGTTCGTTTGGAGAGTGTCATGGAGGTTCCGCAAAAGCTCGGTTCCATGGCGCGCCACGAAATACACGCCACCGATCTCGCGCTCCTGCAGGACCTTGTCGGGATAGAGTGCGTTGCTCAGCAGTTCGGCGTGACGACCTAAGATCTCGCTCTGGCGCAACTCGGCCCGCGCCGCCCGCGAACGCAGTTGCTCGAGCTGGTGCTGCATCTTCGATCCTGCGTTGGCAGCGGCCTCCACCAAGGTCTTGTCCAGGCGTTCCAGCGATTGTTGGATCGCGCCGAGAGATTGTTGCAGTGAGGACTCCGCTCGATCGAAGGCCGTCTGCAAATCAGCTGGCAGCGTGTGTTTGGCCAGAGTTTCCCGCAGCACGTCAGGACCGTGAAACACATCAGGGAGCGACAAGCGATAACGCTCAAGTAGGACTTGAGGTTTTGCTTCCATAATAGTGCCGGAAAAACGGGGAAGAATCGGCGTAGTACGCCCCAATAGGGCCTGGTAAACCACCGCTCCCTGGCCGAAGTAGGCGATCTCGGCCGCCCCGCCTACGTAAGCCAGAGTGGGCAACAGGTAGTCCTGCACCACCGGCCGCAATAATACATTGGCGCTGAACTGTTCTGGTTCAGACGCAATGCGGCGCAGCATCTCGGACTGCGAAAGGGTTTCGTGGTTGACTAGAAAATCGGCTCCGCTGCCGTTCGGGCGGCGGTGCACCGGCACCCGTGCCCCGTCACGGATGGTAAACAGCAGCGTGGACGATGGCGTCACTTTGACCTGCTGGTGATAGCCCGTGGCTTCCAGTTCCCTTCCGCGCGCCAGCAAAGTGTCGTCCAGTTCGGCAGCGCGCTCGATGGCCGCGCTGTAGATGGGTGTCGCGATGCGACGCAATTCCGAATCCGAGGCGTCGAGCAGGACCACGCCCCACTCTGCAAAGAGACGCGAAAACAGGCGGGCAAAAGCGCTGCCGTAGTTTTCCCCCGGCCGGTAGGCCTCGCGCAGGAATTTCGTGGCGTCCGAATCGCCCAGCAGAGCGGCAGCCGCTTCAACGACAGGCTCGATCTCAGGACCGAGGGTCACCGTCCCCACGGGAGCATCAGGCAGGCCTCGAGTGCTCGCGGAAAACTTCTGCAGCGAACCATCCGGCCCCAGAAGCGAAACGTGACTGATCTCCTCCAGATCGTGGTCCGAGGTCGCCAGCCAGAATATGGGAACGCAGTCAACGCCGGCATGAGTGGCTTCACCAGCTAATTTGATCGTACTGAGCGCCTTAAAAACGGAGAACAGCGGACCGCCGAACAGGCCCACTTGTTGTCCAGTGACAAGCGCAGACGCACCATGGCGCAGGCGGTCAATATTCTCCAGAGTCTTGGGGGACGCGTCCCAGGCCCGGTTCTGCCGTTCCAGGATGTCTGCCACCCGTGCCCGCCGCGCCGAGTCATAACTTATCGCCGCTGTTTCGTCTTTGAACCATTGTGAAAAGTGTGGGGAGCGCGAATAGAAAGGTTGGATGGCGGGATGCCAGGAAAGGAAGTCGGCGAAAAGGCGCGTGGTATGCGGAATCTGGCGGAATGGCAGACACTGTGCCGTCACCGGCAGCTCTCCCGACAACTCTTCCTCTTACATGGTTGGACGAAGGAAGTCATAGGTTGGTCAACGGTCTGGATTCTACCCTGTGCCCGTAGTTGAGATGTCAGAAACCACGGCAGGATGCAAAAAGGCTGTTAAATGTGGGCGCGAGCGTCCCGCCCGTGCTCCAGTGAAACGAACCTTCCGGCCAGGGGGCCTTACTGTTGTTGCTGCTGTTGTTGCTGCTGTTGTTGCTGCTGTTGTTGTTGCTCCTGTTGCATGTTCTTGGTGGGAACGGGCGGTGGTTCCTGCGCTTTCTCGACCAGCAGCGACCACTCTTCCGGAACCGGAAGTCCATGTTCGAGCTCAGGCGGCTCGACTGAAGCTGTCACCCGCACCGCCACCGACAACTCGCTAGGAGTGTGTCCACGGAAGATTCCCCGGGTCGGCGGAACATCGGCATAGTCACGGCCGATGGCGGTGCGTATGTGTCGCTCGCCCGCCAGCAGACAGTTCGTGGGATCGAACCCGACCCAGCCCAGCGGCGGTAGAAACGCTTCCACCCAGGCGTGGGTCGCATCCACCACCGAGCGGTCATGACTCTGCGCGCTGCGATAGAGATAACCGCTGACATAGCGGCAAGGAATCTTCACCCTGCGCACCAGCGCAATCATGATGTGGGCAAAGTCCTGACATACCCCTTGACGGCTTTCGATGGCGTGATCAATCGGCGAGTCGACTTTCGTGCTCTTGGGCACATATTCGAACCAGTCGTAGAGCTTCTGATTGAGCTCGCGCAACAGGCTCAGTGGATCGTCCCGCCGGCGAACCTCCATCTGGCGGGCGAGATCGATCAAGGCCGGTGTGGGCTGGGCAAACTCGCTGGGAAGAAGCATTTCCCAGTAGTCTCCCATTCTCACCATGGCATCGGCTTCGGCCCATGCCTCGGTGGGCAACGAGTTCGGAATCTCGAGCGATGGCTGCATATCGAGCAAGGACTCGGCCACGATGACCAGGTAGGAATGCTGTCCCGGAATATCAAAATGGTGGATGTTGTTGCCCACGTGATCGCGGTAGGCAAACACGCGACAGCGCGGGCTCACCGCCAAATGAAAGGTGAGACATCGCTGGTTACCCTCACTGCGGGGATGCATCCGCGCTTCCATCACACTCTCGCTTACCGGGGAGGCGTAGTGAAATTTCGTCAGATGCTGGATGGAATAGAACATGAAAGCTCGGTCCCCTATCCCGCTAAAGCGGTCTGGATTGCGTAATTCACATAGAGCTCGTAGATGGTCTCGTGGATGTCCCGGCACTGCCGTAAAATGTCCTGCAAATATGCGCCTACATCCTGCGAGAGGATCTCGGAAATCTGCCCAAAGCCGAGTGACGCCTGCAACCGCCCCGCCAGCCTGGTCAACTGCGCTCCCCGCCGCTTTCCGCCCTCACCGTGAATGGCTTCGAGAGCCCGTTGCAGACCATCGATGGAGTAGCGCACCGAGTGCGGAAACTCCGGGTTCAGCAGCAGGAATTCAATGATCCGGTCCGGACTGATGTCCGCGGTGTAAGCCTTGCAGTACGCTTCAAACGCGGTACACGATCGCAGCAGTCCAATCCACTCCAGATACTCGGCCGCCTCGGGGGTTTGATCAGGACGCCCCCAGAATTCGCGATGATACAGGCCCAGCAAAGCAACCGTGGCGCAGGCGCGCTCCATGTAGCGTCCCACCTGGATAAAATGCCAACCCTCGCCGTGACTCATGGTGGAATCGGTGACGCCCTGAATCAGGTGCACGCCTTCAATTACCGCCAGGAGGAAATCGGACGGCAGCACATCATCGGTCTCGTTCGGTTTATGGCGCGTCACCTGATGGAACAGACGGTTCAGCCTCTGCCACTGGTCCGAGCTGATCTCTTCACGCACCTGGCGCGCGTTTTCGCGGGCACAGGCCACGCAGGCTGTGATTGATGAACGATTTCCCGGGTCGAAAGTGAGGATCTGCGCCACCTGGTAGGCGTCGCCGCTCCACGCCAGGTTAGGCGGGTTTCCCAGCGCCGCCAAAACCCGCCGCCAGCGGCGGTCGGCGCTCGAGGCAGATTCATCCAGCATCAGGTTCAGGTTTACGTCGAGAAGACGGGCAGTGTGCTCGGCGCGCTCCAGGTAGCGGCTCATCCAATACAGGTTGTCAGCCACGCGAGAGAGCATGCTATTGGTTCAACACCCAGGTATCCTTGCTGCCGCCACCCTGCGACGAATTCACCACCAGCGATCCGCGGCGCAGGGCCACCCGCGTAAGGCCGCCGGGAACGATGGTCACCTTGTCTCCAAACAGCACATAGGGTCGCAAGTCCACGTGCCGGGGCTGCAATGTGTCGTCGATAAAGCACGGCGCCCGCGAGAATGTGATAGTGGGCTGCGCAATGTAATTTCGCGGATCGGTGATGATGCGTTCTCGAAAATCCTGCCGCTGCGCGCTGGTGCTGTGCGGTCCGATCAGCATGCCGTAACCGCCCGACTCCCCCACAGCTTTGACCACCAACTTGTCGAGATTCTGCAAAACATGATCGCGCTGTACCGGGTCGTTGAGTAAATATGTTTCCACGTTATCCAGCACCGGATCTTCGTCGAGGTAGTACTTAATAATCTTGGGCACGTAAGCATAGAGCGCCTTGTCGTCGGCCACGCCCGTGCCGAAAGCGTTGGCCAAAGTTACATTCCCCGCGCGATAGGCATTGAACAAACCCGAGACGCCCAGCACCGAATCCGAGCGAAAGGCGAGCGGATCGATAAAGTCGTCATCGACCCGACGGTAGATCACATCCACACGTCGAAGTCCGGTGGTGGTCCGCATGTAGACCACGTTGTCGTGGGTCACCAGATCCCGCCCCTCGACCAGTTCGATTCCCATTTGCCGCGCCAGGTAGGCGTGTTCGAAATAAGCCGAGTTGAACACCCCCGGACTGAGCAGGACGATGGTCGGCTCCGGCCGTCCTTCCGGTGAAAGCGAGCGCAGCGTGCTCAACAGGGCCTGGGTATAGTGCTCGATCGGGCGCACGCCCTGACGGCGAAACAGATTGGGGAAGATCCGTTTCATCACCCGGCGGTTGGTCAGCATGTAGGAAACTCCGCTGGGCACGCGGAGGTTGTCTTCCAGAACCACGAACTCGCCGCTGGGCATCCGGATCAGGTCCGAACCGACCACGGCGACATATACATTGCGCGGCACCTGCAGTCCGCGCATCTGGCGGCGGAAGTGTCTGCAGCTATAAACGATTTCACGGGGCACGGTGCCATCTGAAAGAATGCGGCCTTCGTGGTAGATGTCCCGCAGGAAGAGATTGAGCGCGGTGATGCGCTGGGTCAACCCGCGTTCGATGCGGCTCCACTCCGCGCTGGTAATCAGGCGCGGCAGCAGATCATAAGGAAAGATTTTCTCAGTCCCTTCCTCCCGGCCGTAAACCGTGAAGGTGATGCCCTGGTTGAGGAAGGCCAGGTCAGCGGAGTGTTTGCGGCGCCGAATCTCATCTGCCGGCAGCGAAGAGAATGTCTCTAATAGAGGCGCGTAGTGCGGGCGAGGCTTGCCCGGACTTTCAAACGTCTCGTCATAGGCGTCATCAACGAGATAATCGTGCAAAACCGGGCGGTCGAAGCGGCTGATTTCCGCCAAACCCATGGCGAAGTATAAGGTGAGCCATTCAGGCTAGGCAATAGAGTTCGCGCAGGCTTTCCAAGGATTAGGTCGCCCGGCAGCACAAAGACTGCCCTGACCAACCGCAGACAATGGACTTATAGCCACCTGGCGCAGGTTTATTGATAGCCAGCATCGGCAAAATAGCATCAATTCCGGATTGTTGGCGCCCTGCCTAGCGTTCTTTGCGGAGCCCTTGCGATTTTTGCGGTTAAAAACTTTTTACCGCAAAGGACGCAAAGAAGGCCGCGAAGAGCGCAAAACGAAATGCGGGACTCGCTTGCCGACCTTCCCCTGCCGCCTTCTCCGTTCGAAAATATTGGATATCAACAATCCCCAAACCGCGAGTCGGGATTAGGTTGCTATTTGAATCTGCGTGCAACGGTTTTTCGGCTGCGCCTTTCAAGCCATGATCATGCAGGGAAAAGAATACGATCCATCATCCGTCGAGGGCCTCGACGATCTTCCCTACGCCATCCCGAGCCTGGTCATCGAGTCCCACCAGGTTGATGTCAACGCTCCGGTGCAGTGGCTGCGTTCCGTCGGCCACTCGCACACCGCATTCGCGGCGGAATGCTTCAGCGATGAACTGGCGGCCTGGGACAAAAAGATCCCTACCAGTTGCGGCGCGAGTTGCTGGTCAAGCAGCCGCGGTATCTGGGTGTGCTCGACCTTGCGGCCCAGAAGGCGGGGTGGGGCCAGCCCCTGCCGCATGGCGCCGGCCGGGCGGGTGCGGCGTCTGCCCATCCGGCTGACGTAGGCCGTATGAAACGCTGCATAACGCCGCGGGCCGCAACCCACACCCTGATCGCGTTACTGAACCGGCTTATGGTTAGTCTTTTCTATCGAGACGGCGATGGTTTTGACGAATCGCCGCCCAAAATCCCCGCCCAAGCGGAGCTTGCACGGGGCACCCCATACTTCAACGTCTGGGATAAAGTGCTGGATTTCCCTCTCAAACTGAATTAGCGCTTGGCTTTGGAAAAATCCGCCACTGCGAACACGACGCCGTTACGCTCGGCGGCTCCGGCGCCAATGGTGTCCATGTCGGCATCGAGCAGATTGGCGCGGTGGTTGGGAGACTGCATCCACTGCTGGCTGATATTCCCGGCATCCGGTCCGGCAGCGACATTCTCCGATAGCCAGCTAAAGCGGGCCCCCGCCCGCGTGGCCCGGCTGGGCAGGCTGGGTTCGCCAGGAAAACCGTGCGAAATTGATCGCTGCGCCGCCATCACTTCGGCATGCTGGCGGGCGGCGTTGGCCAGGGCATCGTCCCACTTGAGCGGTGGCAGTCCGTGGGCTGCCCGTTCCCGGTTAATCGTCTGGAAAAGCTGCTGTTCGGCGGCCTCGGGCTTGGGCTGGGCAAGCACCGATGTACATGAAAACACTCCTCCAACCATGAATGACGCGATGAGAACAGTCTGCAAAAAGGTGGTCAGTTTCATGTGACTATTATGATGCGCCGCCGGCTCCCTTCCCACCCCGAAACGCCGCCCGCGGACACTCCCCGGTCGAGCACCTTTTGTAACCTGAACTACATCTAATCATATGTTTGACTTCCAGTCGGGTGACCCCTAGATTGGATGATGATGGAAGGGCTCCCTGAGCCCGGTTGTCTGTTCTTTAAAGGCCATTCC
>Ga0326726_10000267_pt1 | contig 50589 bp, 43 predicted proteins | sample MHFenrmetagenome_2_FD_207603 | JGI IMG/M metagenome (GOLD analysis project Ga0326726, IMG submission 207603) | Lab enriched peat soil microbial communities from Michigan Hollow, Ithaca, NY, United States - MHF15MN | ecosystem: Environmental > Terrestrial > Soil > Wetlands > Peat | place: USA... | reverse complement strand
AGAGCTCGATCTTGGCGCGCTCGGCGGCGTCACGCAGACGCTGCAGCGCCATTTCGTTGCCCTTGCCGCGCAGGTCGAGGCCTTCGTCCTTCTTGAACTCCTCGACCAGCCAGTCCACGACGCGCTGGTCAATGTTGTCGCCGCCGAGGTGGGTGTCACCATTGGTGGCCTTCACCTCGATGACGCCTTCGCCGACCTCGAGAATGGAGATATCGAAGGTGCCGCCGCCGAAGTCGTACACGGCGATGGTCTCGTCCTTCTTCTTGTCCAGACCGTAGGCCAGCGCCGCCGCCGTGGGCTCGTTGATGATGCGCTTGACTTCGAGCCCGGCAATGCGGCCGGCGTCCTTGGTGGCCTGGCGCTGCGCGTCGTTGAAATATGCCGGAACGGTGATGACCGCGTCGGAGACGGCGGCGCCCAGATAGTCCTCGGCCGCTTTCTTCAGCTTGCCCAAAATCATGGCCGAAATCTCCGGCGGGGTGTAGTTCTTCCCCTGCGCGATGACAGCCACATGGTCCCCGGCACTCTCGACCTTGTAGGGAACCATCTTCATTTCTTCGTTGACTTCGTCATAGCGGCGTCCCATGAACCGCTTGATCGAATAAATGGTGTTTTCCGGATTGGTGATCGCCTGCCGCTTGGCCACCTGGCCTACCAGGCGTTCGCCGGTTTTGGTAAAACCGACGACGGAGGGTGTGGTGCGGCCACCTTCCTCATTGGCGATAACCTTGGGCTCACCGCCTTCCATGACGGCGACCACGGAGTTGGTCGTCCCCAGGTCGATCCCGATAATCTTTCCCATACGCTGCTGCCTCCGAATTCGTAAGTCTTTGAATCAATTGCACTTTTTAAATATATTCTGTTTATAACAGGAGCAATATAAGACTTGAGTGTAACGTTGTCAAGTAGTTAGATGAGGGGAGAAGTACAAAAGGTTCAACCGCCAAGGACGCGAAGGAGCGCGAAGGCATGCAGAGGAATTTCTTGTTTTGCCTTTGTTTACTTTGCGTCCGTGGCGGTTAGGTTGTTTTCGCTGGGAAGCTGCCGCAAGAGCCAGAGGCCAACGGCTGACGGCTCCACGTAGTCGTGCATGAAAGAACCAAGAACAAGAAGGATCAACTGTAAAGGACGCGAATGAACGCAAGGTAATTCCTTGTTTTTTTCTTCGTTTACTTTGCGTCCCTGGCGGTTAGGTTTTTCTCTCCCGGAAGCGACCGCAACAGCCAGAGGCCAACTGCTGACGGCTCACCATACTCGGGATTCAGTCCTCGATACTGGTGCTGGCACTTCCGTACCCGACAAACCACTGGCATCCTGAGCACAAGCAGTAATAAACTCGCGCCACGTTCGGAGGAAAAGGCATGAATCGGACGTTGGAAGCGCGGTTCTGGCAGACGTTAGGCTTGGCTGTCGGGGTGTTTGGCGGTCTTTTGCTGGCCTACACCTCCGGTCGCTACGGACTGGCCTCCATTGACCACCGAGCCATTCATTACGGCATGGCTTCGGGATTCATCCAGCTGGCCGGGGCGGCGGCGTTCCTGGCGGGGCGCGCGCTCCACGTCGAGGAGGTGGGACTGACCTCGCGCGAGTCGCTGCTGTGGAACCTGCTCTCGGCGGTCTGCATCATCGGTGGGTTGGCGATCGTGATGTTCGCCTGGGCGCAGCACCGTGCGATGGTCCTGGATCGCATGGCTACCGGCTTGGGAGGCGCATTCGCCATCATGCTGGGCATCCTGTGCCTGGTCGGACAGCGCGTGATGAGTCATATTCAGGACGCGGTGGTGGAGCGCAGCGAACAAAGGGTCCGGGAACGTCTTCACTTGTGAATGTTGGTGCGGACTTGCGGGCTCTGAGCGCGACTGCCTAGTCGAACCTCTCGTACAGTATTGACTTCCTGTCCCATCCCAGTTCCTTCAGCAGGTCGCGGTTGGCCAGGACCATGTCCTTGAGGCCGCAGATGTAGGCGTCCATGTCGGTGCGTCCCTGGGCGAGGCGCCGTACGTGCTCCTGGACGTAGCCGCGGGCGCCGGTCCAGCCGGGATTTTCGCGGCTGAGAGTGGGCAGGTAGTGGAAGTTCGGGTGTTCGCGCGCGAGCTGTAGAAACTCGTCGTTGTAATAAAGATCGGCTACGTAGCGGACGCCGAAGACCAGCCAGAACTCCCGGCCCTGGTGGCGCGCCGGGTCGGCAAACAGCCATTGCAGCATCCCGCGCAGCGGTGCGATGCCGGTGCCGGTGCCGATGAACAGGGAATCGCGCACCGGATTCTTCAGCACGAAGTAGCCATGCGGGCCGTGGAACTTGACCTCCTTGCCTTCCGGAAGATCGCAGAGGAAGTTGGAGAAGAAGCCGTCGATAACGCGATTGAGGCAGAGGTCGAAGGTGTTGTCGCCGCGCGGCGGCGAGGCGATGGAGTAGGCGCGGGTGATCTCGCGCCCGTCGTGAGGCTCTTTCATGGAGACGAATTGCCCGGCAGCGAAATCGAAGCGGGGGAGCCCTTCGACCGCGAACTCCAAGTGCTTAGTCTCGCCGGTGAGCGCGACGGAGCGCTTGAGCCGGGCTGTAAGTGTGGGACGTTGCACGCTCGTCTACCAGATTTGATTATCGCGCATCGCGGTTCGTTTCACGAAGCCAGCTCTTAGCTTTTAGCTGTTAGCCAGCCCGGAATGAAGCCGCGGGCGGGGCGCCCGCGCCACACATATTCGTGTTTCACAAACGAATGCCCCGGCGAGGGCGCCGGGGCCTACAGCCCAAAACCTAAATCCTAAATCCTAAGAGCTAAGAGCTAAGAGCTTTCTTATTCCACTGTCACTGACTTCGCCAGGTTCCTGGGCTGGTCCACGTCGCATCCGCGGCGCACCGCGATGTGGTAGGCCAGCAGTTGCAAGGGCACGATCTCGAGAATCGGTGATAGCAGCTCCGGCGCCGGCGGTACGTGGACGACATAGTCGGCGGCCTCGCGGATGTCCTCGTCGCCTTCGGTGGCAATGGCGATGACGCGCCCGCTGCGCGCTTTCACTTCCTTCAGGTTGGAGAGCGTCTTCTCATAGCGCATCTGCGAGCCCGGATCCTTGGGATCGCAGGTGGCAAGGATGACCACCGGCAGGTCTTCGTCGATCAGCGCATTGGGGCCGTGCTTCATTTCGCCGGCCGGGTAGCCCTCGGCGTGGATGTAGGAAATTTCCTTGAGCTTGAGCGCGCCTTCCAGCGCGATGGGATAGTGAATGCCGCGCCCGAGGAAGAGAAAATCCTGTGCGCGATGGAATTCCTTGGCCAGGTCTTCGGCGTCTTCTTCCCGGGCCAGCACCGATTCCAGCTTGCCCGGGATTTTGCCGAGCTCGCTGATATACATACGCCCTTCTTCGGCCGAGAGCGCGCCGCGGATTCTTCCCAGGTAGAGCGCGAACAGGAACAGCGCCGTCAATTGTGCGGTGAAGGCCTTGGTGGAGGCGACGCCGATTTCCGGGCCGGCGTGGGTGTAGATGGTGCCATTGGCTTCGCGCGTGACCATGGAGCCGACCACGTTGCAGATGCCCACCGTCTTCGATCCTTTTGCCCGGGCCTCGCGCTGCGCCGCGATGGTGTCAGCGGTCTCGCCCGACTGCGTAATCAGCATGGTCAGCGTGTCGGCGGCGACGATAGGATCGCGATAGCGCCATTCGCTGGCGTAATCCACTTCCACCGGAATGCGCGCCAGGCGCTCGATCATGAACTTGCCGGCCTGCGCGGCGTGCCAACTGGTGCCGCAGGCGGCGATGTTGATCTTCTCCAGCCGGGTGAATTCGGCTTCGGTGATCTCCATCTCTTCGAGGAAAATCTTGCCGCTATCGAGGGAAACGCGGCCCAGGGTGGTGTCGCGGACGGCGCGCGGCTGCTCATAAATTTCCTTGAGCATGAAATGCTTGAAGCCGCCTTTTTCCGCCATGATCGGGTCCCAGGTGACGTGCTGCACCTGGCGCACGATGGGGTTGCCGTCAAAATCGCTGAGCTGCACGCCTTCGGGAGTGATGACCGCCAGGTCGCCGTCGGCGAGGAAAAACAGGTCGCGGGTGTGATAGAGGATCGCCGGGACGTCGGAGGCGACGAAGTATTCGTCCTTGCCCAGTCCGATCACCGCCGGCGGGCCATTGCGCGCGGCCACGATCTTGTCGCGCTCGTCCACGGAAATTACCGCCATCGCCCAGACGCCGTGCAATTCCTTGACGGTTTTGCGAACCGCTTCTTCCAGCGACGGACGCGCGCCGCCGTTGTGCGGCTTCAGGTGCTTCTCCACCAGGTGCGCGATGACCTCGGTGTCGGTCTCGGTGGAGAACCTGTGGCCTTCTTCGGCGAGCTTCTTCTTCAGCGCGAGGTAATTCTCGATGATGCCGTTGTGGACGACCACCACGTGCCCGGTGCAGTCGCGGTGCGGGTGCGCGTTCTCCTCGGTGGGACGTCCGTGCGTGGCCCAGCGCGTGTGACCGATGCCGTAGGTGCCATCCAAAGGCTTGAGCCGGATGACCTCTTCCAGGTTGCGCAGTTTGCCCTCGGCGCGGCGCACTTGCAAGCCTTCGCCGTTGCCCGCCACCGCGATTCCCGCCGAGTCGTAGCCGCGATACTCAAGGCGGCGCAAGCCATCAATAATGACCGGCACGACCCGCTTCTTGCCAACGTATCCAACAATGCCACACACGTGATTACCCTCGAGAAAAAGGCTTCAGGCTCCAGGCGCCAGGCGAAAGGTTGCCGCCGCCGGAGCTGTTCCAGCAACTCTATCTTATGTTGGATTCTCCCGCGCACGGATATGATTCCGCCACGTTACCGCCGTAATCACTGGGTTTCCAGCGAGTAGCGGAATTCCTCGATGACGGGATTGGTGAGCACTTCGCGGGCGATGCGCTCCACTTCCTGGCGGGCCTGCGCCTCGTCCATGCCGTCGAGTGTGACCTCGAAATACTTGCCCTGGCGCACGTCGCTGATGCCCTGGTACCCCATTTTGCGCAGCGCGCCGTGAATGGTCTTGCCCTGGGGATCGAGCACACTCTTCTTCAGCGACACGTACACGTAGGCTTTCATGGGTGCTCAGATTATACAGTTTCGAGTTTCAGTTTCAGTTTCAGCAACGACTAAACCCTTAGAAAACTTAACCACGGATTTACGCGGATCCTCACGGATTAAGAACTGACAATTCCGATCCGTGTTCATCCGTGGAGATCCGTGGTTAAGTTCTTCGTGGTTTTGCTTGTCGCTGAAACTGAAACTCGAAGCGGAAACTGTTTTACAGCCGGAACAACTCGCGGAGGCGCTTGGTCTGCGCCCGGCTGACGGGAACTTCCGACTGCTTCTTGTCGTCCATGCGGAGCTGGTAGGAGCTTTTGAACCACGGCACCACTTCGCGAATGCGATTGATGTTCACCAGGTAGGAGCGGTGAGCGCGCCAGAACAGGTTCGGATCGAGCGACGCCAGCAACTCTTCCAGCGTGCGGCAGTTCGATTGGCCTTCCATCTGGGCCGTGACCACGGTAATGACGCCGTCCTCGATGGACGCGTAGCAGATGTCCTTCTGGTCCACCAGGAAGAGCCGTCCGGCGGCCTTGATGAGCACCTTGGAGGGCTGCGGCTTCGCCTCCAGGCTGCGGATTAGCGATTCCAGCCGCTCGGCCGGGACCCCGGCGGTGTCCAGCCTGGCTTTCGCTTTCTTGATGGACTGCGCGACGCGCGACTTCTCGAACGGTTTCAGCAGGTAATCAATGGCGTTCACTTCGAATGCCTTCACCGCGTACTGATCGTAAGCGGTGGCGAAGACGATCTGCGGCAGCGGGACTTTTTTGTCCATCAGCTTCTTGATCACCGCGAAGCCGTCCAGGCCGGGCATCTGCACGTCGAGAAAAACCAGGTCAGGCGAATGCTCCTTGATCAGGTTGACCGCTTCGACCCCATTTTTGCCCTGGGCAACTACATTCACGTCGTCCACGCCCTTGAGCAGAAACGCAAGCTCGTCGCGCGCGAGCTGCTCATCATCAACAATCACCGCAGACAGGGTCATCAGTCCCCCCCAGAACCTGGGCTCAAACCAGTCAGTATAGAGGTCACAATTCAGTGGTGCAACCCGCTCAAATTTGCTGATTCGCCGATTTGCTGATTGGGTGATTGCAGTGCGCTCGGAGTTCAGGGAATCGGCAAATCACCAAATCGCCAAATCAGCAAATCACCCAATGCCTTCCACCGCCAGCGCCATGCCCATTCCCCCACTGGCGCACAACGTGGCAATCCCGCGCCGCGAGCCACGTTTCAGCATCTCGTGCACTAGCGTTACCGTTATGCGCGTGCCGCTGCAACCGATGGGGTGTCCGAGCGCGATGGCGCCGCCGTTGACGTTGAGCTTTTCGCGCTCGAAGTGCATCTCGCGATCGCACGCCAGCACTTGCGCGGCGAAGGCTTCGTTCAGCTCGATCAGGTCGTCTTTACGGATCGCAATGCCGAAGGTCTCGCGTAATTTCTTCAACGCCGGTACCGGGCCGATGCCCATGACACGCGGGTTCACGCCCGCCGAGGTCGCGCCGAGAATCCTCGCTAGCGGCTTCAGGTTGTGCCGCGTAACAAAGTCCTCGCTCGCCAGCACCACCGCGGCCGCGCCATCCGTGATCCCGGAAGCATTTCCAGCGGTGATGGTGCCGTTTTTGCCGAACGCCGGCGGAAGCTTAGCCATTTTTTCCAGCGTTGCGCCCAGGAAGGGATGTTCGTCGCGCGTGACCACTTGCGGGCCTTTCGTGCTCTCGATTGACACGGGCACGATCTCATCGTTGAACCGTCCACTGTTGATCGCGTGTTCGGCCCGCTGCTGCGAGCACAATGCGTACTGGTCCTGCTCCTCGCGCGTGATGTTGTATTGCTCGGCGAGCACCTCGGCGGTCTCCCCCATCACCAGCTTCGACATGGGACAGAAAAAGCCGTCGCGGTACATGCTATCCACTAGTTCGGTATTGCCCATGCGCAGGCCCCAGCGCGCGCCCTCCAGGTAGTAGGGCAGGCGCGACATGGATTCCGTGCCGCCCGCCAGCACGCATTCCAGGTTGCCGTTGCCGATTTCCTGCCAGCCGAGCACGATGGTCTTCATCCCCGACGCGCACGCCTGGTTCACCGTGTACGCCGGGGAAGTGTCGGGCACGCCGCTGCGGATGGCGATCTGCCGTGCCGGGTTCGGTCCGCCTCCCGCCTGCCGCGCGTTGCCGAAAATGGTTTCCTGGATTTGCTCGGGCACGACGCCGGCGCGATCGAGCGCAGCTTTCGCCGCAATCACGCCCAAGTCGGCCGCGGTAAGCGACGCCAGCGATCCACCGAATTTGCCAATCGGCGTGCGCACGGCGGAAAGAATGAAGACGTCAGGCACGGACCCAGTCTAGCAGCGGAAATCCAAGAAGTGGTAGTTGGTGACTCGTAGCTGGTAGCTGGAACTTCTGTGATCGTGCATCCGGTTTTCCTCCCAGCTACCAACTACCAGCCACCAGCTACCGCCCTGCTAGACTCTACCGATGGCCGTCATCTACGGTATTAACACGGTCGCCGAGGCGCTGAAGGCGCGCGGGCGCGCGTTTGAGTACGTGGCCGTCGCCCGCGAACGTCACGACCAGCGCGTGCAGCAGATCATCGCCGGCTGCCGTGCCCAGGGTGTCGCTGTCCGATCCACTCCGAGCGAGGAACTCGATCGCCTTGCTGGCGCACCGTCGCACCAGGGCGTCGTGGCCGTCACCTCCGAAAAGCAATACGCCGCCGATGCCGATGATCTGCTCGCAACCCGCCGCGGCCAGCATGCGTTCCTCGTTGTGCTGGATGGCGTGGAGGACCCGCACAATCTGGGCGCGATCATTCGCACCGCCGAGGCTGCCGGCGCGGACGGCATCGTCATTCCCGAGCGCCGCGCCGTCGGTGTTACCGGCACGGTGGCCAAGGCATCGGCGGGCGCTTCCGAACACTTGCCCATCGCCAAGGTCACCAACATCAGCCGCACCCTGGAAGAGCTTAAGAAGAAGAATGTCTGGACCGTGGGTCTGGACGAGCGTGCCGACCAGACCTACGACCAGGTTGACTACAACATGGATTGCGCTTTGGTGCTTGGCGCCGAGGGCAAAGGCCTGCACGAACAGGTGCGCAAACACTGCGATTTCCTTGTGAATATTCCGATGATGGGCCAGGTGGCGTCGCTGAATGTATCGGTGGCGGCCGGCGTGGTGATGTATGAAGTGGCGCGCCAGCGGAGAAACGCCTTAACCACGAAGGTCACGAAGGACACGAAGGCATGAAAGCGGTCTTTCGAGTCCTTTGTGTCCTTGGTGTCCTTGGTGGTTCAGTGTTTGGTCTGGACCGCACCGCATTCACCTTCACCCACTATGACCTCGAACTGCGGATCGATCCCAACGGCCACGCCATCGCTGCCCGGGGAAAGATCCGTCTGCGCAACGACTCGAACGCCCCGCAGCACAACCTCACTCTGCAGATTTCGTCCTCGCTCTCCTGGCGGATGATCGAGATGAACGGCACGCCGGTGCAGTACGTCGCCGAACCGTACCCCACCGACATTGACCACACCGGCGCCGTCGCCGAGGCCGTGGTCACGCTTCCGTCCGAGGTGGCGCCGAAAGCCGCCGTGGAGCTCGAAGTCGGCTACCAGGGCCACATCACGCCTGATGCCACTCGCCTCACCCGCGCCGGCGTGCCCGCCGAAACCGCCGCCCACAACGATTGGGACCAAGTGGCGGAACCGATCACCGCGGTGCGCGGCATTGGCTACGTTGCCTGGTACCCGGTGTCAACCCCCGCGGCCAGTCTGTCGGACAACTCGTTGTTTGCCGCGCTCGACAACTGGAAAACATCGCAACGCGATACAACTATGCAAGTGAACCTATGCTGGGTGGGCGAAACCGATCAGACGGTGGTGGCCAACGGCCGGCCGGAAGGCGTCACCCGGCACGTGCTTGGCGCCGGCGAAGAAGCGGCCACCAACACCGGCTGCTCCAGGTATGTGTTCGCCCCCGTCGGAACTACGGTGCTCACGTTCGCCGTGGCGGAATACGCCACGCTACTGCGGCCTGCGATCAATGTTTATCACCTGCCGGCGCAGGGGCCGACGGCCCAGGAGTACGCGCTGGCCGCGGAAAAAGTTTTGCCGTTCGCGACGGAGTGGTTCGGCGCGCCCAAGTCGAAGGTCACTGTGGTGCAGCTTCCGGAAATCGGCGATGCGCCCTTCGAGAGCGGCCCGCTCTTGTTCACTCCGCTGGAAATGACGAACCGCGGCGCGATCCAGCTCCGCATGATGCATCAACTGGTCCATGCATCCTTTACATCGCCGCGGCCCTGGATTTATGAGGGTCTGGCGCACTTCGGGCAGGCGCTGGAACGCGAGCAGCAGGACGGACGCGCCGCCGCCATCACCTACATGCAGACATTTTTGCCGGCGCTACAGGCCGCCGAGAGCAGTGTGAAAGCCGGGTCGGAACCGCGGGCCGCACCGACCACCCCGGGGCTGATCACCTCCACCGACGAAGTCATGTACCGCGTGAAAGCGATGTACGTCTGGTGGATGCTGCGCGACATGACTAGCGACGCTGCGCTGCAACAGGCGATCCGGAAGTATCGCGCTGCCGACGACAAGGACGCCAGCTACATGCCGCGCCTGGTCGAGCAGGCGGCGCACCGCGATCTGGCGTGGTTTTTCGACGATTGGGTCTACCGCGATCGCGGCCTGCCGGATCTTCGCGTGGACGCCGCTTATCCGCGCGCTACGCTCTCCGGCAGCAGCGTGGTTACCGTCACCGTGGTCAACGATGGCGACGCTGCCGCCGAGGTGCCGGTATTCGTGCGTGCCGAGGGCGGTCAGCACAACAGAAAATTGCTGGTCAAAGGGAAGAACAAGGCGGTGGAACGCATCGAAGTTCCCACCGCGCCGATTGAAGCGGTGGTGAATGACGGCAGCGTGCCGGAATCGAACCCGGGCAATAACTCACTGCCAATCGCGGCGAAATAGCGGCCATCCGCTCTCGGCTCGGCTGTCGGATCCAAGTGGGCGGTTGTGGGCAGAGCCGTGTCTCCCCGATGGCCGACAGCCGACAGCCGAACGCCCGAGTTACAATCACCATCCTTCAGGAGGATTCCTTGCCCTACATCCAATTTCTCGGCGCGGCGGGCGTGGTCACCGGCTCCAAGCACCTCATCAACACCGCCGGCAACGGCGTCGGCGGCATTCAAGTACTGATTGACTGCGGCCTCTTCCAGGGACAAAAGGAATGGCGGGAGCGCAACTGGGCGGACCCACCGATCCCGGTGCGCGAAATTGATGCCGTCATTCTCACCCACGCGCATCTGGACCACTCCGGCTGGATCCCGCGCCTGGTGAAGCTCGGCTACACGGGTCCCATCTACGCCACTCCGCCCAGTATTGATCTCTGCTCCATCCTGCTGCCGGATTCCGGGCACCTCCAGGAAGAAGATGCGGCGTTCCACAACAAGCGCAAATCGTCGAAGCACAAACCCGCGCTGCCGCTCTACACCTTTGAAGAAGCGCAGGAGTGCATGAAGAGTTTCCGCCCGGTGGATTTCGGCCAGACGCAGCAGTTGCAGCCCGAGTTCGGCTTCCGCTTCGTGCGCGCGGCGCACATTGTCGGCTCGTCCATGGTGGAGATCACGCTAGGCTCGCAGCGGCTGCTGTTCACGGGCGATATCGGGCGGGTGCGGGATTCCGAGATCGCGCCCGGACGCGTTGTCCACTCCGGACCGAATGAAGGCGAAACTGCCGACGTGCTGGTGATGGAGTCCACCTACGGCAACCGGCTGCATCCCAAGACCGATCCGCGGCCCGAGTTGGCGAGCCTGGTGCGCGAGACCTTGCGTCGCGGCGGCTGCGTTATCGTGCCCGCTTTCGCCGTGGAGCGCACCCAGAAGCTGCTGTTCATGATCAAGCAACTGATGGAGGCTGGCGAAATTCCGCGCGTGCCGGTGCATACCGACAGTCCGATGGCGATCCAGGCGGTAAACATTTTCCTGAAGTACAGGGAAGAGTTCAGCGATGAGACCAGGCAGCTCATCGCGCGCCATGGTTCGCCGCTTACCTGGGAAGGCTTTTACTTCGACACCACGCCGACGGATTCCAAGAAGATCAACGACAGCCACTACCCGATGATCATTGTTTCTTCCAGCGGCATGTGCACCGGCGGGCGCATTCTTCACCACCTGATGCAGCGCCTGCCCGACCCGAGAAACCTGGTGCTGTTCATCGGATTCCAATCGCCGGGCACGCGTGGCGCGCAGATCAAGAGCGGCGCGCAAGAAGTAAAAATCTTCGGCGAGATGGTTAGGGTGCGCGCGCAAGTGGAGGCGCTGGAGCAGTTCAGCGATCATGCCGACACGCCGGAACTGCTGGAATGGCTGCACACGTTCAAGAACGCGCCCTCGCAGACCTACCTGGTGCATGGCGAGCCCGCGGCTGCGGCTGCCTTGCAAACCAGCATGACGCAAGAATTGCGTTGGCAGGTGGAGATTGCGCAGTACATGCAAAAAGTGCCGGTGAGCGAGCCACGATAGCCGCGATTCTTTCGAGCGACCACCTTGAGCGCCAGTCGAGATTTATTTCCTGCTGGTGAACTGCACCAGCGCGTCCAGCTTGCTGCGCGCGGCGCCGGAATCGAGCGAGAACGCGGCCCGTGGAATGCCGTCGAGCATGGTGTTCACGCGTCCGGCGGCGACCAGCGCGGCGGCCGCATTCAGCAGCACGACGTCACGCCGCGCCGACTGCTCGCCGTCGAGGATGGCGTGAATGATGGCGGCGTTTTCCTGGACGTCGCCGCCGGAAATGTCGGCCAGCGAGCCGCGTTGCAGCCCGAACTCCTCGGGCGTGACTTCGTAGGTGTGCACGCGTCCGTCGCGCATTTCCGCTACCCGCGTCGGGCCGGTGATGGTGATCTCGTCCAAGCCATCGTTCCCGTGCACCACCAGGGCGCGGCGCAGTCCCAGCATGGCCAGCGCCTCGGCCAGTTTTTCGACCAGGTCGGCGGAATAGACGCCCACTACCTGCGCCGACGCGTTGGCCGGGTTGGTGAGCGGTCCGAGCAGGTTGAAGACCGTGGGCAGGCGCAGTTCGCGACGCGCGGCATGCACGTACTTCATCGCCGAGTGCATCGCGGGCGCGAACAGGAACGCGATCCCAACCTGCTCCAGGCAAGCGGAGATGCGCTCGGGCGGCAGGTTGATATTCACACCGAGCGCTTCCACCACGTCGGCCGAGCCGCACTTGGAAGTGGCGCTGCGGTTGCCGTGCTTGGCGACGCGCACGCCCGCTCCGGCGACGCACAGCGCGGTCGCGGTGGAAATGTTGAAAGTGCCGCTGGCGTCGCCTCCGGTTCCGCAGGTGTCCACCAGGGCATCGCGCTCGGTGCCGCTCACGTCGAGGGCGGAATTTCTTGTGAGCTGCAGCGGCGTGGCGGCGGCGCGGATGGCTTCGGCAAACCCGACAATCTCATCCACCGTCTCGCCCTTCATGTGCAACGCCACCAGCAAGGCGGCGATCTGTGCGTCGGTTGCACCTCCGCTGAGCACCTCGCTCATCACGACGCGCGCTTCCTCGCGCGAGAGCGACTCGCGATGGTTGGCGATGCGGTGTATGGCGTCGAGGATCATGGCTGCGCCTGGATTCGGGCCCTCACTGGGCGCCGATTGCCGCCGCGCGTTCTGCCTTGGCTGCCATTTTGCTGTTGAACTTGGCGGCGTCAATCACGAAGCGCTCATGGGTGCCTTCTGAAATCTTGTCGATGCCGTCGTCCGCGGTGACCGAGAAAGCGAGTTTGCGTCCGTCCACGGTTTCCAGCTTCACGCGCACGGTGACGCTCAGGCCCGGAGGCGTGGCCGCCAGGTGGCTGAACTTCACCTCCGTGCCCACGCTCTGCTCGCTGGGCCAGTCCAGATGCGGGTTGATCGCCTGTATGCATGCCCATTCGAACAACCCAACCATGAAGCCGGTAGCCAGCACGCGCGGCATCACCTGGAATTCCGGCGCTTCCGGGTAGAGGTGCGGGACGGTCTTATTCTCCGGCACGCGGAAGCGGAACTCATGCGTGAGTCCCGGCCGCAGCGTATCTTTCATACTCCACCTCCTCGATTGCGCGAGTCACCGATTATCGCATCCCGCCGGAGGGATTCAACTGGGGCCCGTAGCTGCTATGCGCGAGACTCGCCCTTTTTTTGAGAGATTACAAGCTGTGCGCTGCAATTCGATTTACGCCGGGCGCGGGGTTTTATACAATCACGGGCTTTGTGGTAATTGCTGAAGTGCGCTGTAAGAGCGGATTCATATCATGAAAATTCACGAGTACCAGGCAAAAGCGATCCTGGCGAAATACGGCGTCGCCGTGCCGCGCGGCGAGATGGCGATGACCGCCGACGAAGCTCAGGACATCGCCCGGCGGCTGCTGGCGGCGGGCGCGCAGGGCGTGGTCGTCAAGGCGCAGATCCATGCCGGCGGACGCGGCAAGGGCGGCGGTGTCAAGATCGCGAAAACTGTCGAGGAAGCCCGCGAGCTGGCCGCGAAGATGCTGGGCATGACGCTGGTCACCCACCAGACCGGGCCGGAAGGCCGAGTCGTGCGCCGTCTGCTGATTGAGGAGACGCTGCCCATCGAGCGCGAACTCTACCTCAGCATGCTGCTCGATCGCGCCGAAGCCAAGTTGCTGGTGATGGCCTCGCAATCCGGCGGCATGGAGATCGAGCAAGTCGCCGCCGAGCATCCGGAGGCCATCCTGAAGGAGCACATCGAGCCGGCCGTAGGCCTGGCGCAATACCAGGCGCGCAAAATCGCCTTCGGTCTCGGCCTCACCGGCAAGCTGGTCAACCAGGCAGTGGCGTTCCTGAGTGGCCTTTACCGCGCCTATCTCGAGACCGACGCGTCCTTGGTCGAGATCAATCCGCTCATCACCACCAAGGACAATCGGCTGATTGCGCTCGATGCCAAGGTCAATTTCGACGACAACGCCCTCTTCGCCCACCAGGACATTCGCGACCTGCGCGACATCAGCGAGGAAGATCCGCTCGAAGTCGAAGCCAGCAAGTACGGCCTGAATTACATCAAGCTCGACGGCAACGTCGGCTGCATGGTCAACGGCGCCGGGCTGGCCATGTCTACCATGGACATCATCAAGTATGCCGGTGGCATGCCCGCCAATTTCCTTGACGTGGGCGGCGGCGCCAACGAAGAGCAGGTGACGCACGCCTTCGAAATCCTGCTCAGCGACAAGAACGTGCGCGCCGTGCTGATCAATATCTTCGGCGGCATCCTGCGCGTCGACACCCTCGCCAACGGAGTGGTCGAGGCGGCGCGCAAAATGAATATCCAGCTCCCCATCGTGTTGCGCCTGGAAGGAACCAACGTCGAACCGGGACGCGAGATCCTGAAAAATTCGGGCCTGAACTTCATTGTCGCGAAAACCATGAAAGACGCCGCCGAGAAAGTGGTCGCGGCCGCAGCTAAGAGCTAAAAGCTGAGAGCTAAGAGCTAAAATTCATGAGCGTACTCATTGACAAAAAAACCAAAGTCCTGGTCCAGGGCCTAACCGGCAAGGAAGGCACATTCCACGCCAAGGCTTGCGCCGAGTATGGCACGAAGATTGTCGGCGGGGTTACGCCCGGCAAGGGCGGTACTATTCACGAAGGCTGGCCCATCTTCAACACCGTGCAGGAAGCGGTGGACAAGACCGGCGCGGACGCTTCCGTCATTTTCGTGCCGCCGCCGTTTGCCGCCGACGCCATCATGGAAGCTGCCGATGCCGAGATCGAGCTCATCGTTTGCATCACCGAGGGCGTGCCCACGCTCGACATGGTGCGCGTCTGGGAGTTCCTGCAGACGCGGCGCTCACGGCTGATTGGGCCGAACTGTCCGGGCATCATCTCGCCCGGCAAATGCAAGATCGGCATCATGCCGGGACACATTCACAAGGAAGGCCCCATCGGCATCGTCTCGCGCTCTGGGACGCTCACCTACGAAGCCGTGTACCAGCTCACGCAGCGCGGCGTAGGGCAGTCAACCGCCATCGGCATCGGCGGCGACCCGATCATCGGGACCAACTTCGTGGACGCGCTCGAGCTTTTCAATCGCGACCCGCAGACCGAAGCGATTGTGATGATTGGCGAGATCGGCGGCAACGCCGAGGAGACCGCCGCCGACTACATCAAGTCGCACGTCAAGAAGCCGGTGGTGTCGTTTATCGCCGGTCAGACCGCGCCTCCGGGACGCCGCATGGGCCACGCCGGCGCCATCATCTCCGGCGGACACGGCACGGCGAAGGAAAAGATCCGCGCCCTGGAAGCGGCCGGCATCAAAGTCGCGAAATCGCCGGCCGACATCGGCGAAACCGTCATGTCGGTGATTGGGACAGCGGCCAAAGCATAGTTGCCAGTTGCGAGTCCCGAGTTGCGAGTTGTGAGTGGCTCCGAACTGTCGGGTCCCGATTGGACCGCGTGGCCAACCCTAACTACCAACTACAAACTACAAACTACCAACTACAAACTACCAACTACCAACTCCTAACTCCTAACTGCTGAGGAAAATGAAGACTCTCCAACGCACGCTCGCCATCGTCAAACCGGACGCGGTTGCCGCCAACGCTACCGGCGACATTGTCGCCTCCATCGCCAACAACGGTTTCCATATCATCGGCATGAAGATGCTGCACATCACGAAAAAAGAGGCGGAAGGCTTTTACGCGGTGCACGCTGACAAGCCATTCTATGAGTCCCTGACGAACTTCATGTCCAGCGGGCCGATCGTGGTCATGGCGCTGGAGAGAGAGAGCGCGATCAAGGCGTGGCGCGACCTGATGGGGCCGACCAATCCGGCGCACGCGGCGGAAGGAACCCTGCGCAAGAAGTGGGGCGCCTCCATCGAGCGCAACGCCACCCACGGCTCCGACGCCGAAGATACGGCGCGCTTCGAGTTGTCATACTTTTTCGCGGGCTACCAACTGGTGCACTAGAAGCTGTCATCTTTCAACTCTCAGCTGAGCGTCACTTAAGGCGATGTCATCCCGAGTGAGGGAGGGTTCCCGCGCGTTGTTACCTGCGCGGGAAAACCGGAGTCGAGGGGATCTGGTGTTTGCAGCGGTTGCCCCACCCTTTGTGCCGGGGTCCCCGGTACGCGCCGGTGGAGCCTGCCCTGAGCGAAGCCGAAGGGCGCGTACTGGGGTGGTTGTCGGTCCCGGGTTCGAACCGAGAACCGAGCATCGAAAACCGAAAACCGAAAAACGAAGACCGAGAACCGAAAACCGAAAACCGATCCATCACTCTACAGGCTGGTAGAGTTCGCGCTGGACTTCCTCCATCAGCGGCCCCAACCCCTCGGCCACGTATTCGCGGAAATAGGACGCCGCGCGATGGGCGTCCAGGGCCTCCGCATTGTCGTACTGCTCGTAAAAGAAAAAATGGCGAGGATCTTTGCAGGATTGGTGGCCGACGTACAGGCGGCATCCCGGTTCGCGCCGGGTGTTCTCCTGCATTTTGCGGATGAAGCGTTGCGCCTGCTCCTCGGCGCCGGATTTGACGGTAAACCGCACCAGCAACACGATCATGTATCGCTCCGGTTGAGCGATTCTAAACGCGCGCGCGAGGTCGGGCAACAGGCCTCGGCGCAGCTCAGTTCGGCCCCGGCAGAAATCGACGTGGCGCGGGCGCCTTGGCCCGCGAGCTTTGTGTCAGGGCACGACTTTAGTTGAACGGTAGAGATCCACTTGCGTTTGTGTCAGGGCAAGACTCTAGTCGTGCCGTAGAGCGACGCACCTTTAGCGGCTTTAGCCGCTGCGGGAAGAAGTATCGAAACAACATTGAACCACGGATCACCCCGGATCTTCACGGATTACTCAGTCGCCTTATCCGTGTTCATCCATGTAAATCCGTGGTTAAGTACGTAGTTGCGGTTTAGGCGAGCCTTTACCAGCTAACAGCACAGCTTGTTTCTTTCCCATCTTCTCCAGCGCCGCGCTGAACTCTCCGGTGATGATGGTCTGCTCGCGTCCCGGCCCCGTCGAGATCATGCCCACGCGTGCCCCGGTTTCCTTCTCGATGAATGCCAGGTACTCGCGCGCCTTCGTGGGCAGCTTGTCCACGGTGCCTGTGCCCTCGGTGGATTTCCGCCAGCCGGGCAGCGTCCGGTACACGCACTCGATCTTGTCGTACCCGCAGGATTGCGCCGGGATTTCGGACGTCTTCTTGCCGTTGATCTTGTAGGCCACACACACCGGGAGTTCGGCGTGCTCGTCCAGCACGTCCAGCTTGGTGACCACCAGCCAGGCGCAGCCGTTGATCATCACCGAGTAGCGCAGCAGCGGCAGGTCCAGCCAGCCGCAGCGCCGCGGACGTCCGGTTACGGCGCCATACTCGTTTCCTTTTTTCCGGATGGCGTCGCCCATGGTATCGCGCAGTTCGGTGGGAAACGGGCCTTCGCCGACGCGCGTACAGTACGCCTTGCTGACCCCAATCACCGTCCCGATGAACGTGGGCGGAACCCCGGTGCCGATCACCGCCCCGCCCGAGGTCGCGCTCGACGAGGTGACGAACGGATAGGTGCCGTGGTCGATGTCGAGCATGGTACCCTGGGCGCCTTCGAACATCACTGCCTCGCCGTGCGCGATGGCGCTGTTCAGCAGCGCGGCGGTGTCGCACACGAAGGGCGCGATTTGCCGCGAGGCGCGCGCGTACTCCCGATGCATCTCCTCCGGATCGAGCGGATCGGAGTTGAACAGCGCGTGCGCGATCATGTTTTTCTCGCGGCAGGCGTTCTCGATGTGCGTTTTCAGCAAGCCGGGGTCGAGCAGGTCGGCGACGCGCAGCCCGCGCCGGCCCATCTTGTCCTCGTAGGCGGGGCCGATCCCGCGCGACGTCGTGCCGATCTTCACTCGTCCGGGCGCGTTCTCCGCCGCCAGCTCGATCATGCGGTGGTAGGGAAGGATCACCTGGGCGCGGTTGCTGACGAACAGATTGCCGTCCACCCGGACCCCGGCGGCGCGCAGCGCCTCCACTTCCTTGAGCAGCGCGAAGGGGTCCAGCACCACGCCGTTGCCGATCACGGCGCGGCAACCGTCGCGCAGGATGCCGCAGGGCACGAGTTGCAGGATGAACCGCTTGCCCTGGATGGTGACCGTGTGCCCGGCGTTGTGCCCGCCGGCATAGCGCGCCACCACCGCGAAGCGCGACGAAAGCACGTCCACGATCTTGCCCTTGCCTTCGTCGCCCCACTGGGCGCCGACGACCACTGCTGTATTCGCCTGGTTCAACTTCTGCCTCGCGTGCGAACGGAATGCGCACACTAGCGGCTGCGCGCGTTTGCGGAGCTGAATTACAGGGATATCGCCAGCCGAAGGAGTGTACAGAGAATCTTACCCTCTGCCCTTCGGTACCGCAATGCGGGAACGCCTATCCCATCCGGGCGGGCGCATGGGTTCCGGCAAAATGCTGCGCGATGGCGCGCCGGTACTCTGGGATCGGGTAAATCTCCGGGACTTCCACCCCGATCTTCCGCAGGACGTTTTCCACCCATCCCGGATGCTGTTGGTCGAGATGATGCGCCAGAGACAGCGCGGAGCGATAGCCCTTGCCGCAGTACAGGCAGGAAATGGTCTCGCCGACTCTTGAGGACGCCATAAATCACCTTGTAGAACAGCTCAATTCTGACGCGAACTCGTCACCACGGGTCCTCGATCTGCCTGGAAACTTTGGCACGCTCGCCTTTTGCGGGATAAGTGCCAATTTGGGCTCCTGCTAAGCTTTCCTCATGCCGGAACTTCCCGAAGTGGAAACCATCGTCCGCGGCCTGCGCCAGAGCGTGATCGGCGACGTCATCGAAGACCTGTGGCTCAGCGGACGGACGCAACCCCTGAAGTCGCCGCCAGAGGAGATGGCGGCGGTCCTCGAAGGAGCGCGTATCGCCGGCGTGCGCAGGATGGGCAAACACATCGTTTTCGATCTGGTGATCGGGCGATCCGCTGATCGGGTGATCGAAAGGCCCAGACGCACAAAACAATCGAAAGCCAGTCTCCGATCGCCCGATGTTCCCATCACCCGATCACCGCATGCCGTTGGTGCTCATTTCATCATTCACCTCGGCATGACCGGCCGCCTGTTGGTTGGGCCGCCGGACGCTCCCGTCGCCAAGCATACTCACCTGATTGCGCGCCTGCAGTCGGGCAGGGAACTGCGTTTTGTTGATCCGCGCATGTTCGGCAAGCTGGCCGTGGCCCGCGAGCCCTTCGAAACCTCCGGCGCCGAACCGCTGGACATCGGCTTCGAGCTTTTTTCCGGCCTGTTCCGCCGTCGCAAGACGCCCATCAAGAGCGCTCTGCTCAACCAGAAGCTGTTGCGCGGCGTCGGCAACATTTATGCCGACGAGTCCCTCGCCCGCGCCGGCCTGCGACCCCGAAGGCGCGCGGCATCCTTGACCCGTGCCGAGTTGCGCCGGCTCTATGAATCCCTGCAGCAAGTATTGAACGAGGCGATTGCCGCCGGCGGCTCGTCGGTTTCCAATTACGTGGACTCCGACGGCGAGCCTGGGTTCTTCCAGTTTCAGCACCGCGTGTACGGCCGCGAAGGCGAACCCTGCCTCACCTGCGGCGCGCCTATCAAGCGCGTGGTGATCGCCGGCCGCAGCAGCCATTACTGTCCAAACTGCCAGAAGTAGCTCTTAGCTCGATTCCAGCCGCGTGCAAACTGCGGCGCGAAGCCAGCTCGCAAAATTGCCAGATTACGAGATTACGAAATTACAAAATCCATTCTTCATTCTGAACTTCTTCATTCTTAATTTCTGTGAGCGCAAACGAGTTAATAGCTAAAACCCAAGAGCTAAAAGCTAAGAGCTTGTTCTACAATGGCCACCCATGTCAGCCTTTGCGATTGGAGTGGACCTGGGCGGTACCAACCTGCGGATCGCCGCTGTCGACGAGCAGGGCACTCTGCTGGAAAAAGTCACCACCGGAACGCAGGTCGCGCGCGGGCGCGACTACGTGATCTCTGAAATGTGCGACGCCATCCGCCAACTGTCGGCGAAATTCAGCCGCGACAGTCGCATGATCGGAGCCGGCATCGGCGTCCCCGGCATCATCGACAGTCGTACCGGAATGCTGCGCGAATCGCCCAACCTTCCGGGCTGGCATAACTACCCCGTCCGCCACGAGATCGAGCGCCTCCTGGGAGCGCCCGTGATCCTGGAGAACGACGCCAACGCGGCCGCGTTGGGCGAAGCCTGGTTGGGCGCGGCGCGCGGCGCGGAATCCATGTGCATGATCACCCTCGGCACCGGTGTCGGCGGCGGAATCGTGCTCGATGGCCGTATCTGGCGAGGTATGACCGGCATGGCGGGCGAGGTTGGCCACGTCACCGTCGATCCCGTCGGCCCGCGCTGCAAATGCGGCAATACCGGATGCGTCGAGCAGTTCGCTTCCGCCACTGCCGTGGTGCGCATGGCGCGCGAAGCCATCACCCTCGGCCGGGCGCCCGAGTTGGCCCGCATGGCCGGCGCGGGCGATGTCGAGTTCAATGCCAAAGTCGTCTACAACCTCGCCCTCCAGGGCGACCAGCCCGCGCGCGACATTTTTAACCGCGTCGGCTGGGCCCTGGGCGTTCTGCTCGCCGATCTGATCAACGTCCTGAATCTGCAGATGTACGTCATCGGCGGCGGCGTAGCGGCGGCCTGGAGCGTCTTCTGCCCGCCCATGTTCGACGAAGTCCGCCGGCGCTCGATGGTCTATGCCGCCACCGCTCCGCAGGAGCGAGTGACGCCGCCCAGCGGCGCCTCCGCCGAAGTCAGCACGGCGCCGATGGGCCAACCGACCATCATCACTCATGCGCTGCTGGCTAGCGACGCCGGGCTGTACGGTGCAGCTCGCCTGCCCATGATCGTCAGCCAGGAGGCCGAACATCAGCGCGCCTGACTACCGACTCCTGACTACGGCAACCGCATGGTGCCCCACGTCTGCCTGCCTTTAGCCGATGTGGGACTGTTCGCCTACCGTGTGGCGACGCTCACTTTGTCCAGCACTTTTTTCAGCGCCGCAATGCACTTGCGGTTCTGCTCCTGCGTTCCCACGGTGATGCGGATGGCCTGGCGCGCGCCCCAGGGGCCGATCAGCGGGCGAATGATGACGCCTTCGTCCTGCAAGCGCTTTCCCAGCGCGGCGCTGTCCTCGCCCACCTCGACGTAGAGGAAATTCGCCCAGGTGGGCGCCACCCGCAATCCCAGTTCATCGATCTTGCGCGAGAGATAGTCGATTCCTGCGGCGTTGTTTTCCAGCGTTTTGCGGATGTGCTCTTGATCGTCCATGGCGGCCAGCGCGCCTGCCTCGCCTATCCCGGTCACCGAGAACACGGTCTTCAACCGCGCAAAGTAGGCCATCGGCTCCGCCGGGGCGATGCCGTATCCAATGCGTGCGCCCGCCAGCCCGTGCGCCTTGGAAAACGTGCGCAGCACCACGACGTTGCGGCCTTCGCGGACATATTGCAGCGAGTGCGAGTACTCGACACCGCGCTGGCGCGCGAAAAACTCGGCGAAGTCGCTGTACGCTTCATCCAGCACCACGCACACTCGCTCCGGAACCTGGTCCATGAAGCGATCGAGTTCCGCTGGGCTCAGCAGCGTGCCCGTGGGGTTGTTCGGATTGGCGATGAACACGATGCGCGTGTCGGCATCAATGGCTCCCAGAATCGCGTCCAGGTCGAAGCTGTCGCCGTGCATGGCAACCGTAATCAGCCGCCCGCCCGGCGCCTTGGTTACGATGGGATAAACGATGAATGAGCGCTCGCTGGTGATGGCGTTCAAACCGGGTTGCAGCAGGGTGCGACCGATAATGGTCAAAAACGAAGTGGAGCCCGCGGTCACCAGAATGTTTTCCGTGGCCATGCCGTGTGCCGCGGAAAGACGCTGCCGGAGCTCGCTGACTTCGTTGTCGGGATAGAGATTGGCTTCCGCGGTGGCGCGCCGCATGGCTTCCATGGCCAGCGGCGACGGCCCGAAGGGGTTCTCGTTCGACGCCATCTTGATGCAGCGCACGCCGCTTTCCCTCTCCGCCTGTTTGATGGGTTTCCCGGGGACATAGCCGCCCAGGGCTCGAACATGCTGCGGAACCAGGTTCTCAAATTTGCTCATGTCCCTCCGGAGCTTTGAAGGGGCGCGGCTTCAGCCGCGCCGAACCCAGCCCCTCATTTGTGTCATTCCGAGCGGGCTTCAGCCCGCGAGGAACCTGCTTTCTTCACTGCCGCCTTCAACCGCGCCACCTCCGCCGGCGCCAAGGGCCGGTATTTCCCGGTCTCCACATCCAGTTCCAGAGGCCCGTAGCGCACGCGCTTGATCTTCTCCACGTGATGCCCGACTTGTTCGAACATGCGCCGGATTTGCCGGTTGCGGCCTTCAATCAGCGTAACCTCGTACCACGGGTTCGCCGCTTCTCTCAGCAACCGAATCTTCGCCGGCGCAGTCTTGACGGCTTTCCCGCGTCGCGCCGGACGTTTCTCGCCATCTCTACTGCCTCCGCCTGAAGGTGGGTGGCCCACCCTTGTCGCGCCTGCCTTTGGTGCGACAGGGTGGGGATAGCGAGGACCCGGTGGCAGCACCACCCCCCTCCGCAGCTTCTCGATCTCTTCTTCCGACGGGACGCCGCTCACTTTTACCCAGTACACCTTCGGCACTTTGGTCGAAGCGTGCATCAACCGCTCGACCAGCGCGCCGTCGTTGGTCATCAGCAGCAGGCCCTCGCTGAGGTAGTCGAGGCGCCCGACCGGATAAACGCGCGCGCCCACTCCGCGTACTAGATCCATTACCGTGGGACGGCGTTCCGGGTCGGCGACCGTGGTCACGTAACCCTTGGGCTTGTTGAGCATGAGATAGACGTGGCGCTCCGGGCCGCGCAGCAGCTTGCCGTCAACCCGTATATGGTCGCGCTCGGGATCGGCCTTGCTGCCCAACTCGGAAACGATTTGGCCGTTCACCGACACCCGTCCCTGGGTGATCATTTCCTCGGCGTGGCGGCGCGAGGCGATCCCGGCGGCGGCAATGATCTTCTGCAGGCGTTCAGCAGCCATGCTGATACTTAGATGAATTTTCCCGGCGTGCGTCGTTTTTCCGGCGCATTTCCTGCGCACATTAACAAATGCGTCAATGGGAAGCGGCGGATGCATTCGCCATCAGCCTGGCTTTCACCTTCGCCAGCAGCGGAGGAGGAAGCTCCGTGTAGCCCTCCAGATGCGCCAGGGTCTGACCTTCGCCCAGCATCCACTGCACCAGTTCCGTCGTCGCCGCTCCGCGGGCAGCGGTTGACGGATGCGCCGGCAGGTAGAGCCACGTGAGGCTCGTCAGGGGGTAGGAATTCTCGCCCGGCGCGTTGGTCAGCGAGACCGAGAAGTTGTCCGGAACCGATTTCAGCAATGCGGTGCAGGCTGCCAGCAGCGAATCTCGCGACGCTTTCACGTAATGCCCGGACGCATTCTGCACCGCCCCGTAGTCGATCCTTGCCTTGATGGCGTAACTGAGCTCGACATAGCCGATGCTGCCGGTTTCGCTCTTGACTTTGTCGGCCATGTCGCTGCTGCGCTCGGCGGCAACGCCCACCGGCCACTTGGGAGAGGCGCTGCGCCCGACCGAGGTGCGAAACGCCGGACTCACCTTCGACAGGTAATCGGAAAAAATGAAGTTCGATCCTTTTCCTGCCGGGCGGTACACCACCTTGATCGCCACATTCGGCAGATTCAGCGTCGGATTCACCCGCGCCAGTGCCGCATCGTTCCACTTGCTGATTTTTCCCAGGTAGATCTCGGCCAGCGCCTCGCCGGAAAACCGCACCTCGCCGGACACCCCCGGCAGATTGTAGATGGGGACAATCGCCACCAGCACCGTGGGCACTAGCGTGAGTCGCAGATCGCTCAGTTCCTTCGTGCTCAACTGCACCTCGCCGGCCCCGAACTCGCCGCTCCCCTTGGAGACTAGGCGGATACTTTCACTGGTGCCCAGCGGCAGATAGCGGAATTGCACACGTGGGTTGCGCCGATTAAATTCCTCCGCCCACTTCTTGTACAGCGGGTCCGGAACGGTGGAACCGCTGCCCACCACGACGATGCTGTCCTGGGCCGCAACCGGCGAGCACACGCCCAGGGCGGCCATCGCGACGACAACGTAGAGTCGAATCCATGAGGACAATACGAGCCGCATGGCGTCAATCATAACGGCGTTTTCGCCAGAACCCTTCATTACCGAGTTGGTACCAGGGAAAGACGATAGCGGCTTCACAACTCGTGACCATGATGCGCGCCCCGCACCGACGCCCGTAGGACGGCACATGTAACTTTATACGCGTCCCCCAGGGACGCTTCAAGAAAGCCCAGCGATTCATCGCTGGGTGCGCGGATCGTAAATCTCGCCAGTCCGGCAGGACGGTTGAAAAACCAATCGCGAATTTCTCCTCATTCCAAAATCCGAGCCGCGCAGTGGCGCCAGAACCCAGCCCGGCACGCCAGTGCCGGGAAAGCTGCTATCAGCACAGACGAGTCCCTCCCGTCGACGACTCCGGCCAGATTTTTCCCATCTTGAGCTGTCATCCCGAGCGGAGCGAGGCGCAGCCGAGCGTAGTCGAGGGACCTTGCGTTGGTTCGGTGTAAACACAAAAGCACGCGATGTCAGGGTTTGACTTCAGGTACGGAATGATCGGCCTGTGTTTCCGATGTCCCGGTTTGCGATTCTTCCTGAGCGGCGGAATCGACCGGCTGGCGCGGATCAGAGACTGGCGCATCCTCCGCAGTGGCGGAAGAAACACCAGGTCCCTCAACTCGCCCGGCAAAAGGCGCGCCGGACTCACTCGGGATGACATCGGTTGGAGCAGAGGGTATCGCGACGGGCTGGAACAGGTCCTCCTGGCTTTCCGTGGCGAGCTTCTCGAATTCTTCCAGGCTCGGCAGTTCGGCGACATCCTTCAGCCCGAAGCGCAGCAGGAATTCCTTGCTGGTCTTATAGAGAATCGGACGTCCGATCACCTGCTTGCGTCCGGCGGTCGTGATCAGCTTGCGGTCCAGCAGCGTGGCCAGCACGCCGCTGGTATCGACGCCGCGAATCTCGGAAATTTCCGGCGCCGTGACCGGCTGCTTGTAAGCGATCACGGCGAGAGTCTCGAGCGCGGGCAAAGAGAGCCGCACCGGCGGCTTCAGGTTCTTGGCGAAATGCCGCACCACATCGTGATGCTCCGGCTTGGTGCCCATGCGGTAGCCGCCGGCAACCTGGCGGATTTCCATGCCGCGATCAGAATTGGCGTAGTCGGCGGTGAGTTCGTCAAGCGCGCCGCGCACGCGCTTCCTGACCTCGGAGTCAAGCGCCGAGCCTTCCAGGCTGGCATCGCCGAGCGAGTGTTCCGCGACGACCGCATCCTTGAGCACGAGCGCGATCTGGTCGAGTGTGACCGGATCTTCGGCGGCGTAGATGACGGCTTCGATCTGTGCTTTCAGGGCCATTACGAGAATTGTCGAATTGGAGAATTTACGAATTGACCAATTTGAAAAACGGTTCAAACACCGAAGGCGCTCCCCAATTCGTCAATTCTAAAATTCGTAAATTCGTAAATTATTTCCAGTCGTCGCGCATGGCGGCTGCTCCGCCTTCCCCAAACACCGTGTCGAACATTGTATTTTTCTTCACGATGATATCGGAGAAAACCTTGTCCTGGCGCAGCAGGATCGCCTGCAGCCGCACCATTTCCAGCAGCGCGAGAAAGGCGCAGACCAGCGCCGGGCGCGACTTCAGCCCACTGAGCACCTGCTTCAGCCGCACTGGACGGTCTTCCAGCGACAGCCGCCGCCGGAAATAGTCCATCATCTGCGAGACCGTCACGCGCTCTTCGTCCACGTCCATTACCGGCCGCGTGCGCGCCCGCTCCACGATCTGCTGAAACACGCGCACCAGGTCCACCACGTCGGCTGCCAGTTCGCGCTCGCCTTCGGCATCTTCCTTGAAGTCCTTGAGCGCCGGGTTCGACCACACCGCGTCTTCGATCTGCGACTTTTGCAGCAGCATCTGCGCCGCGGTCTTGAAGCGCTCGTGCTCCAGCAGCCGGTTGACCAGTTCCATGCGCGGATCTTCCTGCTGATCGTCGGCGAGCGAGGGATCGCGCGGCAACAGCATGCGCGACTTGATCTGGATGAGCACCGAGGCCATGTAAATGAATTCCGCGGCCACGTTCACGTCGAGCTGCTTGATGCGCTCCACGTACGCCAGGTACTGTGCCGTGATCTGGGCAATCGGAATGTCGTAGATGTCGATGTCCTGCTTGCGGATGAGGTCGAGCAGCAGGTCGAGCGGGCCGTTATAGACCTCGGCCACGGAAACCGCGAATGGGAACTCGGTGTCCTTCTGCGTCTTTACGGGCTCGGGCGCGTCCGGCATTCTCTCTTCTTAACCACAAAGGGCACAGAGGAAAACAGGGAAGAGAGAGCAATCGGACCATGCCGCCTTCTGCTTCTCTCTGTGACCTCTGTGGTTAATCCTTCCTACTCCGCCCCGACGGTGTTCGGCAGCGGCTCGTAGTTCCGTGTCAGCCCCATCGCTTGGCGCACTTCGCTCATGGTGGCGTCGCAGATTTTGCGTGCCTTGGCGCCGCCGGCTTCGATCACGTCCCACGCCAGCTTGGGATTTTCTTCGTATTTGCGCCGCCGCTCCTGCATGGGGTTGAGCACGCTGACCAGCGCGTTGGCCGCCCACGACTTGCACTCGATGCAGCCGATGCCGGCGGTGCGGCAGCCGGCGTCAACCTTGGCCAGCGTGGCCGGGTCGCTGAAGATTTTGTGCAGGTCGCCGACCGGGCAAACGTCGGGATTGCCGCGATCGGTGCGACGCACCCGCGCCGGATCGGTGACCATGGTGCGCAGCTTTTCCCTTATCACCGGCTCCGGGTCGGTGAGCATCAGGGTGTTGCCGTAAGACTTCGACATCTTGCGGCCGTCGGTGCCGGGCAGTTTGGGCGTCGGCGTCAGCAGCGGTTGCGGCTCCGGAAACACGTAATGGCGCTTGCCGGCGTAGAACATGTTGAAGCGGCGGGCGATCTCGCGAGTGAGTTCGACGTGCGGCACCTGGTCTTCGCCGACAGGAACGTAATCGGCCTTGTAGATGAGGATGTCGGCCGACTGCAACACCGGGTAGCCGAGAAAGCCGTAGGTGCCGAGGTCTTTTTCCTTAATGTTCTCGCGCTGCTCTTTGTAGGTGGGCACGCGTTCCAGCCAGCCCAGCGGCGTGATCATGGAGAGGAGCAGGTGCAATTCGGCGTGTTGCGGCAGGTGCGACTGGATGAACATGGTGCAGCGTTCGGGATCCAGTCCCGCGGCCAGCCAGTCGAGCAGCACCTCCATGGAATTCTGCTTGATGCTGGAGGTGTCGGCGTAGTCGGTGGTGAGAGCGTGCCAGTCGGCGACGAAGAAGAAGCACTCGTAGCTGTCCTGGAGTTTGACCCAGTTGTCGAGGGCGCCCACGAAGTTGCCCAGGTGCAGCTTGCCGGTGGAGCGCATGCCGCTCAAGACGCGCGGTTTTTTGGGATCGCGGTTAGGCATCAAATTCCCGACAAAAGATACTGGAAGAACTTTATGAACGGGTATTGGAAGATGGCGATAAGTCTTCCGCCGACAAAGAACAACAGCAGGATGCCGACGTAGCCAATCATGTCGTAGACGCGCTTGCCCGACTCCGGCAGCAGGTGGCGGACGACGTGGCTGCCGTCCAAGGGAGGAATCGGGATCAGGTTAAACGCCGCCAGCAGGATGTTGACGCTGATGAAAGCCCCGCAGAGCAGCGCAATCGGCTCAGCAATGGAATTCGGGCCGGCATTGCCTGCCAGCCGCGCGGTTACGAAGAGCACGAACACCGCGATCAGTCCCAAAAGAATGTTGCTCACCGGGCCGGCGAGGGAAGTGAAGATGTCGTCGCGAATAGGATGGCGCAGGTTGTGCGGGTCCACGGGAGTGGGCTTGGCCCAGCCGATAAAGCCGATTCCGGAAAGCATGCCGAGCAGCGGCACGATCACGGTGCCGATGGGGTCAACATGCTTGATGGGGTTGAGCGAAATCCGGCCCAGCATGCGGGCGGTGGGATCGCCGCATTGGTTGGCCGTCCAGGCGTGCGCCGATTCGTGCACGCAGATGGCGAACACAAAGGCGATGATCTGATACAGGATCTCTACGTGCGACCGATTCATGCGGCTACTGGTTCGATGGTATCACGCGGCCCCGGTTGCGGAGTTGTGCCGTGTGAGCATACGATTTCGGCATCATCTTTTCTCCGGTTGGCTGCCGCCGGTCTCGCCTGCGGATGTGGGGAAGTTTCATGAACGTGCTTCTGCTCTCCATGCCGGATTCTTTCGAGCACATGCCTCCGGTCGCCATTCGCATGCCCAATGGCGCTCTGACCTCGCTGGCCGGCAACGTGGACGATCACCACCGGGTCGCGGTGGCGGACCTGATCCTCACACATCGCCGGGTGCGGGAGACGATTCACCGGTTGTTTCACGAGCTAGATCCCGACGTGCTCGGGCTCTCGGTGATGACTTTTCAGCGTCGGACGGCCGGCCGCATCATCGACCTGGCGCATGCGCTGAAGCCCACTGTGAAAATCGTTGTCGGCGGGTATGACCCCAGCCTTGCCCCCGAAGCCTACGAGAGGATGGCGGTGGATTACATCGTGCGCGGAGAAGGCGAGGTCACGTTCCGCGAACTTTTGCGCGCCCTGGAGAGCGGCGGCGGCGGAGGCTGCGAGAATATTTGTGGACTTTCGTATCGCGCAGGCGAGGGCTGGCGGCATAATCCTGCTCGGCCGGTGCATCGGCTGGAAGACGGCGAAATACGGCTGCCCAAGCGTTCTGCGCGCGTCCTCCAGGGCTACACCCTGCTGGGCCGCCAGGTCGACGTGGTGGAAACTTCGCGCGGCTGCACCTACGACTGCAGTTTCTGCTCGATCATCGAAATGCGGGGGCGCAACTTTCACACGTACACGTTCGAGCGCGTGCTCCAGGACATTCGCGACGCCCGCGACCACGGCGCTCGGACCATCTTTCTGGTGGACGACAACATTACCCTCAACGTGCGCCGCTTCGAAGACTTGTGCCACGCCATCATCGAGGCAGGACTGAATAAGCTGGACTACTTTGTCCAGGCCATGACCTCGTCCATCGCGGGCCACGGGGAAACCCTGGCGCCGCTGATGCGGCGCGCGGGGTTCCGCTATGTTTTCCTGGGAATCGAAAACATTCTGGAAGGCGACCTGGAATTCTTGCGGGCCGCGGCCAAGAACACGGCACGGGACAACGGCAGCAACCGCGGGAATGCCACGTTGCAAGCCATCGAGTGGCTGCATCGCAACCAGATGTATGTGGTCGGAGGGCTGATTATCGGCAACCCCGACGATACTCGCGAGTCCATCGAGGCCAACCTCGCGTTCGCCCGCCGCTACGTGGATTGGCCCTACATCCAGCACCCCACGCCTTATCCGCGAACGCCCATGACCCAGGATTTCCGCGAGCGTGGGCTGATTACGAATGAGCGTCTGGAGGAGTATGACGGTACTACCGCGGTGGTGCGCAGCGAGCACCTGCCGGCGGAAGAAATCGAGTACCTGCGCTGGAAGGCGGAGCGCTGGATGAAGGTGCGTCACATGCCGGCGGCTTTTTTTCACGACCCGTGGTTCGTGGTGCGTCACGCGCCGGCGATGCTGGCCCATACTTTTCGCGGGTGCACGCTGGCGTCGGTGTTGGGGCTTGAAGACACTCGCAGGGTCTTTGAACGCTACCGGGAGATACGGCGGCAGGAGCGGGTGTATGTGTGAGCCACTAGAAATGCACTTTGAAACTGACGTCGGCGCGGCGGCTGGGGAGCAGGTAATACTGGGCATCGCCGAGTTCGCTCTCCGCTACGGGGTCGCGACGGTCGCCGAGATTGCGGGCGTCCACCCGAAACTCCCAGCGCGGTGTGCGATATCCGGCGCCGATACCCACGGTGGCCAATCCTCCCGCCAGCGCGCTATTGCGCTTGTTGAGAAAGCGGCTTCCCGTGTAACTGACTTCCACACTGCCCAGCAGCCCGCGCACCGGGGTATAGGCGATTCCGAACGCCGCCAGATTCCTCGCCGACATCTCGATCCGCTTGCCGGCCAACTGAGTGGGCACGCCATCAAAGTCCTGCACAAAGTCGGTGAAGGTTGCGTCGTGGAAGCTGTAGGTCGCGCGCGCGATTAGGTTGTTTCGCAAGAAGAGCGACAGGCCGGATTCGAAGCCCTGGAAGCGTTCCTTGCCGGCGTTGATCAGAGCCGGTACGCCGCCCACGCTGGCAGCGGTGACCAGGTTCTCGAAGTTCATAAAGAAGCCGGAGGCCTCCAGTTCCATCTTCCGGTCCAAGAACCGGCCCTTGATGCCGCCTTCGATGCTGCGTGAAGTTTCCGGCTTCAGGATCAAGTCTCCGCCGCCGCTTTCACCGATGCCGAAGTCGATGGCCGCCGGCTTAAACGTGTCGCGGTAGTTGGCATAGAGGCTGACCGAGTCCTGGTTGTGTTGCCAGGGCGTGACCATCGCCCCTACGGTGGCCCCGGGGCGCACGTCGGTGCGAGCCTGCTGGTCGCTGGTGCCCGCGCCTCCGTCAATCACTTGCTGATGCTCGTGGGTCACATTGAGCCGGAGGCCGCCCGAGAAGCGCACCCGCTCGTGTGGACTCCACTCCAGGGAACTGTAAGCGCCGAAAAAATCGCGGTAGTCGTTGATATGGAAATCCAGGTCCGTGGGAGCCAGAACGAGAGGCGCAGTCGCGCTGCTGAGCGGAGTCGTATAGTCAAAGTCGGCGCCACGCGCGGTTCCAGTTCCGTGCAGGTAGTCGCCACCGACCAGCAGCCGGACGGACCGCGGCAGCTTCCACGACAAATGTGAATCCAGGTAAACGTCGGTCAAGTGGATCTTCTCGCGGAATCCGTGCGCGTTGTTCGGAGCATCCTCGATGGCGACGAGGAATCCGCGGAAGATGTCCTGACGACTGTGTGACACCGACACCGTCGTGGACCACTGGCCCCCTGCCCAGGCAGGATGGTCAAAGCCTCCCATCAACGTTCCGCGATGATCATTGAGCAACGCACCCGACATGTTCTGGTTCGAATCCACCGGAACCAGCGGCGACAAGCCTGCACCCTCCCGAGGACGCGGGCTGGCCGGATTCTGGTCAAGCCAGTTCAGGTCGGCGTTGAACCAGAGGCGATTTCCATCGGCGGGCTTACGCGAGATACGCCACAGACCGTGACTTCGGCGATAAGAAGTACGATCGTCACTGAATCCCAGGCGCTCCGCTTCCACGGTCAGGCGGGATGTCCAGTCGCCGCTCAAAGGGATGGGAGTGGAAAAGGCAGCGCCTCCGCTCGCATAGCTGCCACCATGAAGCTCCAGGGTCCGCTCCTTGGAGGTTGTGTCCTTGTGCACGACCTGGATGACGCCCACAAACGACGTCGCGCCGTAGGTGACCGGCGCCGGACCGCGAAGAACTTCGATCCGCTCGAGGTCGCTCAGACTGAGAGATGTCAAGGCAGGATTGAAGGTCCCACCCCAGGGAACTCCATCGACCACCAGCAGAAACGCGTCAAACTCCTTCAGCCCCCAAAAGTCCGGCACCGAACTGGCCGGCCCAGCGTCTCCTCCGGTAGCGATTTCTACGCCGGTAGCCAAGGCCAGTGCGCTGCGCAAGTCGGTGACGCCGCGGGCGCTCAACTCATCGCCGGTGAACACCTCGATCGCGGCGGGAACTTCGCCGGGATCCTCAGGCAGCCGGGTTGCGGTCACTTCCACGCGTACCTGAACCGGCGGCAACTTTTGCTGCGGAGTGGCGGTGGGGCCCGTGGTGGTTTGTGCGGCGGCGTGCGAACCGAGCACGCAGAGAACTACCAACCGGCGAAATTTCATGGCAACAGCCTAGCAGCAGGGTATCTGCTACTACCAGAGTAGTAGGGAAGGACGGCGGCCGGTGGCAACGCAACGTTTGGTGTAATCTACTCGACCGCTCATGGCGCGTTGGTTCGAGAACCCCCTTTTCAAACGACACCAGCTTGCAGCTTGTGGCGTTGCCGCCGGGCAGCAAGGGCGAAAGGCGGGCGAGGGCGCCCGCCCTCGCATTACGGATACGCGGCCCGAGCCGATTGGGCTACGGAGAAGGAGTAAACGTTGCCGTCGTCACTGCCGCCGACGATGGCGTTTCCCTTGGCGGAGATGACGCAGGGCCAAGCCATGTTGTCGGTCTTATAGCTCCACAGTAGGGAGCCTCCGTAGGCGTCGAACAAATAGAAGTAGCCAGGAGAGGGCTTGGTGGGCGTGGCGTCCTGGTAACCATCGGCGACCGTGACATAGTCCCCCGAAGCGTCCATGGAAGTGCCATTGGGATCGCGGATGGTATTTCCCGACCACATCACGGTTCCGTTTCCGCCGACGTTTTTGAAAACGGAGACGCCGCCGAGGTACTGCGTCGTCGGGGTGGTCAGGGCGCCGACCGCGGACAGGAAGGCGCCATCATCGCGGAGGGCGACGTTGCGACAATTCTTGCAATTCGGCAAGGGCGCACTCCATAGCAATTGCAACGGCTTCGCAGCCTGCGGCGAACTCTGGTCGGTGGAGAACACGTAGACGTAGCCGGTCCCCGGCAGGGTGGAATCGCGCTCATCAAGCTCTGGTGGCGGGGCATCGCCACTGTAGGCAGTACCGGCGGCGGCGAAGAACGAGCCATTCGCGGCCATGGCCACCGAGTAAATGGAGGCATTGGGCATGGTCGTGGCGATGGGTTTGCCCATAAATCCAAAGCTATTGGCGATGAGCATAACAACGTGTTTGGCGGTGCAGGCGGCAATCCACGATCCGTCGGCGGAAATCGTGGCGGCCACATAGTAGTCGCCTGGGGTTGGGGGCGGCAGGATCTGCGGTGGTCCCCAACTCGATGGACTTTTCTGCATGTACAGGTAGAGCGATTCGTTGGCCACTACCAGGTAAACGCCATTCTCCGAGAGCGCAACCATGTTGGTGCGCCCGGGCAAGCTGGTGGCCATCAGGGTGCGTGTTTTAGAAGCCACGTCATAGGCAGCGACAAACCCCTGGGGCGAGGTTGGACCCGAGTACCATCCCCCGCTGGCAACGGTGGAACCGTCGCGGGAGGCGCCCACCCAATAGACGCCCTGCCAGCCGTTGAACAGGTCGCCCTTCAAGGCATTACCCTGTCCGTCCCAGATGTAGGTACCGAACTGGGCGCTTTCCGAACAGGGCGGAGGATTTGGTATTGGAGCATACAGGTGGCAAAAGGTGCCCGCGACCACGACATTGCCGTCGCCGGATATCGCCACCGAGTTGATGAATTCGGGCGGATTGGGCGCATTGGGCTGCTTGGACCAAAGGGGTAGGACGCTGGATGGGGTTGGGGATGGAATTGCCGCCATGATTTTCCTCCTTGTCGCGGTGGGAAGGTGGCGTATCTTATGCCTCTAATGCTGACAAAGCAATGATCTCCTACCGCGATCAGGGAAGTGAGCGATGAGGCTCTCTATCGGCGCCCGGCTCGGCCCCTACGAAATTACCGGCGTGCTGGGCAGCGGCGGCATGGGAGAAGTGTACCGGGCGCGCGATTCTCGCCTCGGTCGCGAGGTCGCCCTCAAGATTCTCCCCGAACAGCTTGCCGAAGACGCCAGCGCATTTTCCCGCTTCGAACTGGAAGCTCGGGCCGTCGCGGCACTCTCGCATCCCAACATTCTTGCCATCCATGAGTTCGGTCACGCCGACTCCACCGCCTACGCAGTGATGGAATTGCTCGAAGGCTCGACGCTGCGCGAGCGCTTGCGTGACGGCGCGTTGCCGACGCGCAAAGCGATCGACTATGCGGCGCAGATCGCGGGAGCGCTGGCGGCAGCTCACGCCAAGGGGATCATTCACCGCGACTTGAAACCCGACAACATTTTCATCACCACGGACGGGCGGGTGAAGCTGCTGGATTTCGGGCTGGCGGCGCAGCGTGACACCGGCCTCTTCGCCGCCGACAGTGCCGCCTCCCGCACCATGGGCCACAAGACCAGCGTGGGGACGCTCTTGGGCACGGTCGGCTACATGTCACCGGAGCAGGTGCGCGGCGAAACCGCCGACCACCGCTCCGACATTTTCTCTTTCGGCTGCGTGCTGATCGAGATGCTGACCGGAAAGCGCGCCTTCGAGCGCCCCACCCCGGCCGAAATCATGACCGCGATCTTGCGCGAGGATGCAGCGGAAATCACCGGCGCCCTAGTCAACGCCGCGCCGGGGATTGAACACATCGTGCAACACTGCCTGGAAAAGAATCCCGAGGAGCGCTTCCAATCGGCGCGCGACTTGGCCTTCGATCTCCAGGCGGCACTCACCGGCTCGATAGGCTCGGGCTCTACGGCCGGAGCAGCGGTTCGCCGCCGTGGGGTCACCAAACCCGCCCGGCGCGCGTGGATGCTGTGGGCGGCCGGGCTGCTGGTCGCGGCTGCGGCGGTCATTGGGACGCGCATGTACTGGCCCAGCGCGGCCCCCGCTCCGCCAACGGTTTTCTCTGAAATCGTTCCGCCCGAAGGCATCCAGTTCGGCGCGCTCGCGGTTGCGCCCGACGGCCATCGTCTCGCCTTCGTGGGATGGAAAAATGGCCGCGGTCAGTTGTGGGTGCGGTCGCTCGATTCACTTGACTCGCGACCCCTGGCGGGCACGGCCGGCGCCGCGTTCCCCTTCTGGTCGCCCGACGGCGCCCAGATCGGTTTCTTTGCCGACGGCAGGCTAAAAACCATTCCTGCTTCCGGAGGTCCGGTGCAGGCGCTGGCCGATGCGCCCAATGCTCGCGGCGGCAGTTGGAGCGAGGAGGGCGCGATCCTGTTTGCGCCGGGCTACAGTTTGCCGCTGTATCGCGTGACCGCGACCGGCGGCGCCGCCGAGCCGGTCACCCAACTCGACCCAACCCATGGAGAGATCTCCCATCGCTGGCCTTGCTTCCTCCCCGGCGGTAAGAAGTTTCTCTACTTCGCTTACAGTTCGTCGCCGGACAACACCGGGATTTTCGCCGGCTCGCTCGACGGGAAGACGCATCGCCTGTTGGTCCGCAGCGGCTACGGCGGCGTGTACGCTGCTCCCGGCTATCTGATCTTCACCCGCCAGAAAGCTCTCCTCGCCCAGGCGTTTCGTGCCGACACGCTGAAGCTGGAGGGCAAGCCGATCACGCTCGCCGAAGCCATCGGCGTGAATGAACTCGAGTACGCTCATTTCAGCGTGCCCGTCTCCGGAGGCGTTCTCGCTTATCGCCGTGGCGGCTCGTTTCTGGGCAGCGAGCTGCGCTGGTTCGCGCGCGACGGCCGTCCGCAGGCAACCGTTGCCGCCACCGATCGCTACTGGAGCACGCGGCTTTCGCCCGACGGCCGATCCGTCGCCCTCGAGGTTCAGGATCCACACACCCGCGCCAACAACATCTGGCTTTACGACCTCGAGCCCGCCGCCCGCCGCCGCCTGACGTTCGGCGCCTACGACACGGTTTCCCCGCAATGGTCTCCCGACGGCGGCAAAATCGCTTACAGCGCGCGGCCAGGGGGCCAGCGCTATTGGCTGTACCAAAAGGCGGCCAGCGGCGGCAGCCAGGAAGAACTGCTGCTCAAGACCGAAAGCGACATCTTCGCCCAGGATTGGTCGCGCGACGGGCGCTTCCTCCTTTGCCTCATGCTCGATTCCGCCGGCAAGCGCGGAGGAAGGATTTGGCTGCTCCCCATGCAGGGCGAGCGCAAGTCTATCCCGCTGCCCCAGCCCACCGGCGACGTGGGATACCCGCGCTTCTCCCCCGACAGCCGCTGGATCGCCTATCGCTCCAACGAGTCCGGGCAAAACGAGATCTACGTGATTCCCGCGCACAGCGCCGAGGGCAAATGGCAGGTTTCGGTGGGCGGAGGCGATTGGCCGGTCTGGCGCGCCGACGGCAAAGAGCTCTACTACATCGGCCCCGACGACCGTCTGATGGCGGTGCCGGTTCACGGCGGAACCTCGTTCGCCATCGGCGCTCCACAACCGCTGTTTCAGACCAACGTCCTCAAGGGCCTGGGCAGCCGCTACGATGCTTCACACGACGGCAAACGCTTTCTCTTCCTGGTCACCAAGCAGGAAGATCCCGCGCCTTTGACCCTGGTGGTCAATTGGGCCTCGGCCATGAAAAAGTAGCTCGTTCCAGTCAACCCGTTGTCGATCGCACCGAGCAGGACAATCAGGGAAGCGAACCAGGCGGCTATTTCTGCGTGAGGATGAGCTGGTGGTCGCCGATTCGGGCGGTATCAATCCGCTCCGGCAGGGTGAAGACGCTGTCCATACCCACGTCCGGATACTTGGGCTGGAGATAGCGGTCAATGAAGAACTGCAGCGCCATGCGCGGCACGCTGACGCCGTCAATTTCGACGGAATCGATGTGCACGCGCGCCTGGCCGCCGCTGCCCGAGCCGTGCGCCACGGCATGCACGTCGTGAACGCCGCTGAACAGCGACAGCAGCGGGTTCGAGGATTGGGATTTCGCCGTGATGGCGTCGAAATCCACGCGCGCCACCGCCTCTACCACGCCGTTCTGTCCGCCGAAGCGCAGCGAGCGCACCCCGATCGGGAGTTGGACATGCCCCGAGCTGAGATAAGCATTGATCTCGCGCTCGCTGAGCACCGTCGGTGTCTGATCAGGTGGATTGCGCCGCGCATTCTCCTCGAGGTGACGGAACTTGGCTTCGGCGCTCGCGGCAGCGGCGTTGTACATGGCTTGCGTCGAGGAAGCGGCAGGCTGCTGCCGCGGGTTCGGCAACGTGAACAGAAGCAAGGCAAGGACGGCGATGGTCATGGCTTGATGGCGGCCGCTTGCGTCGTCGGCAAAACGACGGCCGTGACGCGCGGCTTTTCGACGGTGCCGGTAACGTCGTAGGCTTCCGATTTGCCGCGCATCAGCCTGATGTCGAGTTCCCGATCGAGAGAAGCGGTTCCGCTTACCACATAGATGCCGCCGGGCGTTTCCAGTGTGCTTGCGCCGAAGGTGAATTGTCCGTCGGCCAGGGTGAGCTCGCCGCGGAACTGGCGGAAGTGGAGCGGTGCGGACGTATCGGTCAACGCGATGTGGGCCAGGCTGCCGTCACGCCAGTCGAAGCTCACCGAGCCCATGGCCGAGGAGCGGAGCTGGCTGGCGTCCCAGCCGGAGGCCATGATGCGATAGGTCGCGTTGGCGCGGCCCGTGCCCCAGGCATCACGGGCGAGGGCCGCCATGGCGCCAACCGAAGCCAGTTGCAAGGCGCCGTGAAGCGAGTACGCGGGTTGCGCACCGCTGAAGTCGGCGCGCAGTTCGGCGGTAGTGGTTCCGCCGAGCACATCGGCGCGCAGATTGCGGACGGCGAGCACGCCCGCTTCAAGCCGCACGTCGCCACTGACGCGACGCGCAGCCAGGGTTTTCACCTCCACCCGCGCCGCCGACAGCCTGCCGACTGCCGTCACCTTGGCCAGCAGCGCAGGTTGCGACGAACCGGCGCCGATCAGGTTGTACCAGCGCCGCTTCTGCGCCCGCGGATTGAGCAGCAGGTTGAGCTCGTCGGTGGAAAGCTGGTCGGCGCGCAACTGGAAGGCGATCGGGCACGGACTGGTCGGACAACCCCGCGGCACTTGCAGCGAGCCGGTGAAGCTCAGGTGTGTGCCGGTGAAGCTGCCGACGAGGTTGTAGACGGCGGTCGCATCGGGCGAAAAATGAATGGCCGCGGATGCGACCTGCAGCGGCGCGGCTATGCCGGGAATAACGGCGGTGGAGGAGCGCAGCAGCGCGTTGCCGCTGACCGCGGGAGCAGCGAAGCCTGTCCAGTTGCCGGCGACGTGCAGATCGGCGGTGGCCAGTCCGGTGATTTTGGCTTGCGGCGCATGAATGCCGAAGGCGTGCGCGAGTTCGAGCAGGCGACTGACGCGCGCGTCGCCCTGGACATCGATGTTGTAGCCGTCGTGCGCAAACCAGGCTTGGACCCTGGCGGGCGCGGTGGCGCCGAGGTCGAGCGCAAACGGAGTGATGCGGAGCGCGGTTGTCGCCGGCATGGTTGTCGCGGTTTTGTCGCGAGGCGGCGGCGGAACGCCGAGCACGAAGGGAACCTTGCCCAGGTCAAGTGGCGCGTTCATCAGCCTGGAGTTCAAACGCAAGGCCGAAGTGGTTCCCGCGCCAGTCCAGGAGACAGTTCCGCCGGCCTTCTGGAGATCGAAGCTCGCGCTGACCGTGCCGCCGGCCTGCAAGTCTTCGGGCAGGTCTTTCTTCATCCGCTGTCCGAGCGCCATGAGGCCGGCGGCGGGCAGATCCTTGGCGGTGACGGCGAGCGAGTACGCTTGCGGCGGCAGAACGCCGCGCACGCTGCCACGGATTTCGACGGCTCCGGCGCCGACCCGCGCCAGGCAGGCAACGTCGGTGACCTGCTGCGTCGTGGTGCTGAAGGCGCCGCTGCATCGGGCGGCGAGGCGCAGCGCGCCGCGGGTGGCGATGTCGTAGCGGCGGAAATCGTCCACGGAAGAGTCGGCAGTGATGTTCAGATTGCCGGGCGTGCCGTGCAGCACGGCGGCAACGTTGACCGTGCCGCGCCAGCCGCGATCGCGGCCATAGATGAGCGTGGTGAACTGGCCAAGCTGGGCGCGGTCGAGGACCAGGCGCAGATCGAGCGGCGTGTCGGTGAGGGTGGAACCGCGCTGGATGGTTCCGGAAATTTTCACGCTGCCGGTGTCGCTGAGGTTGGCGTCGGTGCGCATGGGCCGCGCGGAGAGACGAAGCTGCCAGGCGTTTTCTGAGGGCAGCGAGAGCGCGAAATTGGCGTCGCTGAGCGCGTACACGGTTTTTTCCTGGCCGAGCTTCAGGTTGATGCGGCCGCCATTGGCTTCAATGTAAGGAAATCGAAGGCGCGATTCCGGGCGCAATTTGCTAGTGGGCGCGGTCGGAGTCTGCCGTGCGCGTTCCAGCAATGACTCGAGGTTCCAGTGGCCGTTGGGCGCGCGCACCAGATTGAGGCTGGGATAGGAAAGGCTCAAGCTGGCGATTTCCAGCCGTCCGCGCCACAGCGACGTCAGACGAAGCGACGCCTCGACCTCGCCGGCACGCAGCAGCGGTTCGGCGCTGAAGGCGGGATCGTCCTGCACCACCACGCGTTTTAGATCGAGTCCGGGCACGGGGAACAAGCGGAGACGCACCTCGCCAATGGTGACCGGTCGTCCGAGGGCGCGGCTGAGATCGCCGGCAAAGCCCGGGGCGAAACGGCTGACGTTCACCAGCGGGGGAAGAAACGTCGCCAGGACAAGCAGAAGCGCGACTGCGAGGACGGTTCGCCGGTTGATGTAACGCGACATCAGCGCACCAACTTCAGCATGCGGCGCCAGCGGGTGAGGTCGAAAAAGTGCCACGCCGCGTGCCCAATAAACTTGGCGCGCTCGAAGACACTCGTCTTCTTGTACTGGTCCGGCGGCGTGTCGAAGGACCAGTAAATGAACATGGGGCGGCCGATGATGTTCTCGCGCGGAATGAATCCCCAGAAACGGCTGTCGTAGCTGACGTCGCGATTGTCGCCCATGGCGAAGTAGCGGTCCGGCGGCACCACGAGTTCGCCATTCTCGATGTAGTTGTTCATTGTGAGGCGCCACTCGGGGGTGACCGAGTTGAAATCACCGGGCGCAATGGCGGGGAAATTGTCGCGGTAGGGGCTGTAGGTCCCGTTATGGATGACGTAGGGCTCGATCAGCTTCTCGCCGTTGCGGTAAACCTGGCCGTCTTTCAGGTGAATGCGGTCGCCGGGCTGGCCGATGATGCGCTTGACCACGTAAAGCCCGGGCTCGGCAGGGGAAAGAAACACCACGATGTCCTGACGGCTCACCCGGTGATAGGGGATCAGCGGCATCCAACTTGTCTTCGGACCCATGGTGTCGCGGTCCACGAAGACATGGTCGCCGATCAGCAGCGTGTTCTCCATCGAACTGGAGGGGATTTCGAAAGCCTGAAGACAGAAAGTGATGATGAACAGGCCGACGGCGAGCACCAGCGCCATGGACTGGGTGAACTCCGCTTTGGTCTCGCCTTTCTTCTCCGCCACCGGCGGCGCCTTGGCTTCGACGACGGCTTTTGCGCGTTTCGCCACTTTCCTCCAGACCAGAAGTTGTTCCGCTCTTTGCTCCGTATTTGGTTGCGGAACTGACTTTCACAAGCCATCTGGGCGGCTTCCCTCAGCGGCTAAAGCCGTCAAAATAGCGTACCTGAACGGCGCGGCTGAAGCCGCGTCCTTTCAAAGATCAGCGCACCACGCGGAAGGTGCGGTCCCAGCGCGTCTCCTGCATCAGGTGCGTGATCATGTAGGCCAAACGAGTGAGTCTACCATCCTCGTCGCGCGGCCCCGGGTAGGATTCGGGGTTGCGGAAGGACCAGTAGATGAGCAGCGGGCGCCCAATGATGTTCTGCCGCGGCACCAACCCCCAGTAGCGGCTGTCCAGGCTCTCATCGCGATTGTCCCCGAGCACGAAATAGCGGTCGGGCGGCACCACCAGTTCGTGGCCCTGCACCAGGGTACGCATCTGCAGCCACCAACGCGCCTCGACGTTGGCGGAGAGGGAATTCAAGTCCGGGAAATCGTCGCGGTAATGGTCGCGCACGGGCGAGCGAAAGATTACGTACTTCTCGCCGATGGGCTTACCGTTCACCCACAACTGTTTGTTGACCAAACGGATGTGATCGCCGGGCAAGCCGATGACGCGCTTCACGAAATGCTGCGCGGGATGCACCGGATAGCGAAAGACCACGATCTCGCCGCGACGGATGTCGGAGTAGGGAAGCAGTTTGCCCCAGGCGCCGCCGCGGGCGAAGTGGATCTTGTCCACCAGCAGGTAGTCGCCGATGAGCAGCGTGTTCTCCATCGATTCCGACGGAATCTGGAAGGCCTGTACGATGAAGGTGATGACGAAGACAGCGATGACCACGGTCCCGGCAAGCGACTGCACCGACGCCAGCCAACCGGCGCCGACGCGGCGCGCGCGACGTGGCGCGGCGGAAGGCTGAGCCGGCGGTCCAACCGGTCGCGCAGCGGGGAATTCGCCGGAGTCCACGCTGACTGGCGGAACTAGGGCTCCGCCTGTCGGCTCCGGCTGCGCGCCGATCTCGGATTGGGATTGTCCAGGCTGCGTAAGTACTCCAATGCTTTTCTGGCCGCGCCTTGCTCGGCCTGTTTCTTGGTGGGGCCTTCGGCCCGCGCCGCGTATTCCGGCTGACCATCATCGCCGTGAATGCGGACACGCGCTTCCACGGTGAACGTCTTCTGGTGTTCCGGGCCGCGTTCCTTCACCAGGACGTATTCCGGTTGCGTCCAGCCCAAGGCGTGCGCCGTTTCCTGCAAGGCCGACTTGAAGTCGGTGACCGGCAAGACGTCGCCACCGCCCTTGCTCATGCGCTTCAGCTCCGGTTCCAGCACCTTCTCCAGGATGAGCGCGCGCGCCTTTTCCAGTCCGGCGTCGAGGTACATGGCGGCGACGACCGCTTCCAACGCATCCACCAGCAACGCAGTCTTGCTACGCCCGCCGCTTTTTTCCTCGCCGCGGCCCAACCGCAGGTAGCGGCCGATCTGGAGCAGTTTGGCGGGCCGGACCAGATGCTTCTCGCTCACCAGGTAAGCCCGCAACTTGGAAAGCTCCCCTTCACTGAACTGCGGGAAACGCTGGAACAACTCCTGGCTGGTGACAAACCCCAGCACGGCGTCCCCGAGAAACTCAAGCTGTTCGTTATCCGATACGAAATCGGTGGCGCCGCCGTTCCTGGATTCGGCTTCGCGGGCGTGCGAACTGTGGGTCAGCGCCTGCTGGAGAAGCTCCGGCCGCGAAAAATGGTGACCCAGAACTTCTTCCAGTGCACTGATGTCTCGCGCTTTCATAATTTGTTATCGGTTGTCGGTCATCGGTTATCGGTTTGTTCGGTACTCGCTTCCTGATGGGGCCGGCAATTGCGATTTCCAGGCAGCGAGAACCGGGAACCGTAAATCGAGAACCTCTTATTGCGGCGGCTTCGGACTTATCGGCGTCGGCGATGTCGGCGCCGGAGTCGCCGGCGCTGGCGGCGCGGGCGTGCTGATCAGCTTCTGCAGGCGGTCGCGTTCCATCTTCGCCAGATTGTTGGCCTGCGGCGAGTCGGCCGAATACTCCACCGCCTTATTGGCGGCTTCCAGGGCCTGGGAATATTTCTTCTGCTGATCGAGCGAAACCGAGAGCCGCAGCCAGGTGACGGGATCGGGTTGCGCGTTCATTTCCGTCGCCTTGCGCAGGTTGGTCTCCGCCGTGGCGTAATCCTTCCTCACCATGGCAACCGTGCCAATGGCATCGTAGGCCATGGCGCGCATGGAACTCTTGTAGGCCTGGATGCGATCCGGCGGGGCATTGGCCGGCACCACCATATCGGTGTCAATGGTCTGCAAGGCTTTATTGGCGTCCTTGAGCGCCTCGTTCAGGCGCTCGTCGCGATCCAGGTCGGTCTCGCGGGTACTTTGCGCGGTAATGGTGGCGAAGGTGACCAGCGCCTCGGGATTGTTGGGATCGATGGCGAGAATTTTCTTGGCCATCTCGACCGTCTTCTCGGCATTGTTCGCGTTCTGGTAATCGTACATCGCCTTGCGATATACCAAGGCCCGCAGTTCACTGTCGGGATACTTGGCGGCAAAGGCAGTGGCGGCGGCTTCGACCTCAGCCGGTGCGGTTTTGGCGATGGCGTCCTGATAGGCCTTGAATTCCTCTTGCGACTTGGCCTGCGGCATGGGCTTGCCCTGGGCGGGCGCGGCAGGTGCGGGCGCCGCGCCGGGGGTGGCTTGCGCCGGAGGCGCCTGCCCCGGAGCGCCCTGGGCGGCGGGCGCCTTCGTCTGTGCCGGGGTGGACGGATTGGCTGTGCTTGCCGTCCCCGTGGTTTGCGCCGCGGCGAACGAGGCAGCGGCAAGGACCGTCAGAATTAGAACGTGCTTCATGGGTTCTCCTCAACCGGCGATGGTCCGTGCCGGCGCTTGCTCTACTGAGATTGAGGCCGCGGCTGATACGGTTCCTTCAGCCCGCGCTCGGCGGCGGCGCGCGTTTCCGGGGTTCCATCTCCGGCCGCCAGCGCCGCCTTGTAATGCTCCAGGGCCGCTTCGCGGTTTTCCTGGATATCGGAAATCCTGCCCAGGTAAATGTGCGCCCAGGCGCGCAGTTTGGCGTCGCGCGCGACCTCGATCGTGCGTTCGAAGTAATCGCGCGCTCCCCGGATGTCTTTGTTCATGCTGGCGGCGCGCGCCAGGATGAACAGGGCGCGGGCGGCGTCCTCCTGCTTCTGATCGAGAGCTCGCTGGGCCAAGCTGCGCGCGCCATCGTAGTCACCGGAAGCAAGCCGCTGCTCGGCAAGATCCAGCACACCGGCCTTGGGCTTGGCAGGTGCCATGACTTCCGGCGCCGGCGCGGCGGTGGAGGCAAAGCGGATGTTTTCCGCGCGCTTGGTCTCGCGGCCGACGTCGAGGTAGTAGAGCCAGTCCGGGAGCGCGTCGCGCAAGCCTGTGGGCTCGGCCTCAAATTTGATGAGCTGCTCAAAAAAGTAGCGCGTCAGGACGTAGCCCTCCGCCATGGCTTTGTCGGAATCGCGCTGGCGGACGGGCTCGGCGTTTTTGCCGCTGGCCGCCAGGCGCGCTTCCACGGCGCGGATGAGCGACTCGGTCACCAGCAGCGCAACATCGCGCTTGTAGATGTCGTCCAGCGGCGCAGTCTGCACCGTGCGGAGAAGCGGCGCCATGCGGGCCATGGCATTGGCGCGCTTGAGGAGGAGCGGGTCAAGAATGAAATGCAGGTAGGTGTGGCGAATCTGGTCGAGACGCAGGGAATTGCCCGTCGGTGAAACCACCATGAAGTAATCGGCGCCGTAATTGCGGGCGTTGACCTGGCCGGGCGCGGCCATCGGCTCCAGGTAAACGGTGAAGGCGCGGCCGACATACCCGCTGATCGGAAGCCGCAGGTAAACGTCGGTGGCGAGGATAATCTTCGATACCGGGTCATGGAAGCGCATTATCAGTTCGTCGTACTGATAGCGGTGTTCCTGCCAGATGTGACGCAGATTTGTCAGCTCGGAAAAGCGCGCCAGCAAGGGGACGAAGCCGAGCACGTAATTGGCGTCCGGAGGGAGGTCGGCTTCCTTGACCTTGAGGGTGAACTTCGGAGGCTCACCGAGATTGAGGGCGAGGGAGACGTACTGGGCCAGATCACGGGCGGAATCGGGCTGCTGGTGATCGCGGTAGAAGGCGCACATCTCGGCGCTGGCCGCTTGCGCTTCCTTCGACGCGGCGACCGCCTTGGCAATGTCGGCTTCGACTTGGGCGTGGACCGGTTCGGCGGACGCAGCTTCATAGCCGCAGTTGCCGATGGCGGCCAGCACGCTGAAGATGGTCTCACTGGCGTCCAGCGTCGCTTTCGACGTGGACTGCGCCGCGGCAGGAACGGCCGGCAACAGGCACAAGACCGCGAGCAACATGGTTCGGGAAAATCGCGCTAACACAAAGCTCCTGAAGCACTCCGGATCCAAGGCGCACAGATCCAGCGCGCCCAGACTGGCGAAGGAACGAGGGCTAAATTCTAAGTTTACGGGCTGCGCGGCGCGCGGGTCAAACGGCTATCCCGAAGGAGGGAAGCGCGGGCCAAATAGCGCCCCCCTGGAGGAGTCACTGTCTCCCTGTTCAACGTTCTAAACACGTGCTCAAACCTCTAGCGATTGTTCATTGTGCTTTCGGAGCACTCCGGACATGTTGGGCATAGCGTCGTTCGGTTTATACTGAGTTTGGATGGAATTCGAATGGGACCCCCGCAAAGATGCGGCGAACCGGCGGAAGCACGGCATTGGCTTCCGGGAAGCGACAACGGTTTTTGGCGATCCGTTGGCGACGACATTTCCGGATATCGACCATTCGATATCCGAGCACCGATTTCTGACGATAGGTGCGTCAGCGGGCGGGCGTCTCCTGGTCGTGGCGCACACTGAAAGTGAAGAAAGCATACGCATCATCAGCGCGAGAGCAGTTACGCGGCCGGAAAGAAAATTTTATGAAGAGAACCGTTGAGCATCGAAATCGCGACGACATGCGGCCGGAGTACGATTTTGCGTCCATGAAGGGTGGCATTCGGGGCAAGCACTTCGAGGAGTATCGGAGAGGGACGAACGTTGTCGTGCTGAAGCCAGATGTCGCCGAGGCGTTCCCTACCGAAGAGGCCGTTAACGAAGCGCTTCGTGGCATCCTCGCCACGACACGCGCGGTGCGACGGATTGGTGGCCTACCTGATCGCGCGCTGCAGTCCGCCCCCAGCGCACCGAAGCGCCGTCGCCGCAGCTAAACCGACAACCCCCGAACCTGAACGCGCCATTGCCGTAGAGCGGGCGAACTACTGGGATTTGTTTCCCAATTGTTCCCAAAACTGGGAACAGGAACGGCCCTACGGTCACCATGTTGGGAAGAAATGCTGCGATGACTCCACTCGTAACCAAAAGGCAGGCCACTTACGCGGGGTCTTCGCTCAACGGCCATTGGTTGCGGGGGGTGGATTCGACCTTTGGGTTATGAGGGGAATTTAGCCCGTCACAGCGAACAACGACCAACCACCTAACTACAACAAAACGCTGACAATCAGCCCCTCCCCTTTTGTTGGTTGTTGTTAGCTTTTGTTGGCAGTTCGGGGACAGTGAAGGGGACAGTTGTATCATCTCGCCGAGATGGCGCACCCGCTAGACAGCGCCCGTGAGAGGTTAAACCGGGCCGACGAGAACATACGTAGCCTCAAAGCCCAGGTTACAAAGTTTTTGGCCCCGTTTCCCCGTGCAAAGTTTAGGGGGAAGAAGGCGATCTGGCGCGAGGGTGATCGCGAGGCCTATGAAGTACTCCGAAAACAAGCGCTGAGCGGAACCGAACTTCCGAGATTCAGCATCCTTGCCGGAGAAATCATTCACCATTTGCGATGTGCCTTTGATCACGTCATTTGGCAATTGTCGACGCCTGAGGCTAGGAAGAAGTTTCCGAACGACATTGAGTTCCCCGTTAACGATTCTCCCCCTGGTCCGTGCAAGTGGAGGGACCGCGAGCAGAAAGTTAAACATTCCAGTTACTGTCGAAAAGTAAAGGGAGTTGCCAGCGTCACCGCCCTGGCACGAATCGATGACTTGCAACCATACAAACGAACGGACAATTCTCCGCTGTTGCTCATCCATGATCTGGACAGATTCGATAAGCACAGAGAACTGGTCGTCGTGATTCCCTCCGTCGCGGCGCACGCGACGGCAGAGGCTTTCCAGTCGTTCCGAACAGTAAACCATCCCGCAAGCGGCGGTGTGCAACTCCTCGGTCCCGCTCGCCCGCCCACGGTGAAGGTGTATGCCGATTTGTTTGCTCAAGTAGCGTTTGCCGAGTTCGGTCTACGGCAAAGCCAGCCGCTTGTCGAATTGCTCGAAGAATTGGCGCATTTCGCGTCTGATTCGATTGAGTCGTTCGCTGGTGAGTTCGTGTAAGTCTTGACTTTCGGCCATCCCCTTTTGGGAAGAAGTTGAACAGAAATCTTGTTACTCTACCTGTACGTAGAGGTATGATGGCGGCATGAAAGTCACCATCTCGAAATTGCACTGTACCCGGTGCGGGCACAACTGGTATCCGAATCGGCCACAAGCACCGAAAGTTTGTCCGAAGTGCAAGCGCACGGACTGGCAGAAGGGCGGAGCGCGATGACAGTACACGAGTTGGCATTTGCTGCAACATTCCTGCTTGCTTTCGTGCTCTTTGCGTTATGGCGTATCTCTTCCAAGCTCTCGGAGACATGCGAGGGCATTTTGTCCTCGATGGAGGAGATAAAGAACGCGGTTGAGACTATCGCTGAGACTGTCGCGCCATTGCCTGACGAGGACGAAATTAACGCCGGGATAGCAAGGCAAGCTGTGGCCGTAGCGGAAAACAGGGCACGGCGGGGAAGCCGGGCGGCAGAAGGCGGTGAAAATGAGCGAAAATGAGCGAAAATAGTGACCCCCACAAGTTGAGGGAAGCGCTGGACAGTATGGAGCCGGTGACGCTAGAGCTAGCGCTCGGGGAGAATGCGGCCCCGCTGCGCCAGACCATAAATGAAGCCTGCGCAGAGATTGAGCGGGAAGCAGCGAGGGACGCAGCAAGGGCAGAAATCGCAAAGATACGCAGGAATCAGAAGATCGCGGCGGGCGGGGCTGCTCTTACTGATCCTGGCGATTCTGATCTTCACATGGAAATAGCGGCAGCATAACTAACGGGCCGAAAGAGCGGATCGTCAACATTCAATGAGATGAGGTACAGAACGGGGACAATTTAAAGGGCACCCTCTGGCGGGTGCCCCTAAATTATTGATGCGATGGTTGCGGGGGGTGGATTTGAACCACCGACCTTTGGGTTATGAGCCCGACGGCTGAGAGTTGATTGCTGACCGCTAGCCCTTCACGTTGATCTTGGCGAAGGAGAGCACAGCGCGTCCGCTGGTGGGCTGGCCAAAGGCGGTGGCCGGGCGGAAGGTGGTGAAGATCAGCATGTTCTCCAGTTCGGACCTGACGTCGTCGGATTCGTGGGGCGCCGACAGGATGCGGTAATCCTGCACGCGTCCGTTGGCGTCAATGTAGGCCTCCACCACGATGGAGTCGGCGTTCATCTTTTCCATGCCGTTGGAAAACGGCGACTGCGCCAGCACCGGCGCCGTATACAGCATGGTGGGGACGTCGTTATTGGCCTGGACGGGCAGGGCAAAGAGTCCGATCAGCAGCCCAAAGAAGACAATGGCGCTCAGCACGCCTGCCGTCGCCGGCACCATGAAGGCGTTGAGGGCGTTTTCCACGCGCACGCGTAGCCCGGCAAACGAGCGCTGATGGGCGCGCGCCGCTTCCTGTGACAGGGCGACCCGCAGCTTAAGCGCCAACTCCGGCGGGGCCGGCTTGCGGCCGAGCGTGCTCACCATGCGTTGCGTGTCGCACAGCAGCGCGTATTCGCGGCTGCAGGCGACGCATGCGGAAAAATGTGTGCCGAGGTCCTGCATCTGACGGCCGGTCAACACGCCGTCCAGATACGGCGAAAACAACGACCTGGCCTGCAAGCAGTTCATGACGTAACCTCAACGTCCTGGCCGGTGTTGGGAAAGCGATTTCCCGCCGGCCTGAAGTTCGACGGCGCCAATTCCGGGCTCAATTCGCGAAGATACGGTTCCAGGCGCTTCTTGAGCGCCTCTCGTCCGCGCGTCAAACGCGATTTCACCGTACCCAGCGAGGTTTCCATAATCTCCGCAATTTCCTCGTACGACAGCTCTTCAATCTCGCGCAGGATCACGGTGGTGCGGAAAGGCTCATCGAGCTGACGCAATTCGTTTTCCACCCGCGCCTTGATCTGCTGCTGGGCAATGTTCTCCAGCGGTGAGTCTCCGCGGTCCACCAGGACGTCCTTGAGCGCCAGGCCGGAATTGCCGTCGCTGGGCGCCTCCGGCTCGATCGACACCTCGCGCGACTTGTGGCGGAACCACCAGCGCTTGCGGTTCGACGCTTCATGCACTGCGATGCGGTACACCCACGTCTTCAGGCTGGAGCCGCCATTGAAATTCTTCATGCCGCGGAACACCTTCAGAAACACTTCCTGGGTGGTGTCTGCCGCATCCGCGGGGTCGGCCACGATGCGATAAACCAGGCTGTAAATCGGTTGCTGAAATTGCGCGATGAGCCAGGCATAAGCCTGCTCGGAGCCGGCTTTCAGTTCGGCGACCATGGTCGCCTCTTCCGCCGGAACTCCCAGCGCGCCTGCAAAGTTGCCCAAGGTGGTTGCTCCCGCCATGACTCTCATGGCGTCACTCCCACATTAGCATCATCTTGTGCCGACAACAACATACAGAGGTACCAGCCCACGCGGCACCTAGTCCCTACGAAGCATAGACCCCGGGACGAGTGAATAAGTTCCCCGGAAGCGCGCGTATACTGTCAAACCATGTGCCGGTTGCGCACATCTGACTACGGTGGTTTCAGAGCACGACTTATGAGAAACCTGATGGTTCCCCTGCTGGCCCTCGCGCTGCTGTCGTTGGCGGAGGGACAGGTCAGTTCGCCCCCGCCGCCCAACGCACGTCCGCTCGCGTCCGGCGCATCCACCAGCATGCAACCGGCGTCGGCGCCAGACGTCGGCGCCAGCGTGGCGCAGTTGAACCAAGTGGTGGAACAAACGCGCGTGGACCTGGCACGGTTGCGGGTTGACAAGTGGAAGGCCGACTCCAACTCCAAGCGCCAGGCGGAAGCCAATGCCGAGTCGGTGCAACGCAACCTGACCACCGCGTTGCCCGCCATCGTGCAACAGGTACGCTCCAATCCGGGCAGCGTGGCGGCGACCTTCAAGTTGTACCGCAACCTGAACGCGCTGTTTGACGTCATGTCGTCACTAAGCGAGTCGGCGGGCGCATTCGGTACCAAAGAGGAGTACCAGTCGCTGGCCAACGATACGGCGAATCTGGACAACCTCCGCCGCTCCCTGGCCGACAAGGTGGACGCCATGGCGAGCGCCCGCGATATGGAAGTCGCGCAGTTGCAGGCGCGCGTGCGCCAGGCGGTCGCTGCCGCCTCCCCCACGCCTCCGAAAAAGATCGTGGTGGACGAGAACGAGCCGGAGAAGAAGCCGAAAAAATCCACCTCCACGAAGAAGAAGCCGGCCGCCGCAAGCCCACAACAAACTCCTGCAAAACCGCAATAAGAACGTTGTCGGTCAACGGTTTTCGCTTATCGGTCCAAGTCAGTCGGGCTGTCGCTGTGTCAGCCTGGCACTTCCTCCGTCTGTCAGCTTGTCACTACGCCGGTCCGATCGAGAGACGGAGTGAACGACCGACGGAGAGACTGAGTGAGCGAAAGACCGACAGACCTGCTGCGTTTGACTATCGTGGGTTGGTAAGCGAGAATACTTGTGTCCCGCAGTCGCGGGATTCCTGCCCCAAATGGGCCTGTGGCGCAGCTGGGAGCGCGCTTCCATGGCATGGAAGAGGTCGTCGGTTCGAGCCCGACCAGGTCCACCAAATTTCTCAACAGCTTAGATTGGACGAACGGTCACAGACGGAGCGTTTGTGTCGTCGTTTGTGTCATAACCCGCCGTTTTGGTGCTTGTGGCAAGGACTTCCAGTGCATTGCGCTTTGCTTCCATTCGGACGTGACTGTACCGCTCCAGCATCCGTCTGCTGACGTGGCCCGCAATAGCCATGATGGTGGAATCGGGCGTGCCACCCTCCGCAAGCTGCGTAATGGCGCAGTGCCGTAGATCGTGGAATCGGAAGCCCGGCAAGCCCGCCTTCTTAGTTAGGGTACGCCAAGCTGACCGCCAGCTCTTGACGTGCTTCGTCGGCTCAAACGCGGTCACCTTGTAGCCGACAACTCTGTTGCCGCTGAATGTGAACTTCGGAACAAATGCCGCAAAGACGTAGTGCGAGGGCTCTACTGGACCGAACGACTGCGCCCGCGTGCGAAGCCTTGCCAGGGCCGAAGCAGCCACCTCAGTGAGCGGGATCACCCGCTCTCCAGCA